>Ga0116166_1002467_pt1 | contig 15280 bp, 14 predicted proteins | sample AD_JPNMR2_MetaG_FD_89884 | JGI IMG/M metagenome (GOLD analysis project Ga0116166, IMG submission 89884) | Active sludge microbial communities of municipal wastewater-treating anaerobic digesters from Japan - AD_JPNMR2_MetaG | ecosystem: Engineered > Bioreactor > Anaerobic > Digestate | place...
GGGGGCAATTGTCAGTATGGCAGCAGGACTGGTTGCAGCAGGAATATTTGGGGCTTATTACCAGTATGTGGCAAAGCTCCCACTTCACTTTAGTTTTTATGCCGTTCTGATATCCTGTATTGCAATGATCATCGTCAGTCTGTGCACGAAACCAACAACAGAAAAAGTTCTTGATGAGACAAAAACCGGATGGTTCATCCGTTGCCGCTGATTATTTCTCTTCTTTTTTGGATATGAGCTGAATTGGGACCTACTGATCGGGAACTATTAACTGAATAGTAAAGAGAATTATATGTAACAAATGAACCCTCCCTCAAATACATCAATAATCAAAGCTGCAGGACTCGTATTTGGCGATATCGGGACCAGCCCCATTTATACGCTCGCAGTTTTGTTTCTCTTTCTTACTCCCTCTTCTGAAAACATCATGGGAGCGATATCACTCATTTTCTGGACTCTGATAATCATGGTAACCATCCAATACACTTTTCTTGCTATGCGACTATCAGAGACTGGTGAGGGCGGTACCTTGGTATTGAAAGGAATTCTTATTCCATTATTAAAACACCCAAAAGGGGTTGCAGCCTTTACTCTGCTTGCAACTTTGGGGATCTCATTGATGATAGGAGAGTGTGTTATCACCCCTGCAATCTCAATCCTGTCTGCTGTTGAGGGAATACGACAGATACCCGGATTTGAGTTTATATCCCAGGACTGGCTTATTTTCCTTGCGATTCTTATTGCTCTTGGATTATTTCTCTTTCAAAAACGAGGAACTGAAGGTGTATCACGAACCTTCGGTCCGATAATGGTGATATGGTTTATAACCTTATTCATCACCGGTGCAATTTCGGTCTTTTTCACGCCAGAGATCCTTCTTGCATTAAATCCCTGGTACGCCATACATTTTTTCATACAAAACGGGCTTCATGGGTTTTTTTCATTATCTATGATAGTACTGTGTGCAACAGGAGCTGAAGCATTATTTGCCGACATGGGCCACCTAGGGCGTGAGCCGATACAATATGCCTGGGCTTTTGTATTTGTGGCAGTACTATTTTCATATCTTGGTCAGGCTGCATTTTTATTGCGGCATACTGATGTGACCAATCCATTATTTGAGATGGTTTTTACCATATCACAGATTGCATACATCCCGTTTCTCCTCCTCATGATCATTGCCACAATTATCGCATCCCAGGCAGTAATTAGTGGCATATTTTCTATCATTTATCAGGCGATCACCACTCATCTTCTGCCGATGCTGCCGGTGGATTATACCTCTGATGAACTCAGAACCCAGATTTATATCAATACCGTAAACTGGCTTTTATGTTTTGCCGTTATCTTTGTTCTGCTTATCTTCCAGTATTCAGACCGGCTTGCAAGCGCCTATGGTCTTGCAGTAACCGGCACCATGTCTATCACCGGTTCATTCATGATTGCCATATTCCTTCACCGTCGAAAATTTTTCTATATGGGAATAGCAATCCTGGTGACCTTTGTAGATATTATGTATTTCCTCTCAACAGTCTCAAAGATCACGCATGGCGGATATCTCTCTCTGGTTATCGCTTCTATCCCGTTCTCAATAATTATTATCTATACATCCGGACAGCGTGCCCTGTACAAGGCTATGAAACCAATGGGGCATGACCAGTTTATCAAAAAATATACCCGTGCCTATAAGACGGCGCGTCATCTGAGAGGAACTGCCTTATTTTTTGCCCGGTCACTTGACCAGGTTCCTGCATACATCTCACGGACTATGTTTAATAATGAAATTATATATGAAGAGAATATTATCATCTCACTTGACATCAAAGATGAGCCGTACGGGTTTTCATGGAGATTTGATAAATCGATAGAACCAGGACTCTCTCATCTCTCAATCAGTTACGGGTATATGCAGATTATAGACCTCATGCGGATCATTCGTGAAGCAGGGATTGAAGAGAAGACTATCTTTTATGGTATGGAAGAGATCGTAACCCGTAATATTATCTGGAAGATATTTAGCGCAATAAAAAGACTTTGTCCATCATTTGTGCAGTATTACCGGTTACCTTCCCATAAAGTCCACGGAGTAGTTACTCGGGTTGAACTCTGATTTTTCCATATTTCTCACATATCATTTTTAATTCGTACCATTTTCCAGTTCAGCCATATATGGATGGTACAGAGGATACAAAAAGGCCCCCATAAAAATGAGTGAATACGGTAAGAAATGAATTTGGAAAAAAGACCAAAGGATAATGGAGTAATAATCCCTGGTTCTGTGATTCCAAGACCGGTGATGATCATCAAAACCGTACAGGCAATAAGGGCATATGCAACCTGGATCTGTAACTCTCGTCTGTTCATATCAATCAAAAAACCCCTTGTTCAGATCTCCGTCCTGTGAAAAACCTCTGCTTTCCCAGTACCCGCGATATTTATCATTGTCAGATATCTCAATTCGTGTTATCCATTTTATCCATTTATATCCCCATTTATCTTCTGCTACCAATTGAAAAGGAAATCCGCGTTCGATTGGTAAGGTCAGATTATTCATCCTGTATGCCATCATAATTGGATTGTCCATGACATATGAAAGGGGAAATGAGGTAGAATACCCGTCATATGCATAAAATATTATTGTATTTGCTGTGGGTTTTACTCCTGCATATCGTATCAGGTCGCGAACCAGTATCCCCTCCCATAAAATAATTACATCCCATCCTTCCACACAATTCAGTTTGACAACTTTTTTGTAAGAAGGAAATTTTTCGATGATATCCTGATATGAGAAAGAAATAGTCCGATTTACTAATCCTGATACCTCCAGCCGGTAATTATCCCTTTGTATTATCTGCGGTCCTTTTATAGAATTTTCCCGAAAATCATGAAACGAACTGAGGTCTTCACCTTCGTAGTTACGGATCTCAACAGAGGGGAGTGTCGGTGATGAATCAAGTGAGACTGAACCTGGTTCCAATAATGTATATAACCAGAATCCTCCGATTCCGACAATAAGAAGAAAAAAGATGACAGGTCTACCATTCATGAGATTTACTAAGGATTGTGAATATTTGAATATATGGGGGATTTACGAGGTATATGAGAGCCCTTTTGTACGTCAGTTCTGAAACAGATAATTTATTGCCGCTTATGTCAAGATATGGTATCGAGGTGATATGTCTATGTGCACCGTAGGCGGACCTGTTGATATTGACTTTGATGAAGGTATAAAACCAAAGAATTACAAGTGTAAAGACTGTGGTGGGAGTTTTAGTACCTTAGGCAAGAATGTTCGCTGTCCAACGTGTGGCTCTGATAACTGCGTTCCGGCATGATCGCAGAACTCCTGGATGGTTATCTCTGTATTCAAAGCAGACGGTCTTTTCTTCTGATTGGAAGGGTTCTCTCCCCGTTTCATCTTTTTATTGAAACTACCGGCGATGAATATAGCCAGTATCTTGAGGTCGGAGATCTGGTTGTTGTGTCCGCACCGGAAGGTGGAGAGATTGGTCATGCGATGATTCTTCTGGAACTAATCAGGGAGTATCATGCTCCCCTGCTTGTACTCCCCAAAGGTCATCCTGGTAGTAAACGTCTGACCATGGTTGTGTCAGCTGGAGATATTATTGAGATAAACTGTTCAATTCAGCGGGGTACTCACCCAGAACAACATCTCCTCTGTGGCTCAGAAGATATGGCAGGGGTTGTTCTGAAACGATCTGATAAAGCAGTTGAGATTTCAGGAGGAGATCATCTGTCTGTCCAGTCACTTGACCGTATGATGATTACTTCTCTTCCCTGACTGGTTCTTCACCTTTGAAAATATTGGCGAAACCTTCTGAAATACTTTTTATTTTTCTTTTCTGATTATAGAGCACGATGCTGGTGTGAAAGTAAATAATACCAAGGATAAGAATTAAATCGATTACCCCGACCAGGGCTACCGGGAGATTGAATCCAAAATGTGAGAGTGCATAAGCATCTATCATGGGAACCATAAGGATTCCTACAAGAAAACAAAGAATCCCTGTTATTATAACCATTACATCATTAAAATTCATAGTATAATGTTTATTTGTTGTATAAGATATAGTAATTATAGGGTAATGACGGGATGCGAAAGATCCCTGATGAACCAAAAACGATACCTTTTCATAACTTATCATTTTTTATAATTTGAAAAAAGGATTATTGGCTCAATTTGTGTAAACACGTCCGTGCATAATGTTTTTCTTATTCAATCATCTATGCAGATGATCAATGCAGTCGATCAAGAGATTGACTTATTCATCACAAAGATGGAAACAGATTTTATCAAAAACCTACAGATAGTTCAATCCTCATTAGCATTCCCGGTATTCAACTACAGTCTGCATCAGCTATCCTTGCAGAGAAAACTTTGGAAGGACGCAATCCGGATGTTTCAAAAAGGGGATATAACCACCTGATTATCTTTATTTCTGGGGATACCCAGATCCTATTCGGCATTAACCTGGATAACCTGATATCCTGCATGAACTATAGATTGTGAGAACAATTCTTCATACCTATTTTTCAATACAATATCCCCCGTCCACATAGAGAGTTGTACCGTTGATGTAATCTGAAGCATCAGAGAGGAAAAACTGTACTACTTTTGCGATGTCCTCAGGTTCTGCTATCCTCCCGACAGGAATTAGAGCCTCCGATTGTTCTCGTATATGAGGATTATCAAACGAAGCATTGTCATACCGGTTCTGGTGAATCCAGGAGCGACTGAGTTGACACGAATATTGTACGGAGCAAGATCCAGTGCCATTGCAGACGTCAAAGCTATTACGCCTCCTTTGGCTGCGGCATAGTCTGCCATGTTTTTCCGTAAGATCCGGGAGCGTATGCAGCTGATATTTACAATCCTCCCTCGTTTTTGATTCATCATGACACGGCAAACATATTTGGTGACAAGAAATATTCCGGTGAGATTCGTTTCCATCACCTTGTTCCATTCCTGTATTTCTATATCAAAAAAAGGCTTTAGGAAGAAAAAATCCCGGCACAATTCACCAAGGCATCAACCTTGCCAAACCGGGTGAACACATCATTCAATGCTGCAGAAATGGCATCTTCTTTCCTGACATCTACGATATAATGCCAGTAATTCTCCATAGGTGGTGAATCGGCTATATCCCATCCTATTACCATCGCCCCCTGACTGTGTAAGAGATCGACACATCCTTTTCCGATTCCAGAATGGCCCCGGTGACAATAACCACATTATCATTACCCATGGTACATAATTTTTGTTTACTTGTTTAAAAATATCTTGAATATATTAATTTTATCGCGATTTTCCCAGTCTCCTTCCCTTCTTCAGATTTCATGTATAATCAAATTACGAGAGGGATTTTCTATACAACCGGGTAATTGATGCGTATCAGGCCCCTTTAAGCTCTCTTCAAGGAAAAATAATATGGGCTTAGTGCCTCTTGACACTTTATTAAAATGCTATTCCGAGTATTCCACCACAAACGTGAGCTAGAGCAGGATGGAATCATCAAACGAAAAGTGTACAAACAGGTTCCTCCGAAAGTTGAGTATTCACTGACGCCCCTTGGTAAAACCGTAATTCCTGTTCTGGATGCTTTATGTGATTGGGGCATCCAGCATCATGCAAGACAGCTTTATGGCCTGATACCTAACTAAACAATAATCAGTGTTACTGATCAAGAATACAAAACTAGTCACAAATCGATACCTTTATATATTTTCGGCGCCGCCCTACGGTGAGCACCGTCGGGCGACCTTCAGATTATGAAGACACCTTCTTCCAATGGTCAAAAAAACCTGAAGTCTTGGGTATTTCAGAAATTTAACCGTGATTTTATTGAAAAGAAAGCTCGGGAAACAGGATTTATGCAGAGAAAACGGAAACTCGATCCTTTCCTTTTAGTTTTTACCCTCATTTTTGGAGTCAGTAGTCATCTGAAACCCACATTCGATGAGATTCATCGTCATTATGTTGATCTTGATGATAATCCAAAGATTGAATCCTCAATTCGCAACCAAAGTTTCAGGAAACGGTTTCACTATAAACTAGGAGATTTTTTGAAACTAAAAAGTTATATTTATGTATACCGGGATTACTAATTCAATAATGATTCTTTTTCGCGGTTTCCTAATTCTATCTGGTGTAATGTTGATTTTATTTCTGGGATCCATAACCTGCGCAACGGATATGGATTCCTTAATTGAAACACCAGACATACAAGAGAAGATCTTTTACAATGGGACTATCTACACCGATGGTACCAATTTCACAAATAGTATACGTGTGAACCAGGGAGTCGTTCAAGAACTTGGTGTCGATCCTGATGAGATCCCGGATGCAATCAGAATTGATTTAAACGGGACTTTTATCTATCCAGGCTTTTATGACAGTCATGTGCACCTGGTAGAGGCGGGCTATGGATTTAGCAGCGGGTGTTTCCTATACGGAGCAACTGATGCAGATGCCATCTGTGCACTTGTCAAACCCATTGCAGAAAAACTCCCCCCGGGTGAGCCAATGTTTGGAGGAGGTTTTTCACTTGAAAATTATAATAACTGGTCACTTGAAGATAGACATAAACTTGACCAGATAACCGGAGACAGGCCGGTATTTCTTGGAGATCAACTGGGTCATAATGCAATAGTAAATTCTGCAGCTCTTAAACTTGCAAATATCACCGCTCAAACGAAGTCTCCACCTGGTGGGTTGATAATCTGTGAGGATGGCGAACCTACAGGCATGCTCAGGGAATCTGCGATGACGCTTGTCGGTAATGTTCTTTTTGATACATTTTCAGATAAAACAATAGAATCCGTTTCAAAACATTTCCTTGATACATGGGCATCATTTGGGTATACCTCGATTAATGATTTATCAGGGTTTTCCGGAGGGAGAATGCTCAGACCAGACATGCTCAGAAAGATGGAAAAAGAAGGAAATCTCTCTGTCAGAGTCAATTATCTCTATACTCTGTTCTCATTAGATGAGATTGATGATGCCCTGAAGTATATGGGCAATGATACCCCTATGGTCAGATTCATCGGACTTAAGATCTTTGTTGACGGGGCTTATGCAGCAGGTCAGGCCTGGACCAGTTGGGAGAATCAGGAAGGAAATCACGGGCTGTCATACGTATATCGAAACGATGAGTATGGATCAGCATATAATCTCAGTAGGATAATTGAACGAGCCGAAGAACTTGGGCTGAATGTACAGTATCATGTTCAGGGAGATGAGGCAATAGAAGCTGTTCTTTCTTCATTAGAAAAAATTTATGCAAAGAATCATACATTGAACGGCACTCACACCCTGATACATCTTGCTTTTGTGACTGATGATCAGATAAAGCGGATTGCTCAATTTAATGGAAAGGTTGTAATGACCGTACAGCCGGCATTCTGGCATGTAGAAAGTGATCTAACCAGATATTATGGTGATAGATATTATTCTGCGTACCCACTGAAAGAATTATTTGATTCTGGAGTTCCGGTAGGTATCAGCACAGACTTTGGCGTTTCTCCTCTGGCAGTGTCTTCTCCAACTGCGATAATGAATATATCATTACGTGGTGGGGAAAATCCAACCGTCATCCAACCACTCACTCGTGAAGATGTCATACGTGGATTGACTTCAGGAAGTGCTGCAACGGCCCCCTTTAACGATATTGGAAAATTAACGGAAGGATATGATGCTGATATGGTGGTATATGATCAGGATCTGTATTCAGTTCCTACAGAGAGTATAACAAATAAAACCCCAAAAGTTTTAGCAACGTATATTCGTGGCAATATTGTGTATGATTCAAATAAGTAACTCTCCGATATTTATTAATTTTTGTTTTTTTCCTGTATTGATGATACTGGTTTTTACTGGCCTAACACTCTTGCTCTTATAAACCAATCAGAACAAACGTACCATTCAGCTTTACAGTACGTTTGGGGAACACCGGTACTGAACGGTTCAGAGTTCGTCATTACACATCTCATCTGTAATGTATCGAAGAATACGTACGAGATATCATCACTTCTATAAACTGTCAATCACACTCCAACAATTAAATGAACTGTATTCAAATAGTTCGTCCCAGACATAATGAATGCGAATAATATGACAGCCCCATCTGATAACCAAACACCAGGATCTCATACAATAACCTGGAAATGTACCGTTTGTGGTTTTCTGTTTACCGGAGAAAGGCCACCGAAGGGGTGTCCTCATTGTCACAGTCCCTCAGGTGAATTCATTCCGTTCCATGAGAGGCCGGTTACCTGCCCGGTTGACGGTTTTGATGTTCTCCTCATCAATGGCAGTTCTCACCGGGCTAGGAATACTGGTATAATGATTGATATCGCAGAGGAAGTCCTAAAAGAACGAAATATTTCATACAAACGGTTTAACCTGAATGAATATACGATTGATCACTGCTGGTGCTGTTATGCAGTAAGAGCGCAGTCATGTGATTATCCCTATCGAAATAAAGATGACGACATGCATGTATTTCACGAGATGCTTGCGAAGACAAAAGCGGTGATAATCGCTTCACCCATCAACTGGAACAACATGTCTGCCAGGCTGAAGACATTTCTTGATCGGACAACCTGTATGCAAAACCTCTATCATCTGAAAAAACCTGGTCTGACCCATGGGAAAATAGTTGGTATTCTGGTCTGCGGTCATGAGGATGGAGGGATCACCACCGCACTGAATATTTTTCTGAATTTTCCCATATATCGAGTGAGCTTGATGGAGAGATTTGATTCTTTTAGGAAATCTGTAACGAGATTTTGTGAGAAGAAAAAAATACTGATTATGAAAAGTTCAATTCACGATATATACTCATTACCCTGATCCAGGAGAACAGATCCAGGAGAAGTCTCATATCGGAGAAACCGGAACCTGATTTTTTCGTTCGGAGGAAGATTTTCTTCACCCATCCAAGTTCATATTTTCAATATTTTTTTAATATAACGTATTATTGTCGATATATGATATGATCGGAGAAAAAAAGTGAGATCGCACAGTAAAAAAAAGTGTTGTGTATTTGTTTGTACTTGATTATACCTCCCTTACTGCTCTTTGAAAATTTTTCTCCGGTCAATAATCGTATTCGTTTGCAGTGGTTAATGTTCGTTATACCGCATATACGGGGATATTTTACCGGAAAAATTTTTACTCCAAGGGGGGTATTTTCAGGTTCCAGTCTCTCCGGTGACTCTGATCAGCATCATACCTAATCCCATATAGTATATATATGATACATATCTCAAAAACCCAGGAATGCCATTATAGAATATGGTTATTTTAGGTTCTCCGGTATATGACTTCATAAACTATGTTCCTGAATGATATTATGCGTATTGATCTCCTCATGGTGAAAATAACAAAAAAGAAAACCAAACACATAACATGAATTCTTTTATGGTTTGAACGGGCATTATTTGAGGGAAGCTCAACATCGCTCATGATGGATCCAAGGTTTATAAAGTATTTATGAACCACACTATTTTGGAAAGGTGTTTTCGGTACTCTCAACAGGATACATTCACAATATTTGACTGGGCCGTATCATGGAACAAAACCTTATCATATCGAATGAAATCATTATCATATCATTACTCCTTGTCGCAATCATTGCATCATTGACCTTACGGCATCTGAAGCTGCCGTATACCATCGGGCTGGTCCTTATCGGTTATGTCTTCTCAGCATACATCGTTCCTCATGTAGATGTGTTAAAACCGATTGGGCCTTACTTTCCAGCGGTTGACATCATCCTCTACATATTTCTCCCGCCACTCATATTTGAGTCTGCAATCGAGGTAAATACCCGGCTATTTAACCGAAACCTCTTTCCCATTCTCTCTCTTGCTATTGTGGGGGTCATCATCTCCGCAGGAATAATCGGATATATGGTATCGTGGTATTTTGCAATCCCTCTTCTCTTCGCACTCCTGTTCGGTGCTCTCATATCGTCCACCGACCCTGTGGCAGTTATCTCCATATTCAAGGAGATTGGGGTTTTAAAACGCCTCCAGATCTTTGTGGAAGGAGAGAGCCTGCTCAATGATGCGAGTTCTATCATACTGTTCCAACTGGTTCTTCTTTTAATCAGTAAACCCCTGCTGAAAAATAATCTCACATTTTTAGAGACATCTGCACTATTTACCTCGCAATTACTCACATCATGTGCCGGCGGCATTATTGTCGGAATTATCGGAGGAATTTTATTACGAATAATCCTTCAAAAAGCTCCTATTCATGTACACATTCATCAGACTGCAACCCTTGTTGCAGCATATCTGACATATCTTGTGAGCGACGAACTCGGATTTTCTGGAGTAATCGCAGTTGTCGTGTGTGGATTTATTACTGCACGGGCAGCATCAGACTGGATCGGCCCTGATCGACGTGAGGAACTCAAGCGGTTCTGGGAATACATCGGATTTCTTGCAAACAGCCTTATCTTCCTTCTGGTTGGAATTACGATTGCTACCCTAAAGGATTTCTCAATTCTTTTAAAAAATGGAATATTTGGTATTCTTTTCCTTATCGGTGCGGTATTGCTGGCACGATTCATCCCGGTTATCGGAACCTTTACCCTCTCTAACCGGTTTACCCGTCACAAAGTTCCGTTATCATATCAGATGATCTGTTTCTGGGGAGGTCTTCGGGGTGCTGTAGCCATCGCTCTTGTACTTTCTATTCCGCTTTCTCTTCCATTCAGGGATTTAATTATTGCATGGACAGTGATTGCGGTTCTTTTTAGTATTTTTATCCAGGGTCTGTCGATCGGACCGCTTATTAGGGTTTTCAGGCTTGGACAATCCCCTCTCATCAGAACTTTCTACCAGTTCTATCGGGATATTACCACCAGCAGAGCAGCGAAATCAGCGCTTGAAAGTTCATCTCTTGCAGGGATAACAGACCCTGACATATTTGAAACATGTCTTCGAATGTATGATGAAAAAATACAGAACACTGAACAAAATTTACAGGAATTCTGGGATGAAGTTCATAAAAATCCTGACCGGATGAGTGTTATCAGTCTATTCTGGTTAGAAGCGCTCCATTATGAAGAAAAAACCTACCGTCAGCTCTATGACGACGGACTGATACCTCCGCCAGTCTATGCTGAACTTCAGTATCAAACCACGATTCGAGAAGATCTTATTCAGTCAGGAAATTATCACCCGGATACCCGGCTGTATGCACCTGGTTCACGGTATCGAATAAAACTTCATCGGTTTATGCGACGGATAATGCCTGAAAGTTCCATTACTACGAAATATCAGAAAAAAATAGAGATTGATCTCATCTTTGCAGCAGTTGCAGTATACATAACATCGTCCGCTGTAATTGAATACCTGAAACAATTATCCAGGTGGGTATGCCTGGATGTGTCAGAGATTCAGGAAATCATCGGTACATATTCAAAATTTCATGAGAAAGCTTCATCATTTCTCATATCTGAAAAAAAGGACTCATTTCACAATATATCATTCGTAACGGAATATCTGGCTGAAACAGTTGCAAGAGCAGGGATAATCCATATGCTCAGTCATAGTCTTGACAAAGGGATAGGGGATGAAAAATCAGTACGCCATATGATTGAAATTCTTATCCGGGAGAAGAATAAGGCAAGAAGAATAAAATGGAAGGATAACTTATAAACCGCCTCCCTTTCGTTGAGTATTTTGCAGTTTATATCACAAATTTATTCATTTCCTGGGATATCTTCTGAAGCGATACAGATGCATCAGATATTGTTCTTGTTACCTGATCGATCGATGAACTCATCTCCTCAGTTGCAGCTGAGGATGTGATAGCCTCCTGGGCCGTATCCCTGGCAATGATTTCAAGTTCATGGACACTTGCCGTGATCTCCTCCACACTTGCAGCCTGTTCTTCAGTATGTGCTGCAACATCGCTGATTCTCTTTGAAGCAATCTCAATTGAATCTGCAATATGTTCAAAAATATTCATCATCTCCTTGACGGCGGCATCACCGGTCGTGACGTCTTCAAGGGATCGGTTCATTGAAGACGTGACATTTTTGGATTTTTTCTGCAGAATCGCGATGAGTTCAGCAATACGTTCTGCTGATATCCGTGACTCTTCTGCAAGGGCCTTCACCTCATTTGCAACCACTGCAAATCCAAGGCCCGCATCACCTGCCCGTGCAGCCTCTATCGCTGCATTTAATGCAAGGAGATTGGTCTGGTCTGCAATCCCGCTGATGAGTTCAACAATAGAACCTATCTCCCCCATCTGGTCATCTATCTCCTGTACGACCTGGTTTGTCTCTTCAAATGACTGTTTTATATTTTTCATTCCCTGATCGGTTTTATGGACCAGTTTCGTTCCTTCGATCGAGAGATTGTTCGTTTTCTGGGTAAGACCTGCAACATCGGTCGTCTCGGTTGCAACAGAAGAGACTGCTGCTGCAAGGTCATTCATCGCCTGTAAAATCTGTTCTATTCCACGAGAGGATTTTTCAGAAAGATCACTTACCTGGTTTGCATTAACGGCCACTGTCCGTGAACCTGCTGCAATCTCTTCAGAACTTGCATTCGTCTCTTCCATTATCCCAAGAAGGGATTCAACCTCATTGCGAACCTTCAGAATTGCAGATCCCATCTCAGTTCCAATGGTATTCAGAGCATTTTTAAATGGGATAAAATCTCCTTTCACCTCTATTGTATCAGAAAACCGGGAGGAGAAGTTTCCGTTTGCGTATTGTTTGGAAAGAAACATGGCTTCATTGATTGGGACGAGTAAATTCTCAAGGGTTACGTTAAAGCCATGAATAATATCCCTGTATCCTCCCTGAAATGCAGACTCATTCCCCCGGATGGAAAGATTCCCTTCTTTTGCTGCTGATACTAGTTTTTCCGTCTCATCGATAAGGCTGTTAATCGTATATGCAGTATCACGAAGTGCAGGTCCAATCTCATCCTGATCATCCATAACCGGGATTTCAGAGACTCTCTCGCCCCGTGCAATCTTTTGCATGGAACCGATGACATGCTGTTGCAGATTATCTGCAAATGAGTCCATAATATCTGCCATTTTTCCGATCTCATCTCGGCGACTCATAAAAAGCCGCATTCCAAGATGACCTGCCTTCATCTCCTGAATCATGGTCACTACCCTGGAAAGGGGTCCAGTGATACTCTTGGTGAGAAGGAGAGCAAGCCCGATGCCACATATCAGGGTAAGGAGGACTATTATGAGGAACAGGAGTGAGGAAACCTGATACTGCTGGATAATCTCATCCTTTAATGATTTTGATTTCACCTGATTGTACTCTTCCAGTTTATCGAGAGCATCCTGTGCTGCATCTCTGGGGATTTTAAAATTATCACTATATATACCTTCGAGTGCTGCCTCCTCCCTCCCGTTTGTCATGTGGTCCATGACCGCACGTAATGACTCTTCAAAAATTGGCCAGTTTTTGTTGAATTCATTGATATATTCCGTTTCTTCAGGAGTAAGAGACTTGCTTTGATACGTCTGCAATTTACTTTTGATATTGGTTATCTCGTCATCAATCTCTGCAAACTTATCTTTCCGCTCATCTTTGGCGAAAACAGTTTTGTAGATGTTTATCCGGATATTAAGAAAACTGTTGTCGGCATTTAATAATTGATCCAATGACACAAGATTGTCATCATATATCAGGGTTGCTTTCTCGGTCATCTGACCCATTGCATTATACCCGACGAGGGCAATTATAATGGCAAAAAAGATGATACATAAAAACCCCCCAATCAGTTTCTTTTTCATCGGAATGTTATCAAGAAACATCGTTATCATCTCATGGTTGAGTAAGTAGTAACTATTTAGATTCCCATAAAGATATGGTTCACCCCACTACCCGTTCCTGTCTTCGTCTTCATCATATCGTAGCGCTTTATGTAGGGTCGGTTCTGGGATGCGGGGTTCTTATTCTGCCCGGGCTTGCTGCGGAGATAGCAGGGCCGGCATCTCTGATATCGTGGATAGGTATCATAGTTTTGGCATTTCCGATGGCTCTTACCATGGGGATGCTCCCAGCCCGGTTTCCAAACGACGGTGGGGTATCGTATTTTGTAACCTATGCATTCAATGAGAAAATGCCACATTTATCCTGACATACATGGGAGGTTGCGCCGCCGGGATTGTTTTACTGAAGGATAACCGATATGCAGTATGTATGAGTATTTTTTCTCTTCTTTTAACATCGGGTGTTCTCATCTTTGTATCATGGGCGATTGTATTTCCAATAGCGATAACCATTCTGTGGGGTATTTTTGTAATGAGAAAAAGAAGAGATAATTCCTGCTCAGAAAATAAAAATTAAATTGTGGATTTAATCCGGGGTATCATTTTTTGGCGAGACCAAATACGCATTCATAATAACAGTGGGAACATCCCTCCCCAAATAATATGCAATCGTCTGTTTCTTCACTCATGTCATACGATTCACAATCACAATTTCCACTGTCTCCCCCGCATTCATAGTAGCATTTTGAGCACCCGGTCCCATAATAGATACAATCGTCCGATTCGTCAGTATATTTGTCATACGTATCGCAGTCACAAGCCTTTGTTCCGCCATAATAGGGGCGGTAGAATATCTGTACCTGCCCGCAATAATTTGAACCTGCATTGTTTGACCAGGTACTCTCATCTGAATCCTCAACGACATAGGTTCCTTTCCTGATAACCGCATCTGTATGGGCGACCCAGTATGCATTTGGCACTCCACCCATTCCAGGTTCCCCTGTTGTCTTCCAGGGACCATAGGCCATGCCGTCATTCATATTCCGAAGCATAATCTCTCCGGTAGAACTGGTTCCCTGACCATAGTTCCAGTGATATGTAATGATTTTACAGATGTATACGTCAGTATTGAAAGTCACCTGCGGTCTGCACTTTGCGTTATTCTCCACCCCATCCAGATTTCCGTTATCATACTTTTCAGTACAGTCGGTTGACTCAGGTGGTGTTGGTTTGTTATCCGTGCCTCCTTTTGTCTGAATACAGAAAACATACCGGTGCTGCTTGTCATAATTGGAATAAAGAGTATATGCGTGATTATCCGGTAGGTCTGGTGGTGCAAAGGATCTATCACTTCGAATGGTTATGGTTCCTCCATCACGAAACTCAATATCATATCCTTTTCCTGCCTCAAACGTTACCGGTCCGTATTCCTGCCAGTTCCAGTTTGCCGGCTGCCCGGACTCAGGAGTTGTGAAGTACCGCTCAACC
>Ga0116166_1002483_pt1 | contig 15254 bp, 11 predicted proteins | sample AD_JPNMR2_MetaG_FD_89884 | JGI IMG/M metagenome (GOLD analysis project Ga0116166, IMG submission 89884) | Active sludge microbial communities of municipal wastewater-treating anaerobic digesters from Japan - AD_JPNMR2_MetaG | ecosystem: Engineered > Bioreactor > Anaerobic > Digestate | place...
CGCAAAAGAAAATGGTTTCTGTCCGGGCCAAGCGAAGTTCTAGCAAGGCGTATCAATGCCTTGGTGTAGGTGAACGACAAACCTCGCTATTCTCGGGTGGCATGCCGGTCAAGCCCGTGAGCAAAAAGGAGTTGTATCGCAAGCGGCGCGAGGAACGGCGAATATCCTTCGAGACGCGCCGTCCGTTTCAATGCGGCTTGCTCATGCCCAAGCGAAAGCCGCTGGTGTACGAGCCGTTGGCGGATGGCAGCTGGCAGGAGAATCCCAGCGGACGAGTGATTTCGCATGAGCGGTTACAGGAGTACTTGACCAAGTATCAGTTCATATAAACCGAAAGCCCCTGATTCGTTGAAAATCAGGGGCTTTTTTGTTTTAACTTCTTCTTTGGCATAGCAGTCGATTTGATCTTTTCTTTTTTCTTGGCTTTTGGATCTGCATGGTCACGGTTTTGGAGCAGAGGATATCTGGAATATTCCAACTTCATCAATTGGTCATTGACTCGCCCAGCTTCTATTTCTTCCAGAGTCATTCGACGAGCCCATCTCACTCTGTTATGAATTATCCAATAGTGAGAATTACAATCAAAACTCCAGTTTCCAATGGATGGAAAAAGTGAGACAGACTGACCATCAAAAGATAATTGCCAATCTGTTGGGCTTATTGGAGTAACAACTTCGTTCCCACAGCCACAACAGCACTTGTGTACCGCAGTAGCATATAAGATTGAGATATAAATAATCCCATCCTTTATTTCATCAGGTATGTAGTCAACAAATTCATGAACAAGAATCTGTTTACGTCCCATTGTTGATCTCGTTTGTCATTACGTTGCCATCTATTGTATACGTGCAGTGAAATTCGTTTTCCAAGTCACGGTAAAAGCCGAACAGCTTTTTCCATTTGATAACGGCTAATGAAGCATTGAGCGCGTTTAGATCGGCCAACTGGATATTCTGCGAATACTCATTGTTTCCATCGTCTTCTGAAAGTGGAATTCGGAGCCTTGCACAATCGCGTTGCGCTTCGGTGCTGATTGTAATGCGTAATATTCCACCCAAAGCGCCATCAACTTGCTGAATGCCCATCCCCACATCTATAAATGGTATTCCGAATTCTTCAAGTTTTTCAACCAGAAGCCTTCTGGAAGCGCCATTATCAAGGCAAAGAAACACAAAATTCATATCACGCAACTGCTCGACATTTTCAGAAGTAATATAACCATTGTGTGAAACGATTTGCTTTCTCATTTGGGAATATTTTTCGCGGAAGTGTTCTACCTTTGGTAGGCGTTTTTGCAAATCGTCAAGAGATGGCGCGCCTGGCGACCGAAAAGCATTGTGTTGCGAGAATATATCACCGTCGAAAAGGTGAATCTCTCGTATCAGAGTCTTGGCTACCAAGTCAAGAACATAAGACCCAGTACCTCCGAGACCCACGATCCCGACTTTTTCGAGACTTAGCTTTTCGCCGATAGCGTTGATACCTGCCCTACTTGATGCTGTGTCAATGAAGTGGAATACGGAATCCTCATCCGCATCGCTGGGAATGGCAGGAAAGACTCTGGCCGTAACACTTGGATCGATTGATTGGGCAGGTGCTGAGACGATGGCAACATATGTTGTCATCTTTTCGTAAAAGTCTGCGTATCTGCCACTTGTCGGTTTGCTTGAGAATGAATGATCTACCACCAACCCATCACCAAGTTGTTGGCGATTGCTGGCGTGCTTGATCTGAATCAGTTCCGATCCATCTTTGTGACATGGGTGCTCGCCAGAAAACATTGCGACGTGCGTATTTGGAGCTGTTGTGATGTCGCCAGCCAAGGTCAATTCCGACACAAGGAGTCCGAACTTAATCTCCTTACTGGAATTTACGTACGGAACATTCTTTATCACCAGATGATTGGCTCTGACCTCTACATCGTAGCCTTCATCACGTAATCGTTTTAGGTCGGAGCTACGATTTATCAGTTGCTGTGACATTGAATATCATTCCATCCTTAATTTTGACAGTCTCTCCCTCAACTAGATTCCCTTCGGGCTTGTTGCCTTCTCCTTTACGATACGTAACGGTGAAAAGAATATTGGGACCAGTGGGAGGGTTGTCAAAAGCCAAAGCGACAACTTCGGCAAACGACAATTCTTTTGAAGTCACCACTTTCTCTCGACCGTTTACAATAATGGTGAATTCCTTGTCATGACCTTTGCCGTCATTCTTATTTCCTTGTTGTGTGTTCATTTTTGTCTCCTTCTGGGTCAATTCAGACCCACGAATACTGAATTATGCGGATACGCTGATTAGCGTATCATTAAACAAGAAAAGAGTCAAGCCCAAAACGATCTGCCTAGAATAGGGACATTGGGACTTGCTGGCTTGTTAGAAAACCCAACTTGATTAAGCGAACGCGTGCGGCTTCTTCTGACACTTGAAAAAGCGTTTGGACTTTGTGAATAAGGTCCTGCCCAAGTGTAGAAGAAGTCGATTGGACACTCGGAGCATTTGCGTTCGCAAATCCTTGTTGAACCAATTCGCGTATTGGCGTAATGGGCATGAGGTACGCACCCGAGGCATATCCTGCTTGCCATTCCATCCAATCCACTTTGTTCGCATTCAAAATTGCATCTCGTTTGCAAACAATGGTTAGAGCATTATTGCCCATACTGAATAATGGAAGTTGTTGCGCTGAAACAAGAAAACCATGAAATCTAACATGACCCAATTCATGACTGAGGGTAGTTCGTCGCCTATTTTCTCGGTTGGGATGATCAGATAATTTCTGGTCAATCAGAACCTTTGGTTTTGCATCCCGTAAAAATACAGTCATGCCTTCAACATCATTCCCCTCCTTGGTGAGGTCGGCATACTGATCAAGATCCGAAGTGTGTTGTTCAATGAGAATTGTCAGATCGTCGGTTGAAAGTGGATAAGAAACCTTGCCGTATTTATCCAATAGAAATGAGGAGACAAGAGCTTCGCACTCAAAATCTAACTCTGACTCCTCGTAAAACGGACGTTGTGAAAAGCGGCCTGTGGTATCTTTAACCCACTTCATTCGTTCTACTTTCCTTTGATGATCCTTCTAAAGGCTTTGAACGCTTCTTCAACTTTTTCTGGTTCTTGAATATTTTGAATATCATCGGGCGACAACCGACCCGACAGATAGCGCAAAAAGTCTAGTGACAAATCTAATTCTTTGGCTAACTGATTCAAAATAAATTCTCCTGGCGGATTTCTTCGATCATGTTCAATGTCGTTCAAATATTGTGGTGATATTGGCAGTCCGTCTTCTTTTTTTACGCGCCCCGCTAAGTCTTTTTGGCTTAAACCTGCCTTCTTTCTTGCCTCACTTATGTAGGCTCCGAAAGTCATGGCTTGCTCCTCTTGGGGAATGGATTACGCTAATCAGCATATTAGCATATTTTCTTCGTTTCGGCAAGTCATATAGGGTCAGAATTGTTGGCTGCTCAATACAACTCCCTACGAAACGCCCGCACCAGAATCGATTGATCCGCCTGCTCGAGGCGGTGCAGGGACACAGACGCGGCTTGCTCGATAATGTCAACTTGGGCAAAGGAAATTTCAGAATTCATTCTCTAACAAAAACATCCACCTAGACTACATCCTTTTTCCATCGAATTGGACCAAGCTCAACTGGCAAGGCTCGAACTAGTTCATAAAATCCATCAAGGTCATTTTGAACATCTGTGTAGATGTAAGGTTTCAACAACCCTGGGACTGGAGAAGCATTTGGATAGCGAAGTGTAATGATCGCGAATTTGTTCCCTTTGTTGCGCTTCTGGGCGATAGCATAATCTACCTCAGCAGCTAAATAACTCTCATCCTTGAAGTTTTCAGTGATGAAAAACACAGCCGCGCAGGATTTCTCAAAACCGCTCAGAATTCCTCTTTCCAAGTTTGTTCCTGCGGGCATATCAGGTTGATCAAGCCAAGGCTCAAAGCCTAATTCTTTCAAAGCGTTGTAGTATCTCAGTACAATGGGTTTATCCACAGATTTGTGGGACAAGAAAATGCGGGTTTCTTTTGCGCTTGGAATTCGGCTTAAAGGTACGGCCTGTAATGCCCGCTCTTCGGGTGTTGCTATATCAGCCGCCTTGGATACTCGTTCAGATAGCTCATTGACCAAAGGGCGTATTACTAACGAACGGAAAGGATCTATTCCTTCTTTCCCTTTAGATTTGCCTAATGCAAAACCAAAGGAATAGATTTGTCGCGGATTTTTTGCCAGTGATCTCAATATGGCAAGTCTTAGTGCTATATCTTCGCCTGTGTCTGATGGAAAGCCAATTTCCCTCTCAGAGGAAGCCACTCGTTGCCACCAAGATTCGCCATCCATTTGTTGATTTTTCTTGATGGAATCGATGATTGGCTTTACTAACTCATCCTGATCGCAAAATTCCAGAAACCTCTGCACATTCAAGTCAAATGTTGATGAATCTTCATGAAGAAGGTCATCTCTCCTTTCCCTAAAAACTCGCAGTGATTGTGTAATTTTGTCTTTTTCCATTTCTCGTTTCCTTCTTCAAGTGAGCATTACATCTTCGTCACAATAGGGGCATTTATTGATGGCAAAATATCCGTCGCGAACCTTGATGGAATTGCCACAACATAGCATATCTATTCTCATCATATCAGGTGCTTCGGGACCTGAAATCGGTCGTGGTGGCAGGGTGGAGTCGTAATCGAAACTGATTTTGATTCCAAATGACCCCGTTGAGCGAGAAGTTCTTTTCATGCTATCTGAAAACTCAGAAAACAAGTTGTTGATCTGCGGCAAAACATATTCTCGCGTAATGAATCTTTTCATGTATTCCTGAAACTCTGATGTGAGCATTTCCCCAGTTTCAGCGCGATGATTACAGTATGGACAGGATAAGTATTGTGGGCTTTGTTCCCCTTCAGAAGTAGATAAGCTAATTTCGCCAACCTCGTCTTCAATTCTTCGAAATGTAGGTTGAAGCATTGACGTCAAGTCGGCAGGATCAACTTTAGTTTTAAAGTCGCGACCACAATTGGGACAAGTTCTTCGGAAAAACTCATCCCTGTCGAGCAAAAACGTGAAAGAAAAGTGGAGGGTATTATCATCCGACATGTCGACTCACCCCAACTCCCCGCGAAACGCCCGCGCCAGAGTGGACTGATCCATTTGTTCAGTGACGATCGTTGCGACGTTCGACTTTCGCACCTCACCCCTCCTCAAACTCATGACTCTTGAACTTCAGCGTATTGCTATTCTCCGAGACAATCCGCACGCGGTCTTCAGGGATGCCGTTGGGGACATCGACATCTATCTCGATGGTTACTTTTGCTTTCGCACCTACGAGACTGGTCAGGTGGGCGACAATTTCGTCGGCGATGCGGCCGGCGTCGCGGCCGATGCGCGCGGGGTCAAGTTCCACAGTGCCGTGGAATCGGCGCAGGGAACGCGCGATAGGGGAAGGGGAGGTATCAGTCAGACCAATGACAGCCGCGCCCGTTTCACTTGCTGACCGGGTTGGAACGATACCATCCGGAGAAAGGGCAGTTTCCTTGGCGCGGTCGGCTTCGATCTGGTGCTTGGCGATACCAGGTTTGACAAGCAGGCTATTGCCATCAAATGCCAAAGAAGGGATTTGACCCGCAACCAGCCCTACATACCGGGCTTCGTCCAAATTATAGGCAGAGGCATACGCAAAGTTATCAGACCAGGAAAATGTGCCGACACCCTTGCGGATAGCGTCTGCCAGAACATCCTGGTCGCGCAGGCGGGGCAGGTAAATATATTGCGCCATGTATTCCCACACTTGACGCAGACTGATGTGGTCAGCATCCTTCCACAGCCAACGATCCAGTTCCATGCGCAAGAGGGCGGGTGCCCATTCGAGGATCATCTGCTGTTCATTCTTCAGTTTGCGCGCTGCACGCGCCAGCAGACCATCCCCGTTCAATTTGGAGGCGGATAATTCGACAGGCTTGGTTCCTTCCTGTGTCGGAACAATCAAATAACAGAAAGCCTCCATCAGCAGCGCGTTGACGCGATCATCGAAATGTTGAACCTGTTTTTTCGACTGGGTAATCTGCGCCTGTGTGAGATTGAGTTGATCCTTGTCCTGCTCGATGGATTGCCAGGCTAGCCAGTGACGTACCGCGGCTTCAAGTTCGCCAATGCGGTCGGCATCGGGAGCGAGGAAGAGAAGCATGTTCTTGTAAATGCGCGGACTGTTACCGCGGCGTTCGAGGAATTCCTGCGCGGCGGCAAGTGCCTTGCTTTCATTGCTTCGGGCGCGATGTGGGGCTTTGCTTCCTAAAATGACCAAGCGGCAGGCCATCTCATCGGGCACATCTGCGCTCTCCGCGGGGATGGGATGAACGTAAGCGAAATCGCTTCGTTCTTTTTTCATGGCGTCCTTCACCCGCTGTGTGATCTCATCCTCGACCAATTCGTGTTTGCGCTCGAATTGCGCGGCGCGGTCGGCGGCTTGGCGGGTGATTGTGATCTGCGTATCGAACCAGTATCGGCTGGCGTCGGAATACAAATAGTGGAGTTCCTCTGAGATGCGGCGCAGGGCGTCTCCAAAAACAGCGGGAGGTTCGCCTGGCTGGACACAACCCAATTTGACGCGCACCTCTTCAATGCCGCGTACCTTTTGGGAACTAACGGAAGGAGCGCTGCCAATGAACACGGTTCGCGCCACACGACGGGCAGCGGAGTGCCGACCTAGGTTGGGATTCTCACGGTCAAGCGCGAGAGGTCGGCTTTGAAAGCCATCAATGTCCTTGTCAATTACCGCGCTCCAGCCTTCGCCGAGGTGATCGGTGAGTCCGACGCGCACCGACGAATTATTCAACGGCACAGTGCCAGGCAGGATGAGCAGGGAACCATCCTGCTGTTCCCACAGTTCATGGATGACAGCCGCCATCAGTTTAAGCACACCACGCGTGCGCTGGAAGCGTTCGAGCGTGGACCAGTCCTCGTAGAGGCGGTCAAACAGTTCGGGGTGGATGGGATACGCGGATTTTAGACGCGTCTCGTAGAGAGTCTCGCGGGTTTCGGGAGGAAATTCGGCTTTGTTGTTCAAGTACATTTCCGCGAAGGCGCGGCAGACAGCATCGCGGGCGGCAAAATCCGTGAGGGGTTGGAAGAGACGGCGGCGTACGATTTCGAATGATTCGCTTGCGCTGGCAGGTTTCCAAACGGCTTTGAGACGCGCGAAAACGTCGCTGATGCTGGCGAGAGCTGCCTCGCCGCCTTCGCCACCCACTTCCACTTTGGAGGCGGGCAGGGCTGCGACCACGAGGGCGTCGGGGGCATTTTTCGTCGCCTCGGTAAGAGCCTGAACAAACGTAATGTTGGCTTCGAAACTCCCGCCTGGCAAGCCCTCTTTTCGATACAACTGACGAGCATAAGCGACCCACTCGTCAATCAAAATCAGGGCGGGGCCGTAAGCTTGGAACAACTGCGCGATCTTGGCAGAGCCTGGACTGATCCCTTTTTGATCTTCTTCTGCCACAAGTGCGTAGGCTTCTTTGGCCTTCTTGGGACTGACCGAGTGCCCCAACTGCCAGGCCATTTCTCCCCATAGGGTATGGATTTTCGTGCCGTCTTTCTTGACGCGCACTTCGGCGGGACTCAGGCGCGTACCGACCAGTACGGCGCGGTTAGCCGTGGGAAGGTCGCTGTTGCCGCTTTTGAGTGATTCGGGGATGATGGTCTCAAAGCCAGGAATCTCTGCGGGCTTGACCTCCCCGCTGAAAAGGTGGAAGAGCGCCAGCATGGAGTGAGTCTTTCCGCCGCCGAAGTTGGTCTGCAACTCGACGACGGGATCGCCACCCTGAGAGGCCAAACGCTCCCAGGCACGTGAGAGAAGCTGGACCAACCCCTCGGTCAGGAAGGTGCGGCGGTAGAATTCGCGCGGGTCCTGGTATTCCTTTTCAGCGTCGCCATCCGCAACGAGGGCCAGGTCAGCGGCGAATTCGGTTTGCTGGTAGCGGCCCGAAGCGACGTCGGGATGCGGGGTGGCAATTTGTCTCCACGGTTTGAGATTCTTTAGCGGTCCCGTGCGCGTGACAAAAGTCGCCTGCTTCATTTCCTTTTGTGTTTCGGCTTCGAACTGCTGACGCAAGACTTCCTGCGCCAGTTTCTTCACTTCCTTTTCCTCCGCTGCGCCGATCATGGATAGCAGGCGCGCAATGGTGTCCAGGGCGCGATGTGCATCTTCGCCGCTGAACGCTTGCTGGTGCGCCCACTTGTTGCGAATCTCGCGCAGTTCGCTGACATAACTACGGCCTGTATGCCCCAACTGGGTTTGAAAAACGTTGTTCCACGACTCCCACATAACAACCAGCAGGGCCTGCACATCGAGCCTTTCGAAACGTTCTTCGGGCGTCCCTTTTTTGGCGCTAGCTTCCTTGCCGATGGAGCCGCTCAATGTGGACTCGACGCCGACCTGCCACCACTTCTCCTTGTAGGAACTTTTGAGTTCGCGCAGAATATAAGGCGACAAGCCCTTACGCAGGATGTCCAAACCTTGACCGACTCGTTCGATATTACTGGTTGCCATAGTCTTTCCCTTTGTTGAATGGTAAATACAGGGTTCAAGTTAACCCAAAGGTCACGCAGACCTTTGGAATTCATCTAATCTTACAACAACTTTCATGATTCGGTCCTTTGTCTCGCCGCCAATTCCTTAAGTCGCGGCCAAGCGACAACCAGCATATTATATCCAAGCGCGTCTTGTGCCCAACCTTTGCGTTCACAGATATTGTAGAGACGGTATGCCAAATCGCGCGCAACATCTACTGCGGGACCAAGCCTGACTAGCAACTCAGTCGCAGACTCTTCGCCTCCACTCTCCAGTGCATAGATGAGATGCTGACAAGCCTCCCACGCGGTGAGACGCTTGTCCGTTGAAGGATTCCATTTGGAATCCAGTTCATCACGCCGAAATAAGCGGACTTTGCCAGCGCGAGCTTCCAAAATCCCAGCCTCCCCCAGCCCGTTGACAGATGTATTCTTGGCTTTGCTCAGGGTTTCGGCATCGCCAAAGGCTCCTTCATTGTGACCAAATTGCTCGAACCATGCCAATGCCCAACGGGTATCGGAATCGAATGTACCTTCCTGCTCTGCAAGGAATTCATCCAGGCTTTGGTTGATGAGCGTAAGCGCCGAGTGTACATCTATCGTGGAACCGTCTGCCTCGAGAACCTTGCTGTAGCGGGAGAAAACCGACATGCCTGGCCCAATGGCGGCTTGAGCTAGATCGACTGGGGCAATTGCGCCTTCCTGAAGTTGGTGAAGCGCATGGGAGAGTTCCCGTTTTAACGCTTCGATAAACTCCCGGCGAGTGGCAAGCGGGGAATCTTCCGGCCTTGGGCGACAAACAAGGATGATCGAGGAAGCAAGAGCGTTGGAACCGATGGCGCGAAGCCTGCCGGTCATTTCGGTGCGTACCGGCCAGGTCCCGGTGATCATCAACCCGGCGCGAATAAGGCTCTCAAGGATTGTTTCCCACCCGGAGGATGCGATTCTCACCTCTTCCGCCGAATCCAGATCATCGCCTTCATTGGAAAATTCAGTTTCTGCTTGTTTGAAGGCGTAGAAGATCGAGAGGGGAAATTGCAGGGTCTGGCTCTGGTTGATCTTGCGGAAACATAGGAATAAGCGCTCCTCAAAAAATTGCCGGGCCTTCAACTTATCCCCGCCGAAGCGGGCAGGGTTGGCAACGATCTCCTGAGACTTGGGGACCAGGATTGTCTCGAACAACGATGGCCAGATCTCGCCTACGGATTTCCGAAGCCAGATATAAAAGAAATCCGAGAGATCGGCATATCCGATATTGTCATAGTACGGCGGATCGGTGGAGACAATGATCGAGCCCCAGCCATCCGCTTCGGCTGCGTCATGTTGATAGGCCATTCCGGCATTGGAAGATGGGAGCGACTCCAATATTTTCGCGATTTGCTCTATGCCTGAAAGATAATTGCCCATTCCAAGAAACGGGTTGGTCTCACAAAAATCCCAAACCATTGAAACGGTTTGACGGCTGAATGCTGCGCGCAGTGTCCCCGAGCCGTGATTCCAGGTGCTAAGGATGGAGTTGCGAGTGGCGATCTTGCTGATGGCCAGAGCAAGATAGATCGCAATAGCATCAGCATAAGCGCGAGCGCCGGTTCCTCCCTGGTGAAGCGGGATATCATCGTTTGAAAGGCCGGCTGTAACCGAGTCCCGCTCGATGCGTTGACGGACTTGCGAAACCAAATCAGAGAAGGCTGATAGCGCGTGAAGTTGACGAGGTTTGAACAGATGACGGTGCTTGGTCAAGCCGTAACGCTGAACGCGAAAACCAAGCGCCTCGATTGGAAGATCGGTATCGGGAACATCTGGAGGCTCGATACAATTAGCGGCTGTTTCCTGTTCGGGAGTTGGAGAAAGATAGATTTTTCCCGATTCGGATTCGGCTACAACCGCCATAAGCCTCGTCTTCAACCGCCCAGAACGGCCCTCAGCACGGATATATTCGAAGGGGACATCCGACTTACAGACAATACAACGCGCACCGAGACGATTGACCGTGCCATCCGGCGGTTTCCCTAGGCCTACACGGACATGGTAAGAAATCCTGCGCAAATGCGGATCTACCACAGGTTCGATCCACGCCTTTTCCTTTCTCTCTTTGGAAAGCCAGAAGGCGCGTACCAGGGGCATTTCCGCCTGACATGCAGGGTTGGGACAGGTTACAGTGTGCGCCCAAATCCATGCGACAACTGATAGTTTGTCCCCCTCTCGAATGCCCTTTGCGACGAGGTGCAGTTCGCGTGCAAGGATTGCCGCGTTCATGTTGACGGGCGGATAGAGATGGTCTATTTTCTTTTGAGCCTCTTCTTGCAACCATGCGGCATACCAACGGACATCCTCCGCCAGCCCCTCTGCGCCGCGCCATGATTTCGATTGATCGGTTGAGGGTTCGCCAGGATGGACAGGGGAATGATTGGGAAATCGAGGCGGGATTTCGATCAGGGATTTGGTGATCAGCACCGCGACCGGGTTCAGGTCGCCGCCATGAGCGTTTAGCCCGAGACGCTGAACTTCGAGCGGGATGGAGCCGCCGCCGCAGAAGGGATCGAGAATCGGAGGTACGCTGTGCGCAAGGAATTCACGGGTTGCATCCTCCCCTGCTGGAGGCATTATCCCCAGATTTCGAGCCATGCTCCAGGCAATGGCTTTACGCGCCCTGACAAGAACCTCCTCATCATTCGAGTTTTCCCATTTGACGAGATCTTCCACCAGGCGAAAGAGGCGTTGGCGTTCTGCCTGGGCTTCGCTCTCGGGCAGATATTCGCCTGGATCGTCAACCAGAGAGGCGAACAGCACCGCGCGGCAAGCCGCCAATGGTCGGCGCGCCCACCAGGTATGGAGAGTGCTGGGATGGCCGTCGTGGATGTACTTCTCGCGACTGGCCTCCCTGTTGATCTCCATGAGAGGAAGGGAAACCTCTATGAGTTTCTTGGAAAATGCCATGCCCTTTCTCCATCCTCAAACGATTCACAGCGGCAAGGTTTGTTGCCTATCTACCCGCCCAGCCAGTTCCTTCAACCGCGGCCAGGCAACCACCAGCATGTTGTAGCCGAGCGCATCCTGCGCCCAACCTTTGCGTTCGCAGACGGTGTAGAGACGATACGCCAGATCGCGGGCGGGTTCTGCCACGGAGCCAAGTTTGGCGAGCAGACCTGCCGCGGACTCTTCACCGCCGTTCTCCAGCGCGTGGATGAGATGCTGGCAGGCCTCCCACGCGGTGAGACGTTTATCGCGGGAGGGGTCCCATTCGGTATCCAATTCATCGCGCAGATAAATACGAACCTTGCCGCCGCGCGCTTCGAGAATCCCCGCTTCTGCCAAGCCGTTGACGCTGGTGTTCTTGGCTTTGCTAAGGGTTTCGGCGACGCCATACGCGGCTTCGTTGTGACCGAACTGCTCGTACCATGACAATGCCCAGCGCGTATCGGCGTCGTATTCGCCTTCCTGTTCGGAGAGGTATTCATCGAGGGCTTGGTTGATGAGCGTCAGCGCGGTGCGGACAGACATGGGCGAGCCATCGGCTTCGAGCACGGCGCTGTAACGGGAGAAGGCCGCCATGCCTGGTCCGATGGAGGCTTGTGCCAAATCAACTGGTGCGATACTGCCTTGCTGTAATTCGCGCAAGGCGGGGGCGAGCTCTTTTTTGAGCGCGCCGAGAAATTCACGGCGGGAACATGATGTTGCATTTTCAGGACGCGGACGGCAGACAAGGACGATGGAGGTAGCAAGGGCATTTGCACCAATACCAACACTACGAGATTCTCTTTCTGTTCTTACAGGCCATGTGCCAGTAATTTCAAATCCATTTTTCAACAATCCTTCAAGCATGGTTTCCCAACCTGTTGAAGCGCGAGAGTCATCGATAATAACTTCGTGATTCTCGTTAACAACTTCATCGCTATTTTCAGACTGTTTAAACGCATAATATATGGTCACAGGATAGCCAACATGGGCTATGTGACTCATATTATTGAAAACTTTTTGCAAACCGTGTTCAAAAAAAGATTGAGCCTTGCTTTTATTGCCTTCAAATCTATATGGGGTAGCAACTAACTCTTGACTTTTCGGCGTTAAAACAGTGGAAAATAAATCTGGATAGATGTTTCCTAAAGAGCGTCTTGCCCAAACATAAAAGTAATCGGACAAATCGGCATAACTAATATTGTCATAATAAGGTGGGTCTGTGGATATTCCAACAGAAAGATCAAATCTGAGCGCGCCAGCATCTTCTTTTTTTACATAACCATCTGGATTGCAAGGCAAAAGGTGTAATGCTTTTTGAATCCATTCGAGACCATTCAGAAAGTTGCCACTTGATTGACTAAAAGGATTGGCTTCAGAATAATCCCACACCATTGCAAGTGCTTGACGTGAAAAGGTTCCTCTAATAAAACCTTCTGCTAATGTAGTAAGAGAAGACCAATAATTTGCTCCCCAATCAACCACAAAAGACAAGTATGTAGCAATGGCGTCAGCATATTCTTTGGCGTTTGCGTGCTTTACTGCTACAGCGTTTTCATAAACCACTTGGCGGGTAAGATTGACCAAATCACTGAACGTGGTCAGAGCATTTAGTTGACGAGGTGTAAACAGGTCACCAAAAGTTGCCAAGCCATATAAAGGCACATTAACTTTTACTTTGCCTTGTAGTTCTTGGTCAGGTTTCCACAATGGTTTTGCTTCAATAGCCTTTTGAGCATGGAACTCGTCAGGTGAAAAATATATTCTGCCGCTACCATCGTTAGCAACAATTGCCATCAATTTTGATGTGATACGTCCTGCCTGTCCTTCAGAACGAATGTATGAAAAGGGAACGGGTGTATTGCAGCATATACATTGCGCCCCACTTCGTGTGACAGTACCTTCCAAGGTGGAGCCCTTACCAACTTTTACAACAAAACGCATTGCAAGATTTTTCTCAACAATTGGCTCGATCCAAGTATGATGATTTTTCTTTGTTGATAGAGAAAATGATTTAACCAACGGCATTTCTGCCCCACAAGCAGGATTGGGGCATTTCACACTGCGCGCCCACAGCCAGGCAATCACGGTCAACTGGTCGCCTGCTTTGAGTCCCTGCTCTTTCAGGTCGGCGCGTTCCGCCAGCATTTCCTTTGTAATCGTCACAGGCGGGTAAAGATGTCCAACGCGCTTGAAGGCTTCATCGCGCATCCATTTGCCGTAATAGCGCACATCCTCGGCCAGTCCCTGCGCGCCCTTCCACTCGCGCGTCCATAATTCGGGTTGTACTTCTTTCTTTTTCCCTTTTTTTCCCTTCCTGTTACTCTCTGCACCCTGCTCTCCAATCTCAGGTGGGTGTACAGGAGGCATATTTGCAAATTTTGGCGGGATTTCTATCAGGGCTTTGTTGATGAGAACTGCAACGGGATTGAGGTCGCTGGCGTAGGCACGCAGTCCGAGGCGCTGGGCTTCAAGAGGAATCGAGCCGCCGCCTGCAAACGGGTCCAACACGGGTGGGGCTTTGGTGGCAAGAAATTCGCGGATGGCTTCCTTGCCGATGGGGGCGTCTATGTTTAAAGTCCGTGCCACAGAACGAGCGATCTCCAAACGGGCTTTTTCCAACACGTCTTCGTTGTTGCTGTTCTCCCATTTGACCAAATCTTCGATGATTCGAAACAAGCGTTCGCGTTCGATGCGCGCCGATTCCTCATTGGGCATGTACTCGGATGGATCGTCCACGAGCGAAGAGAATAACACCGCGCGGCAAGCGGCTAATGGTCGCCGCGCCCACCACAAGTGCAATGTGGAGGGATGTCCGTGACGGATGGATTTTTCCCGCGCGGCTTCCTTGTTGATGGCCTCGAGGGGTAGGGAGACTTCAATGAGTTTGCGGCGGTAGGTCATGAAATCCTCATTCGGGATTATTCTTCGAAATCCTGCAAGTAATTCTTCGCAAGTTGAGTTGGGGTTAACCCATACTTCGTTAATAGTTGTTCACAAAGGTGAACTAATTGATCATCAGCTTCGACAGAGTTGCACAATTCCACCAGTAAACTTCTCAGCGATTGAAGCATGGAATTAAGTTTATCCAGCGTCAGTACTTTAGTTTCTCCTACAACCGTTTTGTCTGTTTTAAGCCGATTAGGGCAAACCATCAGTTTTGTAGAGTTCATCACAGGATACTCTTTCTGAAACCATTGCTCTGCGTTAAGTAGTTGACCATGTTCAGATTTGGTAAGTGGACTGTCTTTTTCTTTCCTGCTCTTGACCTCAACAACCCATGCCGATTTACTATTCAACAGCCATAGAACGTCAGGGCCAATACCGTAAGACTTGTCCGGGCGTTCTACTGCAAAGCCCAGGAAGTAACCCAGATCGGCTAATGCCTGCTCGAATTGATTTGAAGAAGATTCGGGGACGAGGTGAGATGTCATATCATCGAATTTTGACAAGTGCCCTCTTCGGGTTCTATAATACATTAGTTGAGAGACTATCACATGGGCTTGTTGTCCCGGATTGCTCAACTTTGTGTATTCAATTATTTTTGGCCGGAAAAGATTTCTGCTAAGTGAGAAAGCTTGCTTCTGCAAATCAATACTTAACTGATGTTACGCAGGGAGCAGTTGGAAAATCGGATAAGATTGGAGCATGGACAAAGCCCAATTAGAACTGTACACCGATTACCTGCTCAGTACGTTTGGCTATGCCACCGCAACGGGTC
>Ga0116166_1002490_pt1 | contig 15243 bp, 22 predicted proteins | sample AD_JPNMR2_MetaG_FD_89884 | JGI IMG/M metagenome (GOLD analysis project Ga0116166, IMG submission 89884) | Active sludge microbial communities of municipal wastewater-treating anaerobic digesters from Japan - AD_JPNMR2_MetaG | ecosystem: Engineered > Bioreactor > Anaerobic > Digestate | place...
ATTCTCCACGGCGAAAACGTGGACAACGACGAGACGCTTTCCTATCTCGCCAGAATCGCCCTGAGCCAGGTCGAGGCGGGCGCCGACATGGTGGCCCCCTCCGACATGATGGACGGCAGGGTCGGTGCGATCAGGGAGGACCTCGACGAGAACGGGTTCGAACACGTGGGCATCCTGAGCTACGCGGTGAAGTATTCGTCCGCCTTCTACGGCCCGTTCAGGGAGGCGGCCTGCTCCGCGCCGCGGTTCGGGGACCGGAAATCCTACCAGATGGACCCCATGAACGTGCGCGAGGCCCTCAGGGAGGCGGCCGCCGACATCGAGGAAGGGGCCGACATCATCATGGTGAAACCCGCCATGCCTTACCTCGACGTGATCCGGGCGGTTGCGGACGAGTTCGATGCGCCGCTTGCCGCCTACCAGGTCTCGGGCGAGTACTCCATGATCAAGGCCGCCTGCGAGAAGGGCCTGCTCGACGAGGACGCGTGCATACTCGAGACGGCGGGCGCGATCAAACGGGCAGGGGCGGACATCATCGTCACGTACTTCGCCCTGAGGCTCGCAGAGATGCTGTCATGAAGGCCCCGCACATCGTGGCCTGGGAAGTCACCAAGGCCTGCAACCTCACCTGCGCCCACTGCCGCGCGTCCGCATCGCGCGAGCCCGCCCCGGGAGAGCTCACCACGGAGGAAGGGCTGCGCCTGCTCGAGGATCTCGCGGAGTCGGGCACGAGGATGGTCATCCTGTCCGGAGGAGAGGCGCTCGCCCGCCGTGACGTGATGGAACTCGCGCAAGACGGCACCCGCCTCGGGCTCCGCATGACCCTCGCCACCAACGGGTCTCTCGTGGACCGGCAGGCGGCCCGGCTGATCAAGGCGTCTGGCATCGCGCGCGTGTCCGTGAGCCTCGACGGCGCCCACGCCTCGACGCACGACACCATCCGCGGCATGCCGGGCGCGTTCGACATGGCCATACAGGGTATCTCCCGCCTCGTCGAGGCAGGGGTCCCGGTCCAGGTCAACACCACGGTGGCCTCGGTGAACATCTCCGAGATGAGCAGGATTCCGGAGCTCGTCGAGAAACTCGGCGCCTGCGCGTGGCACGTCTTCTTCCTCGTCCCCACGGGAAGGGGCGCGTCCATGGAGCCCGCCCTCGTGGGCGAGTACCGGGACATGCTCGAGGACTTCAGGAAGGTCTCGAACCACAGCAGCATCGAGTGCAAGGCGACCTGCGCCCCCCAGTACTACAGGATGCTGCTCGAGGAGGAAGGCTTCAGCCCCACGAAGGGGTGTCTCGCCGGCACGGGTTTCGGCTTCGTCTCCGCCACGGGCGAGGTGCAGCCGTGCGGCTTCCTCCAGGTCTCCTGCGGCAACGTGAGACAGAGACCCTTTTCGGAGATCTGGGTGTCCTCCCCGTTGCTCCTTGCCCTCAGGGACCCGGACGTGCTCAAGGGCAAGTGCGGGTCGTGCAGGTTCAAGGAGGTCTGCGGAGGGTGCAGGGCCAGGGCGTTCGAGGTGCTCGGGGACGCGCTCGAGACGGACCCGATCTGCTGGTTCTCATGAGGGCGTGCCATGGACGACATCGACCGGGCCATCCTGTCACGCATCAGCCGATCCATCGATCTCGTACCGAGGCCGTTTCAGGGCCTGGCCGACATGCTCGGCGTGAGCGAGGAAGAGATCGCAGGCCGCATCGTGAGGCTCAAGGAAGAGGGGGTCATCAGGCGCGTCGGTGCGGTCATCGACCCCTCTAGGCTGGGCTGGGTCTCGACGCTGTGCGCCGTGGACCTTCCCGAGGACGGCATCGACGAGTTCGCCCGGATCGTCTCCGGCTTCGACGAGATCACCCACAACTACGTGCGGGACGGCAGGCCGAATTGCTGGTTCACCGTCATCGCACCGAGCAGGGCCCGCATCGATGAGATCAGGTCGGAGATATCGAGCGCCCTGGGAGCGGACGTCATGGACATGCCCGCAAGGCGTGTGTTCAAGATCGGCGTCTCGTTCGGGCTCGAGTGAGCTCGAAGCACGGGCCTCAGCGTATCCCTACTTGAACACCCTGGATATGAACCCCTCCTTGGGCTTGCCCAGGCACTTCTCTTCCTCTTCCTGGTAGCCGAGGCAGGTGAAGTATATCGCGCGGTCGAAGAAGAGGACCACCCGGTTGTTGAACTCGAGGGCCTGCCAAAGCTGGAAGGACGAGTCGAAGAACTGCGTCTCCTGCACGTAGAGCCACAGGTGCCGCTTGATGAGCATGAGGGCCATGACCACGTCGCTCAGCGGGATGCCCTCGTGGAAGCGCGTCATGCCGAGTTTCTTGTAGTGATCCTTGAGTTCGGCCTTCTTCTTGTCGCCTGCGAGCCAGCTGTCCAAGCGGCTGTACACGTCGTAGACGCGATCGTACACGATATCCCTGTCGAGCTTGCGGTATCCCTTCGTCTCCTCTCTCGTCAGGAGGTCCTTGCAGAGACGGTTCGTCAGGGTGTCTGCGTTGTCCTTGATGAGCTGAACGATCTTCTCCGATATCATGCCTTCCCCCTCGTTGGTGGTATCGACGGCGGTCTCCCTGTTGCACCGTTGAGCAGACGGACATGTGAACCAGTGGTCTCCCGCCTCTTCGCCCCCGGCGGACCCTCCCTGTCCACTGTCAAGACAGGAGGGGCATCTATGTTCGTCATTTTCCGAAAAACTTCCTGATGAGCCCTCTCTCCTTGCAGGATTCCACGTACTTCATGAGCTCCTCTTCATAACCCATGCTCGCCGCCAGTATCGCTCTGTCGAAGAAGAGGACGACCCGGTTGTTCATCTCCAGGCTCTTTATGAGCTCGTAGGACGACTCGAAGAAGTGCTTTTCCAGGAGGTAGAGCCAGAGGTGCCTCTTGATGAGCATGAGGAACATGATCACCTCGTGGAGCGGGATCCCGTCGTCGAACCTCTTCTTTCCGAGCTCCTTGAAGTGCTTCTGGATCTCCTCCTTCGGCCTCGCCCGGTCGAGCCAGTAGTTGAGCGTGCTGTAGACGTCGTATACCCTCTCGTAGATCTGGTCTTCCGAATACTTCTTGTGGTACTCGGTGAGGCCCCTGCTCAAGAGGTCCTCGACGACCCGCCTCGATAGCAACCCAGCATCCTTCTTGAGAACTTCCATAATCTTCAGATAGATCATCAATCCTCCGTTCCTCGAGGGAATACGTGACGGCGTACCAACGGACACAGCCCGTCAGGTTCATTTTTTACAATACATCCGGCTCATGCACAAGGGCAAAGGCGGCATCATCCCGTCACAACGCTGAGACACGCCTGTCGGGCGCGTCGAGCGTCACGTCCGCCTTCATGGGTCTCGGCCGTTCATGGCGGCGCGGGAGCGAGGATACGACGGTCGAGGGCCTTTGCCTGCCTGGGCAGGCCATGCGCGTGGACCATGGAGGGCGCTGCCTGCCCGCCCCCTCGGGACGCCTCGTGCGTCCGAGATCTCAGGCGGGCTTGAGCAGCCTCGGCCTGGCGAGGGTGATCCCGGTGAACCCAGGGGCCTGAGGGGTCGGGATATGGGATGGGCGAGCGCAACCCCTGCCGGAGAGGGGACCGGCGAACCCCGGCCGTTCTCCGGCTCAGGGCCTGTGGTACGGTTCGCCCCTGAGGATGGTCAGGCCGCGGTAGACCTGCTCGAGGAGCATGGGACGCACGAGCTGGTGGTTGAACGTCATCCGGGAGAGGGACAGGACGACGTTTGCGCCTTCGAGCACCTCCGCCGGCAGGCCGTCCGGGCCGCCGGTATAGAAAAACATGTGCCTCGTCGACGCGTTCAGGTGCCGAGACATAAGGCTCGCGAGATCCTCGGAGGTCATGGGCACGCCGGTGACATCGAGCACGAGGTGGACGCCCGGCCTTGCCTGCAGCCTGAGTTCCCTGGCCTCGACCACCTCGACAGGCAGGTACTTGCCTATACGGCCGAGGTACGCATCGACCAAGTCCTTCACGGGGCCGCGCTGGGTCTTGCGAGCGAAGCAGAAGACCAGCTTCACCTACCTGATTCTCCTGGCCTCGTACCACATGCCCTCGATGTCGTAGTACTTCCTCAGGTCCGGCTGGAAGATGTGGACGACCACGTCGAGGTAATCGAGCAGCACCCACCTGCCCTGTTCGATCCCCTCCTTCCCGAAGGGCTTGCCGAAGGTCTCGATGACATGCTCGGCCATGGCCTTTATCTGGCGGTCGGAGATGCCCGTGCAGATCACGATGTAGTCGGTGAACGCGCACACCCCCCGCACGTCCAGGACCACGACGTCCGTGGCCTTCCTGTCTTCGAGCGCCTGTCTCACGGCGTCCCAGGTGGGCCTCATGTGCGGTATATCCTCCCGGCCGTCATGATGTCGTGCGCTCCATCGCTCACGAGGTAGCGGACGGACCTCCCCTCCCGGCAGAGCCTCCTCACCATCGAGGACGAGACCGCGAACTGTGTCACCTCGACGAAGATGATCTCTGTCCCGTGCTCGCTCACGTAGCCGTCCCCGTTCGGACGGAAGCGGGCCATCCCTTCCGGGATGATCTTCTCCACGGGCGGCCTGGGGGCGCCCGGCCGCGTCATCACGGCGAAGTGGGAGGCGGCCAGGACCTCCTTGGCCCTGTGCCAGCTCGATATCTCGTTGAAGGCGTCCTGCCCGATGAGGAAGTAGGGGACGGACCCTGAAAGCGACCTGAAGTGCTCGATGGTCAGGAGCGAGTAGGACGGGCCGGATCTCTCCACCTCCACGGGCGATACCTGGAAGCACGGGTTGCCCCGTATGGACGCCTCGACCATGGCGAGCCTCACGGGGCCGGGCACGCCGTGGTCGAGCTCCTTGTGGGGCGGGAGGGAAGACGGCACGAAGACCACGGTATCCAGGCCGAGCCTCTCTCTCACCTCTTCCGCCGCCCTGAGGTGTCCCACGTGTATGGGATTGAAGGTGCCCCCGAAGATGCCGAGCCTCATTGCCGTATGTGCCCGTCCCCGAAGCAGACGAACTTCTCGATGGTGAGCTGCTCGATCCCCATGGGCCCGTACGCATGGATCTTCGAGGTGCTGATGCCCACTTCCGCACCGAGGCCGAACTCCCCGCCGTCGGAGAAGCGGGTGCTCGCGTTTACGAGCACCGTGGACGAATCCACCTTCGTGATGAACTCCATGGCCCGCGTGTAGTTCTCGGTGACGATGGCCTCGGTGTGGTTCGAACCGTAGGTCTCGATGTGGTCGATAGCCTCGCCCATGTTCTCGACGACCTTCACCGCGAGGACCAGGTCGAGATACTCGGCGTACCAGTCGTCCTCGGTCGCCTTCCGTATGTCGGGCAGGTACGCCATGGTCTTTGGGCACCCCCTGAGCTCGACACCGTGGCGCGCGTAGAGCTCAGCCATCTTGGGGAGGAAGATACCGGCGATGGGCGCGTCGACCAGGAGGGTCTCCATGGCGTTGCAGACCCCGGGACGCTGGACCTTTGCGTTCAGGCAGATCCGGTAGGCCTTCTCGAGATCCGCCTGACGGTCCACGAAGACGTGACACACGCCCTTGTAGTGCTTCAGCACGGGGATCCTCGAGTTCTCGGTCACGGTGCGGATGAGGCCCTCTCCACCTCTCGGTATCACGAGGTCGATGAGATCCTCGAGCTTGAGCATGTCGAGTATGGCCTGGCGGTCCGTCACGGGGACGAACCCGAGGGCCTCTTGGGGAATGCCCTGCGCCTCGAGCGCGCCCTTGAGCACCTTGACGATCGCGGCGTTCGAGTGGAACGCCTCGCTGCCCCCCCTGAGGATGACCGCGTTGCCCGACTTGAGACACAAGGCGGCCGCGTCAGCGGTGACGTTGGGGCGCGACTCGTAAATGATGGCCACCACGCCGAGCGGTATGCGCATCCTCCCGACCATGAGGCCGTTGGGCCTCTTTTTCATGCCCGTGATCTCGCCCACCGGGTCGGGAAGCTCGGCTATCTCCTCCATGGCGCCGGCCATGGAGGAGATGGTCTTCTCGTCCAAGGTGAGGCGGTCGATCATGGCAGTACTCAGCCCGGATGAACGCGCAGCCTCGAGGTCCTTCGCGTTCTCCTCCATGAGAAACCCGGCCGCGTCCCTCAACGAGGAGGCCATGGCGGCAAGCGCGGCGTCCTTGGCCGTCCTCGGCAGCATGGCGATGGTCCTGGAGGCGCGCTTTGCCGCCTGCGCGATCTCCTTGATCCGGTCAATCGACACTAGAACGTCTCCTTTCGAACGATCATATTGTTCCGGTGCACGACCTCGTCGTCGCAGTCGTACCTGAGGATCATGGAGAGCTCGCTCGTGGACGCACCCATGATCTTCACGACCTCCTCGGTCGCGAAATTGCTCAGGCCCACCGCGATCGGGGTGCCGTCCCTCTTCACGATCTCCACCGGGTCTCCCGCCTTGAAGCTGCCGGAGACGTCGACGACGCCCACCGGCAGGAGGCTCTTGCCCCGCCCGAGGATCATGGCCGCGGCCCCGTCGTCGATCACCACCTTTCCCTTGGGCCTGGACACGAAACCCAACCAGTGGTCCTTCTGCGTGAGCTGTGCCTTCTTCTTCGGGTGGATGAAGGTGCCCACCTGGGACCCCTCGAGGATGGAGCTGATCACCTGCGGGGTGTACGCAGAGGCTATCACGGTGGGCACGCCCAGCATGGAGGCGCGGTATGCGGCCTCGAGCTTGGACGCGATCCCCCCCCTGCCGAGCCTGTTGCCGCCGTCGCCGTACCCCCTGATGTCCTTCGGCCGCAACTCGGCTATCTCGTGAACGATCTCTGCGTCGTCGTGGATCTTCGGGTCCTTGGAGTACACCCCTTCCATGTCCGTGAGGATGACGAGGACATGGGCCTCGACGAGGGGCAGGATCATCGCCGAGAGCATGTCGTTGTCGGTGAACTGGATTTCCTCGACGGCCACCGTGTCGTTCTCGTTGATGATCGGCACGGCCCCCATCTCGAAGAGGCTGCTCAGCGTGTTCCTGATGTTGAGATAGCGCCTCCTGTTGTCGAGGTCCTCCCTGGTGATGAGGATCTGGGCGGCCGTGTAACCGTACCTCCTGAAGGCGTCCGTGTAGGCCCTCATGAGGCTCCCCTGCCCGATGGCAGCCAGCGCCTGCTTCTTCGAGAGGGAGATGTCCGCCTCCTTGACACGCATGATCGCCCTCCCCTCGGCTATGGCGCCGGAGGTCACCAGGGCGAACTCCCGGCCCCTGTCCATGAGGAGCGACATGTCGTCGCACAGGCGCTCTATCACCCTGTTGTTGAGGCCCCTTTCGGTCGTCAGGACCTGCGACCCGATCTTGACGAGCACCCGCCTACACTTGCGTATCCCTGCCCTGGTACCTGATCTCATCGAGTTCTCTCGCTATGTGGTCGAGCACGGTCTCGAGACCCTCTCCGGTCAGTCCTGAGGCCGCAAACGAAGGATACCCCGCGTCGGTGGCAAAGGCAACGGCATCTTGCGCCCTCTCCACCGCGCCAGGCACGTCGCACTTGTTGAACACGACCATCCGCCTCCTCCGCGCGAGTTCCTCGGAGTAGGAGTGCAGCTCCCTCGTGAGGATCTCGAGCTGCTCGCGGGGTGTCTTGGCCGCCTCCGGGGAAGCGTCGACGATGAAGCAGAGGATCCTGGTGCGCTCGATGTGCCTGAGGAACCTCAGGCCGAGCCCTGCGCCCTCGTGCGCGCCCTCGATGATGCCGGGTATGTCGGCGACCACGAAGTCCACGTTCTTGTGGCGCACCAGGCCGAGGTTGGGGACGAGCGTGGTGAACGGGTAGTCAGCGATCTTGGGACGCGCGTTCGAGATCCTCGAGATGAGGGTGGACTTGCCGGCGTTCGGGAACCCCACGAGCCCCACGTCGGCCATGAGCTTGAGAACGAGCCTGAACGAACGTTCCTCTCCTGGCTGCCCGGGCTCGGTTATCCTCGGTGCCTGTCTCGTCGGGGTCGCAAAGCGGGCGTTGCCTCTCCCCCCGCGGCCGCCCCTGGCGAGGAGCTCGCGCTGGCCCGGCCTCACGAGATCGGCGACGACATCCCCGGTCGCCTCGTCGATGACGAGGGTGCCCACGGGCACGGGGATCACGAGGTCGTCACCTGATTTGCCGGTACAGTTCTTCCCCCTGCCGTGCTGGCCTCTCTGGGCCCGGTAGTGGGGGTGGTACTTCTGGTCAAGGAGGGTGTGGTGGTGGGGGCTCGCCTCAATGTAGACGTCGCCCCCCTTGCCGCCGTCACCGCCGTCCGGGCCGCCTTTCGGGATGTACTTCTCGCGCCTGAAAGAACAGCAGCCGTTCCCGCCGGCACCAGCCCTGACGTAGATCCTGGACTCGTCGACGAAGTCCATGCCTCAGGCGGTGACGGAGACGATCTTTACCTTCCTGTTCGTTGTCTCTTTGGTCTCGAACCTGACCACGCCGTCTTTCAGGGCGAACAGGGTGTAGTCCCTGCCGCACCCCACGTTCTCACCGGGGTGGATCTTGGTTCCGCACTGCCGAACAAGGATGTTGCCCGCCTTCACGAACTGGCCTGCGTAGCGCTTTACCCCGAACCGCTTTCCGGCGCTGTCCCTGCCGTTGCGCGAGGTCCCGCCCGATTTCTTGTGTGCCATGGCCTGTTACGCCTCCTGGTTCTTCGAAATCTTGGTGATGCGCACCTCGGTGAGGTACTGCCGGTGACCCTGGGTCCTCCTGTAGCGCTTCCTCCTCTTCATCTTGAAGACGATGATCTTCCTGTCGCGCATCTGACGCACCACCGAAGCGCTGACCCTGGCGCCCTCGACGGTGGGCCTGCCGAGGACGTACCCGTCACCCCCTATGAGCAGGACATCGTCGAAGGTGACCGTGTCCCCCTTTTCTGCGTCGAGCTTCTCCACGCGGAGGATGTCTCCCTCCTCGACCTTGTACTGCTTTCCACCAGTCCTTATGACCGCATACATCGTGCACCTCGAAAGCGTGGTTTGGCTGAGAATGGTGAGCTATTAATGAAATCTCCTATGCTTGTCAAGGAGTATTCCCTGCGCCGATCTCCAGGAGGGACTCCCTCACGTTCTCGCGAACCAGCCTGACAACCTCGGGCTCGTTCAACGCCACGCCGCCCAGCCCCTCCCGTATTTCCCGGGTGTCGAGCTCGTAGCTCCGCCCTCCCCTGCTATGGGTGTAGACGATGTCCATGTGAGGGTTCCCGAGCATGATCGCAGCGATGACGCCTGCCATGTCGCCGAGCGGCTGCCGGTCTATGTGGGTGTGCCTGAACGTGGCGTGCACCACGGTGCCCTTCGACGGCTCGGAGTCCAGGCTGAACGTCCCCCCGGCACGCTCGGCCGCGTCCTTGAGCATGGGGAGGCCCAGGCCTATGCGCCTGACCTTCTTGGTCGTATAGAAGGGGTCGAGCGCGCGCGCCCTCGTCTCCTCGTCCATGCCGGCGCCGTTGTCCTCGATCCGTATCGAGAGGACGTCCCCTTCGAGATCCTCCACCACGCTGATCTTCACGAGGGTCGCGCCGGCCCTGGCCGAGTTCTCGACGATATCGAGCACGTGGAGAGCCAATTCCAACATGGTTTCACTCCAGGCAATACCTTCCGAGGCTCTTCTTGAAGGCCAGGCGGATCTCCGGAAACGTGGGGGAATCGATGAAGAAGCGGGTGCATGCCCTGCCGATGTCCACGAGTTCGTGGGCGTCCGAAGAGGTGATCATCGTGTAGCCGGCGAGTTCAGGGTATTCCCTGCGCGCCTGCTTCACCCCCATCCTGCAGGACACCTCGAGGGCGTCGAACGGCACGTCGTTCGGGACGAAACCGAGCTGTCCTATCACCCCGAAGGCCGTCCTGTCGATGTGAGAGGGGACCGCGAGACCGTCAAGCCCGTGTATGTGACGCACGGCGTCTTCCAGGGACAACTCGGTGGCCGCGATGAGGAGGTGCTCGTTGAACCCTTCCACCTCCCCGTGCTCGTTGACCACAGCCTGGACGCCGAAGACCCGCTCGTCGTTCACCCCGCTCAAGTGTTCGTACACGATGTCCTGCAGGGCCTCGAGCTGGTCCAGGCGCTCGAACAGGGCGAGGATGTGCACCTCCTCCCGGGTGCAGAGCTCCATGCCCGGGATCACCACGAGACCGGTCTTGCGCGCCGCCTCCTGCACGTACCTGACGTTCTCCGAGGCGTTGTGATCGGTCACGGCTATCATGTCGAGCCCTGCATCCCTGCATGCGCTCACGATCGATGCGGGATGCATGTCAAGGCTGCCGCACGGCGAGAGGCACGTGTGGATATGGAGGTTGCAGCGGTACACCCTTCCCATGGTCTCTCTCGGGGTTATGGGCCCAAGCCCTCTTCAGGCCTTGTCCTCGCGGAGAAGGCCGTGGATGAGCCCGGTGATCTCGAAGGCGCTCTTGTTCGTCGTGAAGATCGGGATTCCTTCCGCCGTGGCCTTCTCCAAGGCGTCGACGTCGGGCTCGGCACCCTGGACGACCACGACGGCCGCGTGCTCCTTGAGGGCCGCCACGGCGACCACGTTCTTGTGGACCTGCCTGGTCACCCATATGTCCCCGGCCTTGCTGTTGGCCATGACATCGCTCAGGAGATCCCCGGTGTATCCGCCCGTGACCTCCCTGTTCAGCTTCTCCCAGCAACACTTGCAGGAAAGGTCGAGCCGTTTCGCCAAAGTGTCCAGGTTCATGTCACCTCCCGGTGAGCCGCGTGGTATGGTGCCGGCCGAAGATGGGCGATCGCCCCCCGCCCTGACGGTCATCGACCATCCCCCTCTCCAGGCGTTTCGCCTCCATCGAGCCTGATCACGCTCCTCAAGCACGTGCCTTTGCCGACTTCCGAAGAGATCTCGAAGACATCTGAGGATTTTTTGATGTTCGACAGGCCCATCCCCGCTCCGAATCCCATTTCCCTGATCGTGTCGTCCGCCGTCGAGTACCCCTCCTGGAGGGCGAGCTCGATGTCAGCGATGCCGGGACCGACGTCTTTCGCCTCGAAGACCACCGAGTCCGGCAGGAGGTAGAGGCTGATGGTCCCGGACTCGGCGTAAGAGATGATGTTGACTTCGGCCTCGAACGCCACGATGGCCACTCTCCTGATCACGTCCTCGTCGATGCCCTTGTCCTTGAGGGCCTTCTTGATGAGGCTCGAGACGAGGCCTGCATCGACGAAGTCCCTTCCCTGGACTTCGTAGCGACCCTGGAGATATCTCTCGTCTTCATGCAGTTGCATCGGAGACTACCTCTGACTTTCCTCTTCTTTCTCTCGCGCTGGGTTCGACACCCGCCATCCAGAGCCTGCCGCTCGCCTCGAACATGATGAGGCGCGTCCTGAGAACGGGTATGCCGAGATCCCGGGCGGCATCCACGAAACCTTCCGGGAGGGCCTTCCCCCTGCATACGATCACCGCACCCAGATCGAGCGCATAGGCGGTCCTCAGGGCCTGGAGGTTCGCAAGGCCGGTGATGAGGACGCAGCCGGGCTTTGCGAACGAGAGGACGTCGCTCATGAGGTCCGCGCAGAAGGCGCCGGAGACGATCTCATCGAGCCTTTCGTGACCCGATACCACCTCCGCCTCCAGGATATCCTTCAGCTCGGCGAGCGTCACGACACCACCCATCCTCTTGCCGGAACACCCCCTGACACGGGCAGGCCTTGCCCGTGTCCTACGCAAGACAATTCCCGAGGTCCAGGCCTGCAAGCTGGGGCATGGAAGCGAGCTCTGCGGGATCGGTCTTCCCGTTGACGCTCAGGATCGAGACTTTTCCGAGCCCCTTGCCGAACTCACCGGTGAAGTCGTACACCGCGCCCATAACCGTGAGCCTGCCCTCCTCGACGAGTGCACGGTAACGCTCGAGGGCCTTGTCGACCTGCCTCAACACGTTCTGCTTCACGTTGGCCACGAGCGCCTCCTCGAAACTTCCCGTACCGGGGGTCGGGATGGTCTCCTTGAGATGGTCGAGCTCCCTCCGTATGGCCTCGTTTTCCTGCTCGTACCCCTTCATGAAGGCCTTCACGGCGCCGCAGTCGGTGTGGCCGAGGATGAGCAAGAGGGGCGTGTGGAGATGAAGCACCCCGTAATCCACCGACCCCTGGGCGGATGCCATCTGATTGCCGATGGTCTCGATGGTGAAGACCCTGTCGATGGGGTCCGGGGCGATGACGGTGGCATGCACCCTCGCATCGCAGCAACAGACCAGGGTGATCTTGGGGTGCTGGGCCTTCATGTGCGCCCCGAAGTATCGCTCGTCACGGCTCGATGCGAACGCGGCGTTGTGTGAGAATATCTCCTTGATGATGTCGGCAACCACGGTGATACCTCCCGGATCGTCTTTTCTCCCATTTATGTGCGAAAACACCCTGGTTGTAAACCTGTTTCATGCTTCCGTCACGCCGTGGGCCGGCCAAGGCGCGCCTGCCTGGAGGCCTGGCTCGAGGACTGCAGGCATCTCACGACTGAAGGAACACGGTGCTTCACAGCCGTGGCTCGCGTGGAGAAGGTGATCCATGACGGGCGGGACTTCGCCCCACACGTTTCCCCCTTGCCTGCAGGGGAGATCTATGCTATGGATCTTGTTCATGATGAACGCTTCGGCCCACATGTTTTACGGCTATTATTTCTGGTTTACCGGGGTGTGGCCACCTGTGGGCTGAACTGTTCGTTCTGCGGACAAGAAGGCCGTGGGTGGTCACCTCCCACGGCCTTTTCCTTTGAGGCCATCGGGAAGTGAACACGGCACGGCGAGAAACAAACGAAAGGAGACTCACGTGATCATTTCCATGAAGAAAGGCGCCACAAAGGAACAGATCGAGCATGTCAAGACCCTCATCGAGTCTTTCGGATACCGGGTGCACGAGAGCGTGGGGGCGGAGAGGACCCTGCTCGGGGCCATCGGGGACGAGCGCGGCAAGGAGCGTCTCACCTGCCTCGAGGCGCAGCCTGGGGTCGAGCGCGTCATCAGGATCCTGAGCCCGTACAAGCTCGCATCCAGGGAGACCAAGGAGTCCCCCACCGTGGTCGACATCGGGTTCGGCGTGAAGGTGGGCGGCCCCCGCATAGCGGTCATCGCAGGCCCCTGCGCCGTGGAGTCGAGGGAACAGATCATGGAGGTGGCCCATGCCATCAAGGAGAGCGGCGCCCACGCGCTCAGGGGCGGCGCCTTCAAGCCGAGGACGTCGCCTTACGCCTTCCAGGGCCTGAAGAACGACGGCCTGCTCCTCCTCTCCATGGCCCGCGACGAGTTCAAGCTCCCCGTGGTGACCGAGGTGATGGACCCGGCCCACATCGAGGTGGTCCTGGAGAATGCTGACTGCCTCCAGATCGGTGCCCGCAACATCCAGAACTTCCAGCTCCTCAGGGAGGTGGGGAGAACCCGCAAGCCCGTGCTCCTCAAGCGGGGCATGTCCACCACCATCGAGGAGTTGCTCATGTCCGCCGAGTACGTGCTCTCCGGCGGCAACCACGATGTCATCCTCTGCGAGCGGGGCATCAGGACCTTCGAGACGGCCACGCGCAACACCCTCGACCTCTCCGCCGTCCCGGTGCTCAAGGAGAAGACGCACCTCCCGGTCATCGTGGACCCGTCCCACGGCACCGGCCATGCCAGGTACGTGGAGGCGATGGCGTACGCGGCGGTGGCCGCAGGGGCGGACGGCATCATGATCGAGGTCCACCCCAGGCCCGAGGAGGCCCTCTCGGACGGGCCGCAGTCCTTGAGACCCGAGGAGTTCAGGCGCATCATGGAGGGCGTCAGGAACGTCGCCCGGGCGGTGGGCAGGGACGTGTAGGGCGGCGGTTGACCCGCTCTGCATGTGTTCCTATAATGGAAGGTGAAATGGGTTACTTGCTGCCCGAGCACAGCTCTGCACTGAGGTACGGGTCGCTCCTGGCCGAGCAGGTCCTGTCCCGCTCCCTGGGGTGGCATGCGGGAGACCTCTACGACGTGACAACCGTGTCCGAGATCGACTCGTCCGCGAGACCGGCCAACAGGTTCGCCCAGCTCCTCAGGGTGGAGGTGGCCCTTCCGCACATGCCACACCACTACCGGGTGTGCCTGCTCGACGACGAGATCCTCTCGTTCCTCGAGGAACACCTGGACATCGATCTCGTCTCCCTCATCACCTTCATCATGACCCACGAGCTTTTGCACGTCCACCGGTTTTCCACCGGCAAGGCCGACTTCTTCGGCGACCCCGTAAGCGAGGAGGTGGTCGTGGACGCCCTCACGAGGGTGATCCTCGCGAAGTATCCCGTCATCGGCCTGAAAAGGGTGCTGTCCCTTCTTGACAGGTTGAAAGCGGCGCCACTATATAACGGTCACATCATGAACGAACCGAGGTGTGTCGATGCCTATCTATGAATACCGTTGCACCAAGTGCCTGCGCGAGTTCGAGTCCATGCAGAAGTTCAGCGACGAGCCCATCCGTACCTGCCCGGACTGCGGTGGGAAGGCGAAGAGACTCATCTCACGTTCGTCCTTCCAGCTCAAGGGATCGGGTTGGTACCTGACCGACTACGCCAGGAAGTCCTCGTCGGGCGACTCCGGCGGCGATTCCACCTCTTCGGACTCGTCCGGCAAGAAGGAATCGGGCACGTCTTCCACGAGCTCATCGGGTTCGAGCGACGAGTGAGCCCTGGCATGGCCCTTACGCACACAGACGAGAAGGGCCGTGCCTCCATGGTGGACGTGTCGGACAAGCCTCGCACGAGGCGCGTGGCCAGAGCGTCCGGCCGCATCACCATGAACGAAGAGGCATACCGTGCGGTCGTGACCAACACCGCGAAGAAGGGTGATGTGCTGGCGGCGGCTAGGATCGCCGGGATCATGGCCGCAAAGAACACCCACGCGGTGATCCCCCTGTGCCACCCCCTGCCCATCGACCACGTGTCCCTGGAGCTCACGCCCGAGGATGGGACGAGGTCCATAAGGGCCGAGGCCACGGTCACGACGACAGGCAGGACAGGGGTCGAGTTGGAGGCGCTCCACGCGGTGAGCGTCTGCCTGCTCACCGTCTACGACATGGTCAAGGCCGTGGACAGGTCCATGACCATCGGCGACATCGTCCTCGAGGAAAAGTCCGGGGGAAAGAGCGGGCATTACACGAGGACGTGACCCCCGCTCTTCAGGTACCTGGCGCCAAGCGCAGGGCTGCATCATCACGGGGCCCGTCATAACGCATGGCATGCCCGCCGCCCTTCGCCTCAAGGCGCGAGGCGTCCTTGGGCAGGGTCACGAAACGTCCACCGTGGTTCCCCTC
>Ga0116166_1002500_pt1 | contig 15208 bp, 7 predicted proteins | sample AD_JPNMR2_MetaG_FD_89884 | JGI IMG/M metagenome (GOLD analysis project Ga0116166, IMG submission 89884) | Active sludge microbial communities of municipal wastewater-treating anaerobic digesters from Japan - AD_JPNMR2_MetaG | ecosystem: Engineered > Bioreactor > Anaerobic > Digestate | place...
ACCCAGCCTCGCCCCCGCGCCAGGTGTTCCACCCGCCGTTTGAGATCCGCGTGGATCCCCAGATCACGGTGGATCAGGTACAGTTGCGAGGGGATACTGGCCTCGGGCTGATCGGGATTCCGGCCGCGGTCGCGGCGCTTCGTGACGATGGCAACGGTGGGAAGAAGCGCGTGGCACTCTTCTGCGGGGATCTGAATCGCGCGCGTCCGAGCCGGCTCTGCTCCACGGATGAGATTCAGTGGCGGTTCTATTACACGCAGTCCGAGGGCCTGCCGCCGACCGTGTGCCAGATGTACCTCTTCCGCCAGGATGAGAATGGGAGCTTCGTGCCCGACCCACGGTCCCCCATTGCGTGCACACCGCTTGCAAGCGGGGCAAACGGCATGGACCCGCTCTACAAGGACTTCTCTGATCCCACGCTCTCGTCTGCGTTCTTCGCGCAGTATGGCGTGAAGTTACCGGGTCTGGCGGCGCCCGCGCTTGAGCCGGGCGTCTACCGCTACTTCTTCCGTGTTAGCGATGGCCGGCGAACGGCGGAATGGCCGGGCGATTCCGATGGCGGCACCTCGCTCACCACGCGCGCGCAGGTGAGCCATATCGCGAATACGCTTCGTATCAACCACCCGCCGGAGCTATCGCAGCACCGCGCGGTGCCGACCGTCGATCCGAAAACGGGCGCCGTGAGCTGGACCATTGAGGTGGTGTATCGGGATCTCGATGGCGATCCCCCCAGCACGCCGCACCTTGTTTTCCCGGATCCCAGTGAGCCGGACAATGCTGCGAAGAGCCTGGTCCTCGTCATGCAGCGGGATCCGAGCACGTCGGACTTCACCCAGGGGGTGCGCTACCGCCTGCAATCGGCGACCGACCCCACCGTGGGCGCGTTCCAGGGCCGACGCGAATACTACTTCGCGTTCACCGATAACTGGAAGGACGCCAACAACCCGGAGGATGGTGAGCAGGTCACCCTGTTGGATGTGGACCCCAACAACCCAACTGGGCCTGGGAAGCCGTTCTTCCTGAATAGCAAGCCGTTCTTGCTCGATGTCAAGGTCGAGAACGCCACGGATCCCGGCAAGGGAGCCAAGGGTTCGCTGAGCGACAACTTCAAGTTCAGCGTGAGGTACGGCGATAACGAGCGTGACACGCCCGCGGGCGACCTCCTGGAGCTCGTGATCGACGGCCAGGACGTCCATCAGATGGTGCGCGATCCGGCCCAACCGAATCCGGATTACGCAGCCGGTGTCATCTATACCGTCACGCTCAACGGCCGGCAGATCGGGGCAGGGGCGCACTCCTTCAGGATCGTAGCGAAAGATCCGTTGACCAACGAAGAGGTGCAGGTCCAGGGGACCGGGCCGAGCATCTATGTGCCGACTCTGAGCGAGGCGAGCGTCCAGCGCACGGATGGCACCACGGAGGGTTCTCCCAGCGCGGGTAAGCCCGGGACCGGCTTCCGCTACAGCGTGCGCTACCGACATGAGGGCGACAAGCCCGGCGATAGGGTGTTCGTGCACATCCTGAACCCCGCGAGTGGCGGCCAGGCGACCGTGCTTGACACGGTGGAGCTCAAACCGGAGGATCCGAACCCAGCTCCTGGGACGGTTGCGGGGCAGGGGGTGGTGTGGAGGAACGAGACGCCGTACACGTTCAACGCACCGGGCACCTACAGCTACTACTTCGAGGCGTCGGATGGCGACAGCGTGCGCCAGTTCTATGCCGACGACGCGAATAAGGTGCCATTCACGGGCCCGGTGGTCGGCATGCCGGTGCTCACGCCGCAGGCAGTGACGCCTCTGCGTTCAGTGGTGGCGCAGACGTACGAGTTCAGCGTTCTGTACTCGCACGCGGGGAGCATCGAACCACAGAGCGTGCAGCTCCGAATCTTCGACCCGAAGGGCGCGCTCGTGGATCTGCCCAATCAGGGCGCGATGACCCCGCCAGCAGGTGCTTCCAGGGCGGCCCTGGCGAATCCCGGGTGGCTCTTCTCCCTGCCGGTGAAGCTGGATCAGCCCGGCGTCTATCGGTATGGATTTACGGCGAGCGACGGCGTGACTACCGTGGAGACGCCGGTTGCTGACGGGCCTACCGTGATGGCGATCGAGCTGCCGGTGCTGACAGGGGAGAGCGTCTCGCCGACGCCCGGCCAGCCTGGCAAGGTGACGTACCGGCTTACCTATCGCCAGAGCCAAAACCTGGTGCCCTCCATCCTCGTGGTCGCCCCGAACCAGGACGGCAACCCCGAAAGCCGGCCGATGGTGCAGGAGAACCCGGCGGATACGGACTTCACTGATGGCGCGGTGTTCGCGTACACCGGTGCGAGCCCGGCGGGGAGTGGGCCGTACAGCTACTACTTCCTGGTGAGCGTTCCTGGCATCCAGGATCCGATTCGCTACCCGAATGAGGGTGGTGCGCATGGCCCGAACGTGGTGCCCACGCTCATGCTGGATACCGAGGTGGGCGGTAGCCTCCCGAGGCTGAACCCGACCACGGGACACACGGGTACTCCGTTCACCTTTAGCGTGCGCTGCCGCGACGCTGACGCGCCCGCAAACTGGAAGGAAGCGGGTCTGCCGCGCGTCTCCGTCATCGTGGGCAACCAGAAGCTCCCGATGACCTACGTCGAGGGCGACGTTCGCGCAGCGGGCGCACTGTTCCAGACGACAACCACGCTTCCGGCAGGAAGCCTGATGCATAGCTTCACCGCCGAGGACGGGTTCGATACCGCCACGCTCTCGGATCAGAACGGCAGGCCGTTCGCAGGACCCATGGTCCTTCCCGAGACACGCCTGAACCTGACGCTCACCCCGGAGCAGTTGACGCTCGATGGGTTGACCCCCATGCGGGTCAGCGGCGCGCTCGATCCCGTGATTCCCTCCACGGATATCAAGATCACCTATGCGTGGGTGGGCGCGGATGGCCAGCCTGTTGAGATGTACGTGAACACCGTCACCGCGACGAGCGAGGGCCGGTTCACGGATGCCTATGTTCCGGTCCGAAGCGGCCGGTGGCAGGTGACCGCCGAGTTCGAGAGTGACGCCGCGCGCGGCATCGGTGGCGGATACGAGCAGGTGGCGGTAGACGTGAGCCCTGGCGAAGTGAGCATTCCGGCTGGGCTGTCGATGATCGGCGTGCCGGTCACGCCCGACCAGGGGCAGATCAGCGACATCTTTGCGGGGACGGACTTCCAACTCGCGCGCTGGAACGTGGCGCTGGGTCGCTATGACTTTGGCCCGGGTGGGACGATGCCGCCCGTCAAGCCGGGTGACGGCTTCTGGGTGAACACCAAGGGAGGCATCGTCGCGAGGACGGTGGGAGAGACGGTTCCGCACAACGCCGCTGTGAGCGTGCCCGTTCAGAAGGGCTGGAACCAGGTGGCGAACCCGTTCCTACTGCCGATCTCCTGGAGCAGCGTGACGTTCCAGGATGAGCAGGGCACGGTGATGTCGCTCTCGGAGGCGGTCATGGCGCCTCCGGCGGAACGGAAGATCTTCGACCACGCATGGATCTTCGACGGCTCGCAGTACGTGCTCGTGCATGCAACCGTGCCTGGCGCGCGCAGAGACGTGTTGCCGTGGCAGGGCCTGTGGGTCAAGTCGAACGTGGCTGGCCGGCTGGTCTTCGCGCCGCCGATGGCGCGCAGCGCCCGCCTGCCCGAGGAACCGACGAGACGCCGCGAGCGCGGGCGCACGGGAGAGTGGACGCTCCAACTGGTCGCCGGAAATGGCGTTCAGTCCGATAGCTATAACTTCGCCGGCGTGACGAGCGAGGGCCGCGCGCTGGCAATCTCCGGTCTGGAGAGCCCGCCGCCGACGCTCGGCCAGCAGATCGATCTCTACTTCACGGGGCAGGCCGGAACCGGCCGCTACGCGACCGACTTCCGCCCGAGCGCGAGTGGGCTGCCACTAGTGTTCGACTTCGTGGTGGAGACGAATGCACGGGATCGCGCCGTGAGTGTGCGGTGCCCCAACCTTGCGGAGTTGCCCAAGGAGCTGGATGTCATCCTCGAGGATGTGGATGCCGCGGGCAAGCGCGTCTATCTGAGGACAGCATCGGGCTACTCCTTCAACCCGGGGGATACCGGCACGCGCCGGCTTCGCCTCATCGTGCAGCCGCGCACGGAGGGCGCGCTGCGCATCGATGGAATTACCTTCGGGACGACCCGAGGGGGCCGGAGCATCTCCTTCTCCGTGAGCCGCGCTTCCGTGGCGACGGTGGAGATCATCGCGCCGAACGGCAAGCGCCTGAAGAAGGTGGCTGACCGCCGCGCGGTGGAGCAGGGGATGAACACCGTGACGTGGGACCTCACCCGCGCGGATGGCTCTCGCCTGCCGCGGGGCTTGTATCTGGTGCAGATTACGGCAACAACACCTGAAGGGCAGACCGCCCGAGCAGTGAGACCGATAGCAGTGGTGACCTGGTGAGAGTGGAAGTGGCGGCCCGCCCCAGGCGGTCCCCCGGGGCGGCCGCGCTTCCGACGCGCCAGCGCGAAGGGAGTTCAGGCTGGATGAAACGCATGCTTAGGTGGCGGATCAGGCGATGCGTCGCTTCGCTCCTGGTACTGGCGATGACGTTCCCGTTGGGCGAAGGCCTGATGGCCAGGGCGTTGGCACCGGCCGCGCAGGCCGCTCCCTCGCGTCAGCGAACGATCGTCGTTTTCGAGTTCGACAACAAGAGCAAAGAGGGCGGCGAGGGGCTGGCCCGGGCGCTGACCCGGCAGATCCGCTTGGCGATGGAGCAATCGCCTGCGTTCGACCTCGTTAGCTTCTCAACAACACGGCCCTACAACGCGACCATCGAGCGAGCGATTCAGAATGGCCAGCTCCTCGAGCAGGAACTGGCCGGGGTTCCTGATTCCACCACCGCGGTGAAGATCGCGCGAATCCTCGGCGCCGAGACGGCTCTCGTGGGCGAAATCGATGCCGACGGTTACGAGTACGACGCGAATCAGAACCGCGTGGCGTTGCGGGTAACGGCGTACCTCTACAACGCAGCGACCGGCGAGCCGACGCTCACCGTCACGGTGAATGGCGAGGGCAAGGGCGAGGGCCTGCGCGGGGCTCTTGAGGATCGGGCGCGCATGGACGTGGCGAAGCGCCTGGAAGAGAAGCTCGCAGGACGCGAGCCGAAGGAGCCTCGCAAGCCCGGAGCGCGCCGGAAGTGGCTGCCCTGGGCTCTCGGTGGTGTTGCCCTGGCGGTGCTGGCGATCTCGCTTCTGGGTGGCGATGATGATGGACCATCCGCGCCGGGTGCAGGCGTCCTGGTGAGCGCGACGCGCGACGGGGTTCGCCTGACGTGGCCGCGGGTTCAGGGGGCCGAGGCGTATCGAATCTACCGGGCAGCCGTGACAGACGCCCGCACAGCTGGCTCGTACCAGCAGATCATCGAGGTGCCGGCTACCCAGGCGCAGCAGGAGCAGTACGAGGACAAGCCGCCCATCGTCGCAGGCGTGCGCTATGCCTATCAGGTGGCTGGCGTGGCCGGAGGCAAAGTAGGGTCGCGAATGAATGGCGACCGGGCGATGGGCCCCGGTGAGCCGGAGCCGGTGCGGGATGTGCAGGTGAGTAGGAACCTGCGCAGCGTGCAGCTGACGTGGCCGGTGGCGACCCAAGAGTTCGTGACGGCGTATCGCGTTTACCGGTCGGCCCAGCCGAATGAGGGCTATGAGCGGGTGACCGAGGTGCCCGCGTCAGCGAATACCTACACGGATTCTGGACTACCCGGCGGTGCTACCTACTTCTACAAGGTGGCGGCGGTGAGCGAGACCGGGCTGGAGAGCAACTGGCAGAGCATGCAGCCCGTGGCCGCCCAGACGGATCTGCGGCCCTCGGCCCCGGCGGGCGTGACGGCGACGGCCCCTGAGGGCGAGCGCCGGATCATCGTCTCCTGGCGGGCGAACACGGAGCCGGACATCCTTCATTATCAGGTTTACCGGAGTGCGCAGCGCTCGCGCGCTGGCGCGCCGGCGGCCTATGGCAACCTGTGGACCAAGTTCCCCAAGGGGAAGATCGGCCGCGGCGGCCCGTGGCAGCTTCTGCCCGGCGCCGATAAGATCCCGGCGAACGTGACCTCGGTCGAGGATAACAGCGTCGACTTCAACACGACGTATTACTACGTGGTCCGTGCGGTGAGTGCGCAGGGCGAGAGCCCGTATTCGGATGAGGCTTCTGCCACGCCGAACCGGCGCCCTGGCGTGGTGCAGAACGTCACCGCGAAGGCGGGAGACGGTCGCGTGACAATCACGTGGGGCCCGCTGGCTGAGGTCGATATCGCCGGCTACCATGTGTATCGCCAGGTGTCGGAGCAGCCGACGACGCGCACGCGCCTCACGGATCAACCCGTGACTGGCCTTCAGTACGTGGACACGCAGGTCACGAACGATACGACTTACCAGTACTTCGTGACCGCGATCGACACGGCCGGCTGGGAGGGGCAGCTGTCGCTACCCGCCGAGGCGATGCCGACGGCGCCGCCCGAGGCCCCGCGCAACGTGCTGGCGTCCGCCGGCAACAACCTGGTGACGCTGGTCTGGGATAAGAATAGCGAGTCGAACCTCCTGGAGTACCGCGTTTACCGCAGCGACTCGCCGAATCTGACGCCGCAGCTGCATGGCCGGGTGCCCGTCACGAGCGTGGACCCGCCCAGCATCGTCTTCCAGGATAAGGCAGCGCAGAACCTGGTGACGTACTACTACCAGGTGACGGCTGTGAACACGTCCGGTGTGGAGAGCGCGCGTAGCCCGTCCGGGATGCCGGTCTCGGCGACGCCCGCTATCCCGCCCGCGGCGCCAACGAACGTTCAGGCGGTGGGTGGCGATAAGAGCGTGGTGATCACGTGGAGCCCGGTGACGCGCCTGGCTCCGCCGGACAATCGTGAGTTGAGCAGCGTCGGGCACGTGCTGCGGAGCTACCGCATCTATCGCACCATCGTGAACACGGGCGTGCGGACGATGGTCGAGGATGTGCCTCTGGCCAATCTGCAGGGGCAGCCGCGCTTCGAGGACCGCAGGGCGCCGGCAGGCGTTGGCCTCCGCTACTCGGTGACGGCCACAATGCTCGATAGCAGCAACGGCATCCTGGAGAGCGAAGCCGGCGAGCAGGTGGATCAGACGCCCGTGATGGTGGTGCGTCGGCTTGCGCCGCCCGCGAACTTCACGGCGACCGGCGGCGCCACCGTCGAGGGCCTGCCGCAGGTGACGTTCAACTGGACGCCGTCGACGGATCCCTCGGCGCTGGGCTACGTGATCTACTACTCGGACCAGCAGGCAGGGCCATACACGCGCGTCTTCGCGCCGGCCGATGGCACGGGCAAGGCGACTGTCGCCGCCACCGAGTCGTCGTACATCCTGACGCAGTTCGTGCTCCCGGCCCTGGAGAATGACAAGGCGTTCTGGTTCCGGATCGCCACCGTCGATAAGCTGGGGATCGAGGGTACCCCGAGCGCTGAGGTGCGGGCTGTGCCCAACCCGGTGCCGCCCAAGCCGCTGAACGTGACCGTCACCAACCGGGATGGCAGCGGCAATCTACTCGATATGGGCGTCCAGGTGAGCTGGTCTGCGCCTGTGGGTGGTGCTGCGCCCGCGATTACCGGTTACCGGGTATATCGCAGCAAGTATGCCGCAGGCCCGTTCGAGCTGGTGACCCCGGTGCCCGTACCGGCGTCGGCGACACCGAGCTTCCTGGATCAGTTCCTGAACGGGTCGGTGTCGCTTCCCGAGGCGCATGATCAGGACTTCTACTACCGCGTGGTGGCGCTGGTGAACTACAGCGTGGCCGGCGTGGTGGAAGGCGAGGTCAGCGATGTGGCCGGGCCGGTGCGCGTGATGAACGTGCCTCCTGGTAAGGTCACGATTCGCCCGGCGACCGCTACCAACGGGATCGTCTTGGTCCGGTGGGATGCCTTGCGGGATCTGCAGAACAACCCGGTCCGCGACCTGGCACGCTACACCGTCTCGCGCCGCGAGAAGCAGGATCTGACGGGCGAGACGGAGCAGTTCTTCCCGGTCGGGCCGGAGATGACCGAGTTCTACGATACTACGGCGACTGCGGGAACCACGTATGTGTATCGCGTGCAGGCGGTGGACTTCATCCACGAGGGTCCGTGGTCGGATACGGTGGAAGTGACGCCGTAGGTCACTCGGAGCGAGGATAGGCGGGGCCGCCGTCCGCGGCGGCTCCGAATGGAATAGGCTGGGGGCCGGTCATTCGACCGGCCCCTTCGGCGTTTGTCAGGGTATGGATGGGGCAGGGGGTGGGCCCAGGGCGATCTGTGGATCGGCGACAGGGCCGGGCAGAAGGGGGCTGGCGTTCTGTTTGGTGTTGGAGAAGGTGCCGGGGCCCGGGGCGGCGAATGCTTACAACAGTAGATATCCTTCAGAGTGAGCGTGGCGGGCGGAAGCAGGCGTCCGGCTCGCGCTCATAGCCGGAGGCAGTTGACTATCTTCCCACCGGTGCCGGGTGCGCTGGTGTTTCCCTTGCGACATGAGAGCATGAGAGCCGTTCGCCGCATCTCGTTCTTCTTTTGCTTGCTCGTGCTCCTGGTGATCCCGCGCTCCCCGGGCCTGGCTCAGGGTCTGCCGGGCGAACCGGAGGTGATCCTCCTCCGAGCGGACCCGGAGGTCATCGCCGCAGACGGCCAATCGTCAGCGACGTTGCTCGCCGAGGTACGTGACCGGCAGGGGGCATTTGTCGTTGATGGCACCATCGTCCGGTTCACGACGACGGCGGGCGTAATTAGCCCTACGGCCGAGACGCGCTCCGGCGTGGTAAGGGTGATGCTTCGGAGCAGCGCGGAGCCTGCGGTTGCCGAGGTGACGGCGACGGCGGGAACGCGCGCCGTTGCTCGCGTGCGCGTCACCTTCTCCAGCGAAGCGATGGCGGCTCAGCAGGTTGCTCCGTTTGCCCGCATTCAGGCCCAATCGCTCCATTACGTTCCAGATAAAGATCTGATCGATGCCGCGGGTGACGTGCGCCTGACGTATCGCGGGGTGTTCATCATCGCGGATCGCCTGCAGCTGCACGTCGGCTCTCTTCGTGTGGTGGCGCAGAACAACATCCGCGTGCGCTGCGCGGGCCGCGAGGTCACCGCGGACCGGCTGATGCTGGAGATGCCCCAGATGCAGGGCCGGCTGCTGGCGGTGGAGGAGAATGGCACGATCCGGCGCCAGATGGTCAGCGGCTACGCGCTCGATCTCTTTGCGGCCGAGGGGCCGACGCCCGAGGGAGTGTTCGATCTCCAGGATGCCGAGACAGATAAGGCCCTAATCTCCGCGCGGAAGATCACGCTCTTCCCAGGCGATAAGGTGCAGTTCTCCGGGTTCGGGCTGCGCGTGGCTGGGGCGCACATCATCTGGCTTCCATTCTACGTCCTCTCGCTCAACCCATATGGCCCCGATGCGGATCACCTGGTCAGCCTCGACAGCATGGGCGGCATCTCGGTGAACCTTCCGTTTTACTACAGCGTGACGGATACATCCAACGGCTCGATTCGCCTCCGCAGGCAGACGCGCTACGGCTACGATGGCTATGTCACTCGCCCAGGGTGGCACCTGGCGGTCGATCAACGCTATAGCTTCGGCCAGGGGACACACGGCGCCGTGGAGCTGAACCACATTACCACGAAGGACTGGGGGCTCCGCTGGCGCCATGAGCAGCAGTTTGGAGCTCGCACGCATACCTATGTTAGCCTCGACTCGCCGGCGCACCGAGATCTCTATGCGCGCACGGAGTTGCACCACTCGATGGGCCTCGGTGACCTGAGCTGGAGCGCATATGGCAGCTTTCTCCCGGAGACGCCGGGCTCAATGCAATCCAGGCTCTATTTCCGGATGCGCCCGGGGGTGATCAAGGGGCCGAATATCCGGTATTACTGGAGCACCAACGTGGCGTGGAACAAGTGGGGCGATGAGTCTTACCTTGAGGAGGGCGTGGATCTCCAGCTCCACCCGCCCGCGCTGCGCCTTGGCCAGACGACAAGCCTTCAGTTTTACATCGGCAGCGGCTTCACGTTCTCACCGAACGGCACGGGCCCCAACGCGCAGGCATCCACCACTTTGCTGAAGCGCCTGGGCAAAAACGCGACGGCGACACTGCGCTATAGCTACTACTACTCCGGGCGAACGACGGACTATTATGGCCCGACATCCGGGCAGAGCCTCACGGGGCAGTTGATGGCCGCCAGCGGGAACCGCTGGTCCACCTCGCTCACGGCCACGGTGCTTCCGACGCGGGGTGACCTGTCGGTGTATGGGTCCCTGGTCTATTCCCCGCTACGCAACTGGCGCGTGGAGCTTCGCCCAACATACTCGCGGTACGGAGGCGACTTGTTGGCGGGGTATCCGCGGAGCACGACGAACCTGGATGTCTACCTCGTGCGGCAGTTTGGGTCGCGCGATGTGGCGCTCCGCTATTCCACGCTAGATGACGCGATCCGCCTGGAGCTGGCGGCAACGGCGCTGCGTTTCTGAGGGAAGCAGGCGCAGGGCAGGCGGTTAGCAGGTTGATGGACGCGCGTGGCGAACTAGGCAAGGGTGCCCATGTCGTCGCCCAGGCCTCATCCAGGGGGCAAAGCGCCCGGCGGGAGCGCGGCCTGCATGGCAAGACGCGGGGGCGGCCACCGGGTTCACCGGCGGCGCCTCCCGTGAAGAGGATCGCGCCCGCGCTTGCCACCGACGGGGACTGAAGGAAGCAAACGATAAGGAGCAAGACCACGATGCACAAAGGAGTCGTTCTGACTGCCCTGACCCTCATGGCGTGCCTCCCGGTAGCCGCCCGGGCGGACGTCCAGCCCGCCCAGCTCTACGATACTGGCACAGCGCGCGACCTGGGCATGGGCGGCGCGGTCACGGCGGTGGCAGATGACCTCTGTATGGTCCTGTGGAATCCGGCCGCCGCTGCGCTCTTGGAAGGTCGCCGCATCGTCTACAGCGACTCGTTCCGAACGGAGCCCAAGAGCCTTCGCTTCGTCTCCTACGGGCAATCGGATGGGGGGGATCTGACGGGCGCGCTGAGCTACCTGCGGGTCGATAGCCGGACGTACGACACAAAAGAGAATACGGGGATGTATAGCATGGGGCACGCGTTGAGCGACCGCCTCATTGCCGGCGCCAATGTCAAGTATAGCCGGTATGAGCGTCTCGGTGGCGCTAAGGAAGCGTTCAACGTAGACCTCGGCTTGCTGTATGGGCTAACCGATACGACGGCGCTTGGCCTTGCCGTGCTGAATGTGAATGAGCCGCGCATCATGGACGAGCAGGTGATCAGCCCCACCTATACCGCGCCCGCCTACCGGGCACCGCGGCTGATCAATCTGGGGTTCGCGATGAAGCTGCACCCCCAGGTGGCCCCCGGCTTGTTGGGGATTGCCCGCCGAACCTATCGCACGCGGGTCACCTTCGATCTGTTCGATGCAACCGATGAGATCCGCCGGCAACTCCGGTTTGGCGTGGAGCACCACCTCGACCGGCGCTGGGTGGCGCGTGCCGGCCTCCTGCGCAGCACGCCAACCTTCGGGCTGGGCTATCGTGGCCAGGGCTATACGCTAAATGGCGCGGTTCTTGTAGGCCGCGAGGGTGAGCGCGCGACAGAGAGTGTCGCCAGCATTAGCGCGGACTTCTGAGGCCAGCTTTACACAAACGCGCCCGTTCTGGTATAATCGCGGCCATAGAGAGCGAGAGGAGCGTCAGCGAGCTGGCGCTTGCTTGCACAGAACGCTGGCACGCGTGGCGTCCGGGCGTCTCGGAGGCAAGGTGCCGGGCGGGCGCGAAGAGGGCGCGCGGCTCCGGGTGAGGCTGCCAGAGGATGGCGTGTAGCCTCGAAGGATGCAGGTATGCGTGTGATTGCAACAGGGCTCATATTGGTGGCTTTGGGGCTCTCGCTCTATAGCTTCCTCGAAGTGCGCCGCCTCCGCACCGAGGTGGTGAGCCTGCGCGCCGAAGTCTCGACGAAGAAGGAGGAGGACTCGCGCGAAGCCCGCAGTCGCGAGTTGCTCAAGAGTGCCGAGGAGCATTCGAAGAGAGCGCAGGAACTGATTCGAAAGGGCGATATCGAGGGCGCCCGCAGAGAGATGCGCAAAGGCATGGAGCTCGTGACCGAATCGGCCCAGATCAGCAGTGGCAACGATCTGGCGGTGCAGGTTCGTGAGGGCGCAGAAGGCATGCTGCGGCGCATCGAGGAGTTACTCCCACGCTTGAAGAAGACAAGTTCGGATCCGAAAACCACGCAGGCGAAGGAGTGACCGGCTGTGCCGGTTGCCCGGCTTCGCCCGTGGCCTGGCCGTTCCCGCGGAGGGTATGATGAAGGTTTGGATGCGCCCGCGGCGATGGCTTCTGATCTTTACGCTGCTCGCGCTCTTCCCGGCGGGTTGCGGAGGAAAGCTGGTTGGGCACGCGGAGGAGATGCGCCTCGGACATGAGGCGGCACGCGTCATCGAGCAGCGCTTCCGCGTCTGCCAGGATCAAGAGCTGCAGTGGCTGGTCGAGCGGATTGGGCGCCGCATCGCCGCCAGCAGCTCGCGCAGCGATGTCGACTTTACCTTCCGTGTGCTGGAAGAGCGCGAGATCAACGCCCTCTCTGTTCCCGGTTACGTCTATGTGAACCGGGGCCTGATCAACGCCACGAACGCAAACCCCGACGAGCTTGCCGCTGTGATCGCCCATGAAGTGGCGCACACCACCGAACGCCATATGGCCAAGCAGATGGAGCGCGTGTACGGGGCGACGTTCTTGCTCAACGCATTCGTCACAGAGAATGCAAATATCAACACCCTCGCAGAGATCGCGGTAGAGCTGGCGCTTCGCGGAAACAGCCGGCAGGATGAGCGGGCCGCCGACGCTCAGGCCGTGCGTTTCATGAGCCGGGCTGGATACGATCCTTACGGTATGGTCCGGTTTTTCGAGCGCCTCCTCAAGGAGACGGGCGATACCCGCGGTCTCAATAAGTACTTGTCCACCCACCCTTCGACCTCCGAGCGCATATCCCGCATACGCGCCCTTATCGAGAAGGAAGATCTGGCGCGTAAGGCGCTTCAGCCTCGGCGCTCGTCCGATGTACAGATCGCGGACCATTGAGGAATACCAGCGTTGAAGAGTGCCGCTATTATCCCCGCCTATAATGAGGCGCCGCGCATCACGCGGATCCTTGAAGTTGTTACCACTCTGCCACAGCTCGCCGAGATCGTGGTTGTCGATGATGGCTCCGCGGATGATACCGCTGCGGTCGCGCGTGCCGTAGACGGGGTGCGGGTCATCCGTCTTGAGACAAACCAGGGAAAGGGCGGGGCCATGGCCGCGGGTGTTGCCGCGACGGATGCCTCTGTCCTTCTCTTCCTGGATGCCGACCTCGTTGGCCTGAAGCAACAACACGTGCTCGACCTGCTCGACCCCGTTGTCGCCGGCGAGGTGGATATGTCCGTTGGGATCTTCCGGGGCGGGCGTGTCTTCACCGATCTGGCACAGGTATTGGTCCCCTACATCTCCGGGCAGCGGGCGCTGGTCCGAGAGGTGTTCACGACGCTCCCGGGCCCGGAGCAGAGACGCTCGGGCATTGAGGCCCACCTGACGCGGCACGCCCGGGCGAGCCGTTACCGCGTGCGCCATGTTGCGATCGAGGGCGTGACGCACGCCATGAAGGAGGAGAAGCTGGGCCTGGCGCGTGGAGCCGTCGCTCGGGCCCGCATGTACTCTGAGATCCTCCGCGTTCTGCTGACACCGCTCGGCTCGTGAGCCCGCCCACCGTGCGGCCCCGCGAGCGATCCCCGGTACCCCCGCGCCGGTTCGGCCCGTGCCGCCGATGGGGCGGACGCTGCCTGTAATGGGCATCAGCCACCTATCGGAGAGCGCACGTCTGAGGGGCACGGTTTGACGTGCCTAACATACGTATGATACAATGAGCACGCCTGGCAGCAGGCCCTACGGGTATCCGCGCCAGCCGCATGAAAGGAGAGACGCAGACCTGCCGGCGAGTACTCCGGGCCAAATCCCGAGAGTAGCGCCACCGGGTCGTAGCAGCGGTTTGTTGCGCGGATCGAGATGGCCATCTGACACTTGGACCGATGTTCCCCTTTCTGGGGCGCCCCATCTCAGAAAGCGGAGAACACCCTGGTCGCCTGCTCAATGAGGCGACGGGGGTCGGCAGCCTTCACGGCTCGCCCTCAACAGTGTAACCCTGAAGTGCCCTCGCGAGAATGCTTCCGTTCGGAAAAGCCGAAGGACGGTGCTGCGCGAGATATGATACGACAGAATGAAACGTGAGAGGAGGACGGGAACTGCAGGGGGCTATCCATCCCACCGATCCCCTCGCTCCCCCCAGAAGCGGGGGAATGAGGGGGTGAGGAGCCAGGAGGCTTTCCTCCCCCTGCACCCCCGGATCTTTATGAAAGGGCTTTCTCCGAAGCAAAAGCAGGTGTTGGAGATCCTCGAGGATGCAGTACGCGAAGGTCAACATTTGACCGTCAGAGAGATCGGAGATCGCATCGGGGTCTCTTCAACCTGCACCGTCCATCAACATCTGAAAGCCCTCGAGCGCAAGGGCTATCTCAAGCCAACCAACCACCGTCATCGCTCCATACAGCTCACATCCCCCCCTCGCCCCTTTGTTCCAGTTCCAGTCGGCGGCAATGCCGTGGCCGGCGAGGCACAGGGCCACGACGAGCCCCTGCCTGAGAGGATGCTAGTCCCCTCGGAGTGGGTGGGCCAGGATGAGAGCGTACTCTTCCGCGTCGTCGGTAATGGCCTGGCCGACGCGGCTATCCGGGATGGCGACCTCGTGCTCGTGACTCGCGGGCGCGAGCCCTCGAGTGGCGACGTTGTCGTGACACAAAAAGGCGAGCAGGCGGAGCTAAGCTGGGTGACCGCCGAGAATGGGTGCCTGTGCGTGCGCAATGGCGGCACGACGGCAATCCCGTTGACCCAGGAGAGCGAGCTGACCGTGCTGGGCCGGGTCTCGGTCGTGATCCGGCGCCTCTGAGCATCCGACGCGGGGTCGACGTGTTGAGCCCAACAGTGATCACCGCGTGCTCACTTCCTGCCCGGCGTGAAGAGGCGGCCCGGTGCGGTGCGGAAGCCGCTCCTCGTTCCCAGCGAGGGAGCAGTGAGGAGAGTACTGGCAGACAGGTGATGGGAAGGAGACGCCCGCACGGTATTAGGGGACGCGGCAGCGATGCGGCATCACCGGATAGCCGCGTCGCGTCGGATCTGGTTGAGAGGAGGTCG
>Ga0116166_1002505_pt1 | contig 15144 bp, 9 predicted proteins | sample AD_JPNMR2_MetaG_FD_89884 | JGI IMG/M metagenome (GOLD analysis project Ga0116166, IMG submission 89884) | Active sludge microbial communities of municipal wastewater-treating anaerobic digesters from Japan - AD_JPNMR2_MetaG | ecosystem: Engineered > Bioreactor > Anaerobic > Digestate | place...
AGCACGACTTGATCTTCTCGGCGCTGACGCAATCGGCAACGGGCAGCCGCGCGGGCATCGCGCTCGCGGAGAGTTACATCCACACCCGGGAGGCATTCCAGGTCTATCTGGATCACCTGACCGAGGAAGGGATCTACGCGCTTGTCGTGCAGGAAGAGCCGGTCCTGGTGCGCGCGTTCCTCACGGCGGTATCGGTGCTGGCGGAACGAGGGGCGAGTGTGCCAGAGGCGTGCCGGCACCTGGTCGCAGCGATGATCCCGCGCGAGATGCACCCCTTCACGCCCTACCGGCGCATCCTGCTGGTACGCCGCTCGCCGTTCACGCCTGCGGACTCGGAGCGCGTCCTGGAAGGAATCCGCTCTCTCGGGGTTCATTCGCTCTTCGTGCCCCATCTGCTGGAGGAGATCCCGCCTTTCGCCGATCTGGCGTCCGGGAAGCAATCGCTCGAGGAGTACATCGCGGAGTATCAGTTTGAGGGCACGCATTTGAACGTCGCCCCGCGCCCGGATGACCAGCCGTTCTTCCTGGACCTTTCGCCGACGATGCCGCCGGTGCTGATCCGGTTGCTCTGGGGGATTGGCCTGGTCACACTCTTTGCCGGGGCGTGGCTTGCGTTCCGGCGCCGTAGGGAGGGCCCCGGGGCGCCCCTGCGAAGCGCGTCGGGGGCGCTCTATTTCGCCCTGTTAGGCGCGGGCTTCATGCTCCTGGAGGTGCCGTTCATCCAGCAGTTCATCCTCTTCCTGGGCCATCCTGTCCTCAGCCTGACTCTGGTCCTCTTCGCTTTGCTCCTGGGAACGGCGGCGGGCAGCCGGCGCAGCCAGCGGTGGAATGTGAGCGCGCTTCCAGCGCGCGTCTTCGCTGCCGCGTGCGGGATTGTGCTTCTGGCGCTCCTCTATCGCGCCCTGCTGCCCGGCCTCTTCGCGCTGCTTCTGGGCCAGCCGGTGGTCGTTCGCGGCGCCGCGACCGTGGTGCTGCTTCTTCCCCTGGGGATGCTGTTGGGGATGCCGTTCCCTTCGGGCATTCGCTGGGCCGAGCGCGACGGTTCGGACCAGGTGCCGTGGCTGTGGGGGATCAACGGCTTCGCGTCGGTGCTGGGCTCCGTGCTCGCGATGGTGCTGGCATGGAAGTCGGGCTTCAGTGCCGCGCTCCTGGCCGGGATGGGGAGCTATGTGCTGGTGGCCATCCTGGCCGGGATGGCGCATCTGACGCGCAAAGCGTGAAGCCGGGCGTCTGCGGTGGCTCTCCTCAGCCTGCCATGACGCCTGATTCCTGGCGCCCGGCGGGGCCTTCCGGGGATGAAGTGGTGGCGGTGTGCTCCTCACCGCGTGGAATGGCGATCATCCGCTCGGAGCAGGGGTCGCAGAGAGGGGGCTCCTCGGGAGCGAAGAGAAGGGTCACGCGCTGCCAGCACCGGGGGCAGACGTACGCGATACCGTCTGGCGCCCTCCTTGCCGGCTGTGCTTTCACGTCAAATAGCTTGAGTGTCTCGTCCACGCGTTCTCCTTCCGACCTCTTTTTCGACATGCGCCTGTGGCGTGCCTGCCTGGCGCAGGGTGCATTTTCCGAGAAGGGCATCGCCGGCCGGGCGTCGTATTTTTCCCTAGACTCGGGAGCTGAGCCGAACCGGCAACAGAGGCCGGCCCCTACAGCCATCGGCGTGACTCGTAGGGTCGCGTCTCCGCCCGCGACCGCTCTCCGGCAGCACCTGTCTCTCCTGGGCGCCTGCCCCCTGATTGCTTGCTCCCGACAGAGAGGTGCGAATCGATGAATTCCTTGTGGCTCGTCATTGGTGCCCTCGCCGCGTTCGCTGTTGCCTACCGCTACTATGGCGCGTTCCTGGCCGCCAAGGTCGCTGTCCTCAACGATGAGCGGGCGACGCCGGCACATCGGTTGAGAGATGGGGTGGATTACCACCCCACGAATAAACTGGTCCTCTTCGGCCACCACTTCGCGGCGATTGCCGGTCCGGGGCCGCTGGTTGGTCCGGTCCTCGCGGCGCAGTGGGGCTACCTTCCCGGTTATGTCTGGATCATTATCGGCGCCTGCCTGGCTGGCGCCGTGCACGATTTTGTCGTCCTGTGGGCCTCGGTGCGCGAGGATGGGCTTTCGCTTCCGAAGATTGCCCAGAAGAGTATCGGCGGTTTCTCAGGGTTGACGGCCTCACTGGCGACGCTCTTCATCGTCATCGTCACCCTGGCAAGCGTGGCCATCGTCGTCGTGAATGCGTTGAGCGAAAGCTCCTGGGGCGTCTTCACCATCGTAGTCACGATCATCGCGGCACTGATCACGGGCGCCTGGATGTATCGGATTCGACCGGGGAAGGTGGGAGAGGCTTCCGCCATTGGCGTGGCGATCGTGCTGATTGGCGTCGTGCTGGGCCGGCCCTTCGCCGATTCCGCGTTCGGTCCGATGCTCCTCTTCAGCAAGCCGGCGCTCTCGCTCATCCTCCCGTCCTACGCGCTCATTGCCTCCATCCTTCCGGTATGGGTACTGATGTGCCCGCGCGACTACCTCAGCTCCTACATGAAGATCGGCGTGATGGTGGTGCTGGGCGTCGGCATCTTCTTGGCGCACCCGGTACTGAAGATGCCCGCGACCACGCCCTTCGTTTCTGGCAACGGGCCGGTCATCACCGGCCATCTCTGGCCCTTCCTCTGCATCACCATCATGTGCGGGGCGATCTCCGGGTTCCACGCGCTCATCTCCTCGGGCACTACACCGAAGATGATCTACCGAGAACGTGACATTCTCCCCATCGGCTATGGCGCCATGCTCGTCGAGGGCTTTATCGCCGTGACCGCGCTCGTTGCGGCGTGCGCGCTGGGGCCCGGCGACTACTTCGCCATCAACGTGAGCCAGGATACTCCCGCGCAACAGGCCGCCTACGCGCAAGTGGTCGAAACCGCGCGCGTCGAGCACGGGTGGGACCTGACCCCGACCGAGCTGCCCGAGCTGGAAGAGGGCACGGGCACGAAGCTGGCCGGGCGCACGGGCGGCGCGGTGACGCTCGCCGTCGGCATGGCGAAGGTGTTCGCTTCCTTCCCAGGGATGCGCGAGTTGATGTCCTACTGGTATCACTTCGTGATCATGTTTGAGGCGCTCTTCATCCTCACGCTGTTGGAGACGGGCACGCGCGTGGCGCGCTTCGTCTTCCAGGAAGCCGCGTCCTACTTCCATCCGAAGGCGACGCTTGGCGGCAAGCCGAACTGGGGGATGAACGTGCTGATGAGCGTGGTGGTCTGCTTTGCCTGGGGCTACCTGCTCTATACGGGGAACATCAACACGCTGTGGCGCATGCTCGGGATCGTCAACCAGCTCCTCGCCGCGATTGCCCTGGCCGTGGGCACTACCTACATCCTGATGCACTCTGCGAAGCGGCGCTATGCGCTGTGTACGGGGGTGCCGTTCGCGTTCGTGATCGTCACAACGGTGACGGCAAGCTGGCTGAGCATCCAGGGCTGGTGGGCCAAGATCCCCGCTGCGGCGCCAGCCGAGGCGTTCTCGCTGCGCCTGATGTGCATCCTGGCGTCCATCATGCTCGTGCTCACCATCGCGATCGTGGCAGACGCAGTTCGGCGCTGGGTTCAGATCCTCTCGCGGCCGGCTGGCGCGCCAGAAGGTGAGCGAGAGCTGGAGACCGCCGGCCGGGCGTAGCCGCGGCCGGCCGGCGCGCATCGATCCAGGGAGTGGGGCGGGGGCACCCCGCCCCTCGTCAGTGGAGGAACCAGCGCATGCCAGAGTGGATCATCACCATGCCGTAGCTGTCCGCGGCGGCGGTCACCTCGTCATCGCGGACAGAACCGCCGGCCTGGAGGACATAGCGGACGCCGCTGCGGTGGGCCCGGTCGATCGTGTCGCGGAACGGGATGAACGCATCGGAACTAAGGGCAACGCCCTCGAAACGCGCTATCCATTCGGCGCGCTCTTCGGGTGTGAGCGGCTGGGGCTCCTCCGTGAGCGCCGCGCGCAGGGCGTCCTTCTCGGCATCGGAGAGCTCGTCCCACAGCAGGAACTGGTCCACGACATTCGTCTTCTCGACGCGCCCGAGGCCTTCCCGGAAGGGGAGCGCGAGCACGCGCGGGTGCTGCTGGCAGAACCACTTGTCCGCCTTCCCGCACGCCAGGCGGGTGCAGTGGACGCGCGATTGCTGCCCGGCGCCCATGCCGATCACCTGGCCGTCATACGCCACGCATACCGAGTTGGATTGGGTGTATTTGAGCGCGATGGTGGCCACGGCAAGGGTGAGCGCCACATCGGCAGGCAGCTCCTTCTTCTCGGTGACGACCGTGCCGAGCGCCGCCGGATTGATGGAGGCGGCGTTCCGCTCCTGATACAGCTCAAAGCCAAACACCTGGCGGTGCTCAACGGCAGGCGGCTCGTAATCGGGATCGATCTCCAGGATCGGATAGTTGCCTCCACGCTTCTGCTTGAGGATCTCGAGGGCCTCCGGTTCGTAGCCGGGAGCGATGATGCCATCGGAGACCTCGCGGCGCAGGAGCGAGGCCAGGGAGACGTCAACCACGTCGCTCACCGCGGCAAAATCGCCGAAAGAGCACATGCGGTCGCCGCCGCGGGCGCGCGCGTAGGCCTGTGCCACGGGCGAGAGCTCCTCATCCGGGAGCATCTGGGAAGCGCGAAACTCCGGCGAGAGCGGCCGGGCGATGGCGGCGCCGGCAGGGCTGACATGCTTGAAGGACGCGGCGCCTGGAACGCCGGCGACCTGCTTTAGCTCCCGGGCGAGTTGCCATGCCCCGAGGGCATCGAGGATGTTGATATAGCTCGGCGCGCCGTTGAGCACGCGCAGCGGCGTGCCTTCTCCATCGAAGACGAGCCGCGCCTGGCGCTGGTGGGGGTTCAAGCCGTAGCGAAGTGGGATCTCCAAAGTCTCTCTCCTCAAGCGCGTGGTGTATCGATACTCCTGGTTTCGCCGCCACGAGCGCCGCTTCCTACCGCCCCTGCGCCTCGTTCCGGACGCGGTCGGTGGCCTGGGAAGGGGCCTGGGGATGCGTGTCGCGGGGGCGCGGCTTGCAGGCGCGAGAGGAATTCACCAGGTGGATGAGAGAAGAGGGAATCTGTTTTGGCGCATGGCCTACATCGCAGCGAGGTGCGCGCCATCGCCCGGGAAATGGGCCGCGGCGAGGTGAGTTGCCGGGCCTCAAGGGTGGCACGCGAATGCTGATGGGAGGCGGCCGGGCCGCTGGGAGAGGGGATCAAGTGGGAAGACGCTGTCTGTTCGGGACCTGGGTGGTCCTCCTGTGGGCTGGCTCGCTCGCCTGGGGGGCGGACCGGCCCGCGTTGCGCGAGCTGTCGAAGCTGCCGACGCTCACCTTTGACGTAGGAGTCTCCTTCTCGTTCTCCCGGGGGCGCGGGCTGCGGCTGTGGTGGGACTTCCCCGATTACCCGGCGGAGATTGCTGCGCTGGAGAAATCGCTGAAGGGCGATGCCTGGGATGCCGAGCGCGTGCACCGCATCGGCGAACTCGCGCGCGAGATGGGCGACGACGCGCGCGCCAGCAAGGCGTTCGAGCGCGCCGTGGCCCTCTATCGCGAGCGGCTGAAGGCGCAACCGGGGAGCGGTCTGCTGATGGCCTCGCTTGGCCAGGCGCTGGGCGATCTGGGAAAGATCGAGGAAGCAGAGAAGACGCTGCGGGAGGCGGCGCAGGTTGCCCCAAAGGAGTGGCGCTGCTGGATGCTCCTGGCGCAGCTTCTGGAGAACCAGGCACTCGCTATCCTGACGGGTCCGGCTGCGGGAGGAAGCGCGGCGGATGAGATGCTGGCGCGCGCGTTTGCCGGCGTTTCGCCTGCTCATCTCCCCCAGCCGGCCGAGCTGGAGCGCGCGGAGCGTCTTCTTGATGAGGCGCGCGATACCCATGACCGGGCTGTCGCCCTCGCGATGGAGACTACCCAGGGGAATGGACCGGGGGCTGCCAAGGCCCACGCGGAGCGCGGCGCCTCTCGGGGGTTCACCCAGGCGCTGCTCCGAGGCGTTCTGGCGCAGATGCGAGGCCAGAAGGTGGATCCCCGCCAGAAGATGCTCTCTCCCGATTCACTTGCCGACTTCCGGCGTGCTGCCGATCTCGACCCAGGCAGCGTGGAGCTGGTGGCGCTGGCGGGGCTGTGCGAAGTCTTCGGGTTTGCGCTGGCCCAGGGGCATCCCTGGGAGGCGATCTGGCCGGCCCTCCCCGAGGAGTCGAAGGCACGGGTGCGCCGGGCGATGGAGCGTCTTGAACGCCTGGGGCAGGTGAAGGACGCGCGCGTAGCAGCGGCGGCGTTGGACGCCCTGGGAATGGTCGCTTACGTCGCGAGCGAGGAGAAGCGCGCCGAGGAGAGCCTGCGGCGCGCCGTGAAGCGAGACCCTTCGCGCGCGCGCACCTGGGAGATGCTCGCGATGATCCTGGGCGCCGGTGGGCGGTATGAAGAGCTGGTGACGTGGTGCAAAGAGCGTCTGGCATACCGCGATACGGTGCGCACCCGGCTCCTCCTCGCCAAGGCATATGAGAAGCTGGGCCAGCTGGCGCTGGCCGAGGAGCAGGTGCGCGCGGCTACGGCGCTCGCCCCGAATGATTTCTACGTCTCGCTCGGATATGCCGCCCTCCTCATGCGCCGGAGCGAGGCTCCCGAGGTCCTGGCTGAAGCGAATGGACACCTCATTCGCGCGGAACAGGCGTGCGCCGCGGGATGCACGCTGCAGCAGTGGGTCGAGCTAGTGCTCACCCGCGCGATCCATCTTGGCCTCTCCGGCGAGGAAGAGAAGGCGCGCGGCTTGCTGACAGAGTGCCTCAACCGCGATCCAGGCAACAAGGAAGTGCGCCAGGCGCTCGCTGCGCTCGGGGATGGCCAGAAACGCCCCGAAGAACGCCCCTGACGCGGGATAGGAACTGTTCCCGGGTGGTGAGATGGGGCCCTGGCTGTGCGTCTCGTGCGACAAATAGATTCCTGGCAGGATCTGGCCCCATCGATTGCGAATCTACCGCGAGGAGAGTATCACACCATGCGCCCTAGTGCCTCTTGCATCCCCTATGCCTTCGCTATCGAATCATCTGAACTATAGAGGATCACAACGATGCCGCAACAGAGCCTGATCGGGGAATTCCTCCGGACGGCGGATCGCCATCGCAACCGCGTGGCCCTGGCTGCCAAGGTCGATGGAGAGTACCGCCCCAGTACCTACGCCGAGACCGCAGAGCGCGTCCGACGCCTAGGCGCCCACCTCATTAGGATGGGAGTGCAGCCTGGTGACCGGGTGGCACTCTTCAGCGAGAACCGCCCTGAATGGGCGATCTCTGACCTGGGCACCCTCGCAGCCGGCGCCGTGCTCGTGCCCCTCTACGCGACGTTGCCGGCGCCCCAGGTGGAGTACATTCTGCGCGACTCCGGAGCGCGCGTCCTCATCGTCACGGGGCAGAAGCGGTTGGAGATCGCTCTTTCCGTGCGCGCCAACCTTCCCGACCTGGAGCAGATCATCGTCATTGGCGCACCAGCTCCTGAGGGAACGCATGCGTTCGAGACGCTAGTGGAGGAGGATGCCCCTGAGCACCGCGCCGAGAGCGAGCGCCGCATCGCGGCCCTGGGTGAGGCAGATCTGGCGACGATTGTCTACACCTCCGGAACGACGGGCGAGCCGAAAGGGGCGATGCTCACCCACGGCAACCTCCTTTCGAACCTCAGCGCCATGCGCCCGATCCTCCGCCTCACTCCGAATGACATTTTCCTATCGTTCCTTCCGCTCTCGCACATCTTCGAGCGCTCTTGCGGCAGCTATCTGCCTCTGACCACCGGCGCCGCGATCTACTATGCGGAGAGCCTCTTCACGGTCGCCAAGAACCTGGAAGAGGTGCGCCCCACGATCATGATGAGCGTGCCCCGTCTCTATGAGAACATGCGGCAACGCATCCTCGAGGCGGCGTCGAAAGCGAAGCCGGCCCAGCGCGCGCTGGTGCACTGGGCGTTGCGCGTCGGACACGAACGCACGCGCTGCCGGTTGGAGCGGCGTTTCGCCGGGCCGGGCCTGCGCCTGCGGCATGCGGTCGCGGAGCGCCTCGTGCTGCGCAAGCTGCGCCAGCGCATGGGAGGCCGGATTCGCTACTTCATCTCCGGAGGCGCTCCCCTCTCCCGCGAGGCGTGCGAGTTCTTCTTTGACCTGGGGGTGGTGCTCCTTCAGGGCTACGGGCTGACGGAGACCTCTCCCGTGGTGGCCGTGAACCGCCCCGAGGACCCGCGCCCCTATGGGATCGGTCTGGCGCTCGAGAACCTCGAAGTGAAGATCGCGGACGATGGCGAGTTGCTGGTGCGCGGGCCCAATGTGATGCAGGGATACTGGAGAAAGCCGGAAGAGACCCAGGCGGCTATCGATGCCGAGGGGTGGTTCCACACGGGCGATATCGCCCGGATGGATCCGGATGGCCACCTCCACATCACCGACCGCAAGAAGAACCTGATCGTCCTCTCTACCGGCAAGAAGGTTGCGCCCCAGCCCATTGAGGGCCGATTGAGCACCAGCCCGTTCATTGGGGACGTGCTCCTCCTTGGGGATCGGCACAGCACCATCGGCGCCCTGGTGGTGCCCTGTTTCGATGCCCTGCGCGAGCAAGATGGCCTGGCGGGGTTGGAGAATGCGGAGCTCGCCGCGAGCCCGGTGGTGCGCCAGCTGATCCGCGCTGAGATCGACCGCCTGAGCGACGGCCTCGCCGAGTTCGAGCGGATCAAGCGATTCGCCGTGCTCGACCGAGAGTTCTCCCTCGAAGCCGGCGAGATTACGCCCACCCTCAAGCCACGCCGGGATGTGATCATGAAGCACTTTGCGGCTCAGGTGCAGAGCATCTTTGCCCGCGAGGCCTGAACCGGCGCCGCACGGCCTCCGGCCAGGCGGCGCCGCGGCGTTGCCGCTCAGTCTTGCAGCAAGGCGAGAGCCTCCGCGTGGATCTTCCCGTTGGTGGCCAGCACGCTTCCGGCGGCGAGGGTGCGCTCTGCCCCTTCCAGGGTCGTCACGCGCCCGCCGGCCTCCTCGGCGATGAGTTGCCCGGCGGCGAAGTCCCAGGGCGCCAGGCGGGGGTGGACGAACGCCTCCAGCTGGCCGGCCGCAACGCTACAGAGATCCAGCGCTGCCGAGCCGTGCGTGCGGATCTTGTGGGAGGCCAGCAGGATTCGCTCCATGCGCGCCAGGCTCTCCTGGCGCGTTTCCTGGCGGCTCCAGTCGAGGATGACGATGCTCTCTTCCACGCGCGGGATGGGGGAGACGTGGATCGGGTGGCCGTTGAGGGTGGCGCCGCCGCCCCGTTCGGCGAGGAACAGCTCGCCGGTGAAAGGCCGGTAGACCGCGCCAATCTGCGCCTTGCCCTGATGCGCCAGCGCGATGCTCACCGAGAAGTAGGAGTTGCCGCGCGCGAAGTTCACCGTGCCATCCAGGGGGTCGATCACCCACTCCCATTCGGCCTCTGCCTCGTTGCTTCCATACTCCTCGCCAAGCACCCGATGATCCGGATAGCGGCGGAGGATCTCTTCGCGGATGAAGCGCTCCGAGGCTTCATCGGCATCCGTCACGATATCGGTGCCATTCTTCGCGCGGACGGCAGCCGTGCCCGCGCGGCTCTTCAAGATCTCCCCGGCCTGGATGGCCAGGTGAGCGATAAACTCCTTCTCCATGCTCTTCTCGATTCCTCTGATGAGCTCTCGCGCGCTGCTTCCTCGAGCGGTGGGGCCAGATCGGCGAGAGCGGGTGCTTCGGGGCGGTCTGCCGGAACTGTGGACGCACTTCACCGAGGAGCGCGTCGCCCGTGGCAACCGCCTGTTCGCATTATATCCGGGCCAGTGCGCCGTGTCAAACGTGGTTGCGCCCCTCCTACCTGCGTGCTATAATGGGCGAGGGAGAGAGGGGTATGAAAAAAGTCGAGTGCATCATCCGTCCTCAGCGGCTGGAAGAGGTGAAGGCGGCGCTTACCGAGCTGGGTGTCGTCGGCATGACGGTGCTGGATGTGCGCGGCTGCGGCAAGCAGAAGGGCGTCACGGCGATGTACCGCGGGATGGAGTACACGATGACCCTGCTGCCCAAGGTGAAGATCGAGATGGTCCTTCACGATGACGAGGTGGAGGACGTCGTCGAGACGTTGCTGCAGGTGGCGCGCACCGGTGAGTTGGGCGACGGCAAGATCTTCATCAGCACTCTCGATGACGCCATTCGCATTCGTACGGGCGAGCGCGGCGACGCCGCCATCTGATCCAATCCCGTGGAGCCTGGCCCCGGCTCCGGGTGCCGGTCAGGGTGTCGCGATCATGGCGCCGCCGGCGCGCGCGAAGGGAAGGTGACACCGATGCGAACCCTGGTCGCCATTGCCATACTTCTGGCCGGCGCTACCGCTCTCCATGCGGCCGAGGCGCCTCCTGTTCTCGTCTATCCCTGCGAGCGTGTGGCCGCACCTCCCGTAGTAGACGGTCGGCTCGATGACGCGGCGTGGGAAAAGGCCGCGCTCGTCAGCGGGTTTACCTATCACGACCGGCGCGAGCTGGTGCCGGTGCAAACCGCCTTCCGCGTCGTCTACGATGCCCAGGCGCTTTACGTGGGCGTTCGCTGCGAGGAGCCGCTCTGGCAGAAGATGGTCCCGGGCGCGCCTGGAATGCGCGACACCCACGGCGCCGTCTTTGGCGGCGAGGCGATTGAGCTCTTCATCGATCCGAAGCATAACCACTCAGATTACTACCAGATTGCGGCCAACAGCGACGCCACCCTCTTCGATGGCAAGGGCACCGATTCTGCCTGGAATAGCCGCGCGAAGGTGGCGACGCGCATCTCGGAAGGCGGGTGGAGCCTGGAGATCGCGCTCCCTTGGACGGACTTCGAGGTGCGCCCGGAGCCCGGTCTCGTCATCGGCTTCAATGTGTGTCGCGACCGAAACATCGCTCCCGATAAGCTTTGGAGTACCTGGGCGCCAATCGCGGCCAACTTCCACGACCCACTTCGTTTCGGGCACCTCGTGCTCTCGGCTACCCCAGAGATGATCGGCCGCCTGGGCGATGAGTTCCGAAAGGGAGGCCTCGCGGGTCCGATCCGGGTGTTTGCCGCCGAGGGGTTCTCTGGAACCACTTACCTGGCGCTGGCCGCGCGCTCGTTGGAAACGCTCGAGGCCACGCTGAAGGAGCTCGATTCGCTGCGCCAGCAGGAGAAGTCGCCGGCTGTTGCCGCCGCGCTCGCGAAGCGGATTGCCGCCGCACGCGAGATGACGGCGCCTATTGCCGTCAAGGTGAAGGGGAATCAGGCGTTCGATGCCGCCGAATGGGTTCGCGCCGACTCGCAGATGCAGCAGCTGCGTCTCGAGCTGGAGAAGGCGGTGTGGAACGCGCGCCTGGAGGCCCTCCTGAGCGGGATCTGACGCGCGCCCCGCTTGATCCACAATAGATCCAGATACCCCGAGCGAGTGGAGCGAGGCCGCCGGGCAGACACCCGGGCAGCCTCGCGCAGGTGTGGCCGGATCGGATACCTCACTCCACCGAGATGAGCGCGTAGTCGCTGTTGCCCAGACCCGCGGCGGCGCACTGGCACACCTGCTCGTAGGGGTCCTTTCCGTGGATGCGCTGGAAGAGGTGGCCCTCCTCGCCGGGCGGGCAGAGCTGGTCCGGCAGCGTGCCCGGGATCAGCTTCTCCGCATCGATGAGGTCCAGCGACGCCTGCTCAATCGCCACAATGTCGTCGCTCGCGAGGATCCCGATATCCGGCACGAGCGGGGGTGTGGAGAAGCCCCAGCAATCGCAAAGCGGCGTGATGTTCATCAGCAGGGTGATGTAGTAGACATTCGCCGGATCGAAGAAGGCGAGGGCCTCCTTGACTGCAGCGGCCATGCCGGCCTGGAAGAGGCGGAACTTCTCCCCGGGCTGCTCCATGCTCAGGGCTTCCGTGGGGCAGGAGCGCGTGCAGTGCATGCAATAGCGGCAGTGATGCTCCGAGATCTTCAGCTGGCCTTGCTCATTGAAGCGAACCGCCCCCGTGGGACAGCCATGGACGCACTGCTCACAATGGGTACACCGCTCCTCCTCCCAGGCGAAGTGGCCAGACATGAGCCCGTGGATGGCACCGCGCGTCCGGTAGCTGACGCACCCCATTCCGATATTCTTGATGGCGCCCCCGAAGCCGGTGTGCCCATGCCCCTTGCCGTGGCTCAGGACGAGCAGGGCGTCCGCGTCGGCGATATTGCCACAGATCTCGACCTCGGGCAGCCCCTCCAGCTCCGTCTTGCGCGTGTAGTAGTAGCGGTCATGCTCACCGCCGGCGCCCACGACGCGCGCGCCGACTACCTCGGGGGTGTAGCCCCGGGCCACGGCGGCATCGGTTGAGAAAGAGCCATCCGTCAGGAAGGGAGACCCTCCCGCTTTTTTCACCGCGTCGACCACCTGGCGCACGAAGAGCGGGTGGATGGTGTAGAACCCGATCCCACTCCCAACGTGCATCTTGATCGCCACGCGCTTGCCACCAAAGCGTGGCGCCAGATCTGCTTTCTCCAGCAACCGCTCGAACTTCGCGGGAAGCGTCGCATCTCGATCCAGGCGCGTCACATGCGCCGAGGCAAAAAGAACCTGACTCGTCATCGCTCCTCCAACCTCCAGGACAACTCACGGCCGCCTCGGGCGAGGCCCGCAGGGCGTATATCAGGAATTTGATTCGCGGGCCATGCACCCGAATCCCGCCCGCGCGCCATGTGGCGCGGGCGCCCACGGAGTGCGCCTTGACCGGCATCCCACCCCCGAGTATAATGGAGCCGGGCAAGATCCCGGCACGCCACGGGCAGTCGCGCTCGCGGCGGGAAGCCCGGAGCGCTCTTGCCATCTGGGCGGAACTCATGAGAATCCTGAGCATTCTACCGATGATCTTGCTCGTTCTCCTGGCCGGTCTCGGCCCAGCGCACGCCGCCGAGACTGTGCCGGTGCCGGTTACCCTGGTAGACTTGCGAGAAGCCGATGCCTCCACGAAGCTCGCGCTCGCTTGCCTTCAGGGGATCGTCAACCGAGGCGCCGAGCGACCGGTGCTGTACTGCGTTCACACCGCGCAGGACCGCGCCTGGTTCGACCAGGTCTACGCCGCCCGCGGCTTCAAGCCCGAGGAGAAGACGCCCGCGGAGGCGATTGCCCGCTTCGCGGATCGGATCAAGGGTGAGGTCCTCTACGATCCGGCCCAGCCGGAGACGATCAACCTGGCGACGGCTCTCGCCGGCCTGGAGGACGTCCTCCCCGTCACGGCCGCGGCGCGTGATGCGAGCCGCAAGCTGGTGGAAGACCTGACGCGTTTCAAGGATCGCCGCGAGGCGTGTCACTGGGCCATTGAGAGCCTGCTCCCCCGGTGCAACCGGGCGAAGCTCGCCGTGCTCAAGCCAGAGCAGGTGGGCCTGCGCGACTACCTGGTCGCCGAGAAGATTCTGCCCGTGGGCCTGAACCCTGGGGTGAAGGAAGAGGCGGAGCTCCTGCGCACGCTCTTGGGGAAGCTGGAACCAGGGGCGCTCCTCTTTTGGGGAGAGCGGATCGGTTCGCCGGTGGAGACGCGCGCGCTATTCGCCCGCGACCCAGGTGACGCGATGCCGGCTCTGGCGCGCGCCACGGCGATGCGCCTCGTGCCTGGCGCGGATGTGGCCAACCTCTCGTTCCACGCGCGCGTTCCCGCCTACGCCCCGCTGCGCCAGTACAAGCGGCTGGTGGAGCACCACCTCGCCAGCTACGTCACCTTCCTCTTCTCGGGCAACGGCAACCTCGATTTTGGCCTGGGGCGGATGAGCACTCTGTGGGATGATGCCGCGCGTGGCTACATCCCTCTCGGCTGGGAGCTGCACCCGCTCCTGGCCGAGTTGGCCCCGGCGCTCCTCTCCTATTACTATGTGGATGCCTGGTGGGCCGGCGTGGACCAGTTCGTGATGGCTCCCAGCGGCGCCAGCTACCTGCCTCCGGCTGATCCGAAGGCGTTTGAGGCGTTCGTGGCCGAGACGAACGAGGCCGCGAGCCGCGCGGACCTCACCGCGGTCTCCGTGATCGATGTCTCCGCGTCCGACCACGACAGGCCGTGGGCACGCCTGGCTCTCCAGCCGGCGGTGCGCGGCTTCCTGGCAGCTGGCACCTCGCTGGGGCCGACGCTCTCTCTTGGCAAGCCCCTGATCGGTGAGACGGTGCACGTCACCGACGTCGAGAAAGCGACGGAGGCGATTCTCGCGGCAGCCCAGAAGCAGCGGTTTGTCCTGGCCGTCGTCGATGCCGAGAAGGTCACGCCCACCGATGTGGTCCAAATCGCGGCGCGCCTGGGGCGCGGCATCCGGGTCGTGACCCCGCATTACTTCCTGGATCTCCTGGCCGAGCGCGTCTTCCTGGACACGGTTGGGCCAACGATGGCGCTGGCGAAGCTGACGAAGGTCACTTTTTCCCCACGCGAGCCGGGGCCGAACGATCCGATCACCGTCAAGGCGACGATTAGCGGCGGCGTAATCGATGCCCGCGTGAAGTACAACATCAACGGCTCGCCCGATTTCACCGAGCCGCTGGCGAAGGTGGGCGACGACTACGTGGCGACGATCCCGCCTACCCTGCGCGGTGGGAAGCTCACCTTCAAGGTGCGCATCACCGATGGCCTCTTCCGCACCAGCTGGTCGGGAGAGTGCGCGCTCGATATCAAAGCGACGGATAGCGATGAGGACGGCCTCAGCGACTACCATGAGGAGCTGTGCGGCCTCGATCCCAAGAACAAGGACACAGATGGCGACGGCCTCTTCGATGCCAACGACTCGGCGCCCCTGGTGCCGTTCCCACGGCCGAAGGATGTCGAAGGCCCGATCATCACGGCTATCGTGACAGCGCCACGCACGCCGCCCGCCGCGGGAAAGCCGATGGCACTACGCGCGTTGGTGTTCGACCCGACCGGCGTGAAAGAGGTCACAGTGAAGGTTGCCGCGGGGGAGCGCGACCTCGGGCGGGGCGAGATGAAGCAGATCGGCAGCACTCAGGTGTATGAGTACCCACTTCCAACACTGGTCGCCGGTCAGACGGTCACCTTCACCATCGGGGCGGTCAACGGTGCCGGCAAAGCGAGTCTGGTGACCGAGAGCATGCCCGTCACGGTGGGGATCCGCATCACCTCGCCACCGGCAAACACCCTGATCCAGAAGCCGACGCCGATTCGGATCCA
>Ga0116166_1002510_pt1 | contig 15088 bp, 18 predicted proteins | sample AD_JPNMR2_MetaG_FD_89884 | JGI IMG/M metagenome (GOLD analysis project Ga0116166, IMG submission 89884) | Active sludge microbial communities of municipal wastewater-treating anaerobic digesters from Japan - AD_JPNMR2_MetaG | ecosystem: Engineered > Bioreactor > Anaerobic > Digestate | place...
TGATAAATAAAATCGCTTCTTTTAACCTCAGCGCCATTTACCTTGATTTTAAATTTTTTCGAGAATCCCTGATAAGCACTTTCTACGGCATAAAAGTCTTCCCCTTTCTGAAAATTTCCTTTTAAGAAAAAATCGTTTTTATTCCAATGGACTAGTTCCTGGTCGTAATTTGTTCTAAAAGAACGAGATACGGCCAGATAATAGATGGCTTCTAAAAGATTGGTTTTACCCTGGCCGTTGTTGCCTTTAAAAATATTAATTCTCGCATTGAAAGACAGCTCTTGCTGCTCATAATTGCGAAAATGTAAAAGTTTAAGTTTATGTAAAAACAAAACCAGCCGTCCTCGCTTATCTACTCCATTTTAATCGGCAACACCAGGTAAATATATGAATCATCTCCCGGTATTTTGAAAACAAGAGGGCCGTTTTTGCTGTGAAAATCAATTAATATTTCCTTTTGCTCCAATACTTTTAGTATATCCATAACAAACTTGGCATTTACGAAAACCTCTACATCTTCGCCTTCCTGGGTGCACTGCAGCGATTCTTCCATTTTACCTATTTGAGAAGATACCTTAACTTCAAACCTGTGATCATGAATAGAAAAATGAATAGCCTGGTTAATACCTTCGGCCAGCAATCCTGCTCTGGCGACACTTTCTTCAAATAATTTTCTTTCGGTTAATATCCTGGTTTTAAAGGCGGTGGGTATAACCCCTCTTACATCTGGATACTTTTCTTCCAGAACACGGGTAGCAAAATAAACTTGATTAAACTTAAAAACAACGCGTTTGCTTTTCGGTGAAATAGTAATTTCCCCTTCTTCACCCATTATTTTTAAAAGTTCACGCAAGGCTTTGGCGGGGATAAGCCAGCGTTGTTCTTCGAAAGCCCAGTTTTCATTTATTAAATCTTGAACAACCAGGCGGTATGTATCTGACGCGGTTAAACTGATCTGGCTATCTTTGAAATATAAAAGCACTCCATTAAAAGCAGGCCGGCTTTCATCAGTAGATGCTGCAAAGACTACTTTTTTTAATATTTTTTTGAAATCTGCTTGTTCCAGGCTTAATATACTTTCCGGATCATCTTCACTCCTGGTTAACGGAAAATCGGTAGGGTCTGCTCCATACAACACATAATTGGACTGCCCGCTTTTAATGTCAATACGATAATTATCAAAGCTAATTTCTATATTCACGTCTGCTGCAGGCAAGTAACGAACTATATCTACAATTTTGGGCGGCAATAAAATTCTACCGGAACTGTCATGAATGTTAGGGATCTTCACGCAGATATCTTGTTCAAGATTTGTGGCGGTAAAGGTAAGCCACTGCCCATGGCATTCCAATAAAATATTTTCGATGGGCTGGACTGAAGAGTGGGTTGGCAGAGCTTTTTCTACAGTATCCAGACAAAAACTCAACTGATCTTTTGGCAAAGAAATTAGCATTACTAGCTTTTCCTCCCTTTTAGGTTAACCACAAAATAATACTGTAACTAGATATAAATATAATAAGCAGTAATAATAATAGCTGTGGAAACTGTGCACAAGGTGCTTTGGCCTTGAATTTAAGTGCAACAACCAGGTTGAATCTGTGGACAAGCTCTTAATCGGTGGTGAGTATCTTTTTAAATAGGCCGAAAACAATAAACCATAAATAGGTTGTCCACATTTTATTCATCCATTATTGACAATTTCGTTGCGAATCAGTTCCAGTTTATGTTTAAAGGTGTGGTCTTTTTGAGCCAGGCTTTCTATTTTTTTTATGGCATGTAATACTGTAGTGTGATCGCGTCCTCCAAATTCTTCTCCGATTTTGGGCAGGGAAAGATCACCCAAGGTCCGGCAAAAATACATGGCTATTTGACGGCATAAGGCAATATCCTGGGTTCGCTTTTTGGCATTTAAATCAAGAGGATTAATATCAAAATGGGAGGCGGTAATCCTGATAATATCTTTGGCCGATATTTCTTTTTTACGTGTATACAAAATGGTTTTTAAAGCTTCCTGGGTTAATGCCAGGGTAACCGGTTGTTTGGCCAGTGAAGCATAGGCGACAATGCGTATTAAGGCGCCTTCCAACTCGCGAATATTTGTCTCAATTTTTGAAGCAATATGTTGAATCACATCATTGGGTATATCCATACCGTCGGTTTGGGCTTTTTTCCTTAAAATAGCAATACGTGTTTCCAGGTCTGGTGGCTGAATATCCGTGATCAGGCCCCATTCAAAACGGGAGCGCAAACGATCCTCCAGCGTTGGAATTTCTTTTGGGGGGCGGTCACTGGAAATCACGATCTGGCGGTTATTTTCATGGAGTGAATTAAAAGTGTGAAAAAACTCTTCTTGAGTCTGCTCTTTTTTAGCTAAAAACTGAATATCGTCAATCAATAAAACATCAATATTGCGGTATTTATTTCTAAATTCTACGGTTTTGTTATCCCTAATAGCGTTGATAAACTCGTTTGTAAATTTTTCAGAAGAAAAATACATTACTCTGGACAAGCCGTGATTTTGAATGATATATTGTCCGATAGCATGTAAAAGGTGTGTTTTGCCTAAACCAACCCCGCCATAAATAAAAAGAGGGTTATAGGCCCTGGAAGGGGTTTCCGCCACGGCCAGAGAGGCGGCATGGGAAAGACGGTTACACGCTCCCACAACAAAGTTATCAAAAGTATAACGGGGGTTGAATGTAGAATAATACTGTTCCCGGGCTTGAACCGGTTCAGGTTGGGTCTTGTCCTGGGTTGAAGCACTAAACTCAGGAGCGTCTGAGTTAGCAGGATAAAAAGGCGCCGCACCTTCATCTGGTTCATCTATAGAATTCGGTGAAATGATAAAACTAACATCATAATTTTGAGCCGTTACTTTTTTAAGGCTGTGGATTATAAGCTGCTTATAACGGTTTTCAAACCATTCTTTAGTAAAATCGTTGGGTACTTCAATAATCAGGCACTGGTCTTTTATGGATAGTGCTCTGGCTGATCGCAACCAGGTTTCAGAACTATGTTTACTTAAATCTTTGCTCATTTCAGCCAGAGTCAGGCGCCATACTTCTTCCAGATTGATATTCATCGTCAAGCCCTCCTGACAGGTATACACGGCAAGCACAAGGGAATATTTATACACAAGTACAAGCAAGTTATTAACAACAGTTGTGGATAAGTGTGGTATATATATGTATCATTACACAAACCCGGTAGATAATATATTAACAGAAATTAAAACCAACTGCAATGTGAAAGAGTAGCCATATAGCTCACCTGTTTATGATATTGCCCGGTAATCTTGACATTGATCTTTTTTTTACTGTATAATTTTTTTATATTTCGAACAAAAGTGGTTTGGAAGGGAAGAACATGAAGAGAACATATCAACCGAAGAAAAGAAAAAGAAAAAAAACCCACGGCTTCTTAAAAAGAATGAGCACTAAATCGGGCAGAGCTGTACTTAAAAGAAGGCGTTTCAGGGCGCGTAAACGATTAAGCGCCTGAACTGCAACAAAATGGCCTGCGGAAGGTTAAAAAAAAGCTGGGAATTTAAACAGGTCTATCGTTTTGGCCAAGCGCTGGTTACCCGCAATGTGGTACTTTATTTTTGTACTAACAGTATTGAAGGAAACCGGCTCGGTTTTTCTATAAGCAAAAAAGTGGGGGGTAGCGTTGAGCGCCACCGCATTAAAAGAATTTATCGCGAGGCGTTCCACCACCTACAGGACATGTTAAAAAAAGGCTATGATTTTGTGATTGTAGCCCGTAAACCCGCGGTGAAAATGGACTATTTCAGCGCTAAAGAGGAGTTGCTTTCCCTGTGCAAAAAAGGGAAATTATTAAAATAGAAATGATGGGGAGACTTCCGGCAAAGTTATGCCTTTATGTAATAAGATTTTACCAGTTGTTTGTTTCCCCGTTAAAGCCTCAGGTATGCCGCTTTTACCCGACCTGCTCACAATATTGTTATGATGCGATTAAAAAATATGGAATGCTTAAAGGCATCACCATGGGAATAAGGCGACTTCTTTGCTGTCATCCGTTTCATCCCGGAGGCTATGATCCGGTTAAGTAAAAACACGGGATAGGAGGATAAAATGGGCGAAATTATTAATGTGATCGCCGAGTTTTTGGGAAATATACTTCGCTATATTTATATGGTGGTGCCTAATTTTGGTGGGGCCATCATTATTTTAACGCTGTTGTTTAAATTAATTACTTTTCCTCTTAATAACAAGCAAATGGAATCGGCCCGCAGAATGCAGAAGCTACAGCCGGAACTAAAAAAGATTCAGCAAAAATACAAGGATGATAAGGAAAAGCAAAACAAAGCTATAGCTGAATTTATGCAGGAAAACCAGTTAAACCCTTTAGCTGGATGCATGCCGCTGCTAATTCAATTTCCCGTGTTAATTGCCATTTTTAGATTGCTCCAGGACGTTGAAAAATTTGGAGTAACTCAAATACCCAATTTTAGCGAATATTTAATTCCGGGCTTTCAGGCCTGGGGAAATCTACTTAAAGCCGATCCATATTACATATTTCCAGCCCTGGCCGGTATAACCACGTATATTTATAACAAACAAAACATGACAGATCCGAACCAAAAAATGATGCTTTATATGATGCCGGCGTTAATTACTTTTCTCAGTATCAGCTTTCCGGCAGGCCTGGTTCTATACTGGATTATGAACAACCTTTTTTCTATGGCTCAGCATTATTTAGTCACGCACCTGGGAAAAATGAAAGAAGAGAAGGAAGCAGGCCTGATAAAAGAAAAAGGCACTGCCAATAGTACTGCTAAAGGTTCAGGTAAAAACAGAGGCAAGGGGGGAAATTAAAGTCATGAGAATTGTGGAGGAATCAGGAAAAACTGTAGACGAAGCCATAATGAAGGCCCTCTCTTCTCTGGGAGTTAAACGTGAAAATACAGTGATAAAAGTTTTAAGTGAACCGGCCCAGGGTATTCTAAGTTTTATTGGCAATAAGAATGCCCGTGTTTCTGTCCAGGTACGGTTAGAACCGGCTCAATATATGGAAGAATTTTTTAATAAAGTACTGGACTACATGAATATTAAGGGAAGCGTAGCAGTAACCGAAGATCAGGAAAAGCTCAACATAAACATTGAAGGCAAAAAAAGCGCTCTCCTTATTGGCCGCCGCGGTAAAACACTAAATGAGTTGCAATACCTGGCCAATGCCGTGCTTAGGCGCCAATTTCTTGGTTGGAGAAAAATGGTTATTGTTGATGTTGAAGGTTATCGTATTCGCCGGGAAAACACCTTAAAGCAACTCGCTGCAAGCATTGCCAAAAAAGTATCACTGGCAGGGCGGGAACAGGTCCTGGAACCGATGACCCCACAGGAACGGAGAATCATTCATATGGCCTTACAGGACCATCAAGATGTAGTGACCTATAGTAAGGGAGAAGAGCCATATCGTAAAGTAGTAATAAGCCCGCGCTAAGGGCTTGCCGCCCGCTCCCGCCAGGGAGCGGTTTTTTGTTGAGGAGGATTTTTAATGCCAGGAGAAGACACTATTGCTGCCATTAGCACCCCGGCAGGAGAAGGTGGAATCGGCATCGTCCGTGTCAGCGGGGATAAAGCTTTTTCCCTGGTTGACCAAATCTTTATACCTCATCGGGGAAAAAAGAAAGGATATCCGCTTTCCCACCATCTCTATCACGGTCATATAATTAACGAGCAAGGCGAAATTATCGATGAAGTGCTCGTTTCATTTATGCGATCTCCGCATACTTATACCTGTGAAGATACCGTTGAAGTAAATTGTCATAGCGGTATTTTTACATTGCGCTTGATTTTAAGCTTGATTCTAAAAAAGGGTGCCCGCCTGGCCGAACCTGGAGAATTTACCAGGCGTGCATTTTTAAACGGGCGCATTGATCTTAGCCAGGCAGAAAATGTATTGAGGATAATCCAGGCGCGTTCTGAAGAGGGAGTAAAACTTGCCGCCCTTAATGTAACAGGTTACCTGTCAGAGGAAATTGCCTCTTTGCGAAACTCGATAATGGATAACTTGGCCCAGATTGAAGCGGTCCTAGATTTCCCTGAAGATCTGGAATGCGACAGCACTGAAACTCAACTCAAACCTAACCTGGAAATAATGATCAATCAGGTTAAGGATTTATTGGAGGGAGCTGAAAGAGGAAGGGCCTATCAGGAAGGGATTAAAACAGCCATAATTGGAAAACCAAATGTCGGAAAATCATCACTTTTAAATGCCTTATTAAAGCAACAGCGGGCCATAGTGCACGAGGTACCGGGCACTACCAGAGATTTACTGGAAGGCTATTTAAACCTTGGCGGATATCCCATACAGATAATTGATACAGCCGGCATTCGCCAGACAGTAGATCCGGTAGAGCAGGAAGGGATCAGCCGCTCTAAAAATGCGGCAGAGAAGGCTCAATTGCTCCTCATTGTGCTGGATGGCTCAACACCATGGGAAGCTGAGGATGAAGCCATTACCCGTCTCATCCGGGAAGGCCAGGCAGTAATCATGGTGCTGAATAAATCTGATCTACCACTGCGAACTACGGTAAAGGAAGTAGAGGAGCGTTTTCCGGGCATTCCAGTGGTCAGTACAGCCATAGTAAAAAATGAGGGTATAAGGCAGCTTGAAGAAGAAATGATCAAACTTCTTGACCGCAAACTGGGCCATGGAGGAGAGAATGCAGCATTACTCTCCCTACGGCAGGAAGAGGCCATCAAGGGAGCACTGCGCCATCTGGAGAAAGCCGCGGATCAAATCGATACTCAGCCACTTGAGCTGGTGAGCCTGGAGCTGCACGGAGCATGGCAGAAATTGGGGGAAATTACCGGAGATACTGTATCAGACGAACTGCTGGATCGTATTTTTAGTCAGTTTTGTCTCGGCAAGTAAGAGAGGGTTAAGAGCGATGGAAACCGAAGAGCGGCGGTTGAAAGAAGTTATGGCTCAGCTTGCCCTGCCGATCAAGCCGGAGCAGGAGCAGCTACTCTTAAAGTATATCAATTTGATTATTGAAGGTTTGTCCAGGCAGCGCCTGGTAGGCACGCGGGACAGTGTAGAAATAATTCACAAACATATTTTTGACTCTCTTTACCCGGTTACACTTAATATTTTTTCTCCCGGGGAAATGCTGGATTTAGGGACTGGTGCGGGCTTACCTGGAATACCTTTGAAAATAATGCTTTCCGAACAAAAAATATTTTTCATGGATGCTAACCGCCGTAAAATTGTTTTTTTAAAAAAAGTGTGCCGGGAATTGAAGCTGGAGCAGGTGGTTTTTCTTGCCGGCCGGGCTGAAGAGTGGGCCCGTCATCCTGATTACAGGGAGCGTTTCCAGACGGTTGTTTGCAGGGCTGTCGCTGATACAGCTATTCTGGCCGAACTGGCTTTACCTTTGGCCAAATTGGGAGGGGAAGTATTTTTATATAAAGGCCCCCGTGGAGAGAATGAAGCTGTTGCGGCTAAACACGCGCTGCGCTTGTGTGGGGGCGAGGTTAAAAGAATATATCATTATAGACTTCCTGCTGGAGAAAAGCGAACACTGGTATGCTTGCGTAAAGTAGAAAATACACCAGTCATTTATCCCCGAAAGCCTGGAAAGCCTGCTAAAAAACCTCTGAACTAAAAAATTTAAAGCTTAGTTGAAGGATTGTCCCTGCCGCTGTCAAATAAGAATTGGATGAGTATTGCCAAAAAGGCGGTGAATCTGGATGAAAGAACAGTGGAGCGGGTACCCATATCCTGATACAATAGCTGGAAAAGAAAAAGTAATCACGATAAAAATTGAGGATATTGAACCTAATCCTTTTCAGCCTAGACGAAATTTTACACCAGATAAACTGCAAGAGCTAAAGCAGTCCATCAAGACTTACGGATTACTGCAACCGATTATGGTCAGACGCAGCGGCCGTGGTTACCAGTTGGTTGTCGGTGAACGGAGATTAATGGCCTGTAAAAGTCTGGGTTGGGAGACGATTACCGCCACGGTTAAAGAATTAAGCGACAGCGCCATGGCTACCATTGCCTTAATCGAAAATCTCCAGCGGGAAGATCTGAATTTTATCGAAGAGGCCGAAGGATATGCGCTTTTAATGAAGCGCTTTAACTTAACCCAGGAAGTGCTGGCGCAACGCCTGGGCAAGAGTCAATCAACCATAGCCAATAAATTACGGTTGCTAAAATTACCTGATGCCGTTAAGAAAAGCCTTTTGCAAAATAATTTAACAGAAAGGCACGCCCGCGCTCTTTTAAAACTTGACTCAGAAGAGATGCAACAAAAAATCATAAAGGAAATTTTAGAAAAAGGGCTTACGGTCAGCCAGACCGAGGCCCGAATCGAGAAAATAAGAGGGGCTAGAAGTGGCAGCCCGGAACCCAAAAAGCTTCCCCGGGCGGTAGTAAGAGATTTTCGTATCTTTTTAAACACAATCCGCGAAGCCATTAAAATCATCGAAGACTCGGGGCTCAAACCGGAAGTAAACGAAAAAATGGAAGAAGAATACGTCGAGGTGACCATCCGTTTATTTAAGAAACAGAAAACCTGATTATTAATAATTAAAGGAGAACAGACATGTCTAGAATAATTGCTATTGCCAATCAGAAAGGCGGAGTGGGCAAGACAACAACCGCAGTCAACTTAAGCGCAGCCCTGGCCAGGCTCGGAGAAAAAGTATTATTGCTGGATATAGACCCCCAGGGTAATGCAACCAGCGGAATTGGCGTACAAAAAAAAGACGTCAAAGCGTGTATTTATGACGCTCTGATTAACGGATTGCCTTTAGATATGGTTATTTTACCTTCCCGCTGGGATAATCTAGACGTTGTACCGGCTACCATACAACTGGCCGGAGCAGAGATTGAACTGGTGCCCACCGTTTCCCGGGAAGTAAAACTGAAGCAAGCACTAAGCTCCATTAAAGAACGATATACCCGTATTATTATCGACTGTCCTCCCTCTCTGGGCCTTCTGACTTTAAATGCCCTTACCGCAGCAGACGGCATTTTGATCCCCATTCAATGCGAATATTATGCCCTGGAAGGCCTGGGCCAGTTAATGAATACGATTTCTTTGGTTCGAAAACATCTTAATGACAGCTTGAAAATTGAAGGTGTGCTCCTGACAATGTATGATTCGCGTACGAATCTATCCGAACAGGTTGTGGAAGAAGTAAAAGATTACTTTAAAGAGTTGGTCTTTGATACGATCATACCACGCAATGTCCGGCTAAGCGAAGCGCCTAGCCATGGCCTGCACATTCTGGAATACGACCCGCGCAGCAAAGGCGCAGAACTTTATCTGGCGTTGGCACGGGAGGTCTTACAGAAGTGAATGAAAAAAGACGTCTGGGACGTGGTCTGGGTGCCTTAATACCTGAAGCTCTTCCTGAAAAAGAGGGTGATATCAAAGAAATTGAGATACACCGTATTAAACCCAACCCTTACCAGCCCCGCACAACATTTGATGAGAAAAAACTACGAGAGCTGGCTGATTCCATTGAACAGCACGGTCTAGTCCAGGCTATTGTTGTTGCTCCAGAAAAAGATCAGTTTATCCTGGTTGCCGGCGAAAGGCGCTACCGGGCCGCCAAGATGGTAGGGTTAAAGACTATTCCTGCTATCGTAAAAGAATTTAGCAAAAGCGCCATGCTAGAAATTGCCTTGATCGAAAATCTGCAACGAGAAGACTTGAACCCCATTGAAGAGGCAGAGGCATACCGCAAGCTGATGGAAGAATTTAATATGACCCAGGATGAGCTGGCCCGCCGTGTGGGGAAAAGCCGTTCTGCTATTGCCAATACAGTGAGATTGCTTTCCCTTCCCCAGGCAGTGAAAGAGGCTCTGGCCCGGGGAGATATCTTACCCGGCCAGGCAAGGCCATTGCTGGCCCTCCCCGATCAGGAAACTCAAAACAAGATGGCCCAGCAGATTATGGCCAGGGGGTTGACTGCCCGTGAAGTGGAGAAGATGGTAAGCAGGGCGGGAAAAGAGAAAGAAACAAAGATCACTATCCGGCAGGAAACGATGACCGAGGAGCCTCAACTAAGAGAAATTAAAGAGCAATTGCAGCGGCACCTGGGCACAAAGGTAAGGCTGGTTAAAGGCAAGCAAGGCGGCACCCTGGAGATTTTCTACTACAGTGATGAAGATTTGGAAAGACTCATTGCGCTGCTTCTCCCTGGTGATACATCATAAATTTACCCCATTTACACAGACTGCATGTTTCACGTGAATCATTAAAAGAATTTGAAGCGGGAGTATTTGACATGTTTCACGTGAAACAACATTTTTTCTACTGCGTAAAAGGAAATTATTATTTTAAAGCGAATTAATATCTATTAATTTTTCTTAAAATGTACTTCCAGGGAATAAAGAGGATGGTGTTGGCGGGGATAATGATTTGGAAACAGGTGGAGTTATGGTTGGGATTGCATTCAGCAGAAATTCTGCTGGGTTTGGCAGTAATTTGCCTGGGGCTGGTTATCTTTTGTATCTATTTGCTAAGTGCTCTGCACTCTTTGAAAAAGCGTTATCTTTTATTGATGCTGGGCAATGGTGATATAAATCTAGAAGAGCTTTTAAATCGATATGGCAGCATGATTTCCGAGTGTTTAGAGAAGCAAAAAGCTTTTGAGCTAAGCCTGGCTGAATTTGAACGCCAGTTGGCATTCTCCATAACAGGGGTGGGCCTGGTCCGTTTCAATGCTTTCCAGGAAACCGGCAGCGATCTTAGTTTTTCTCTGGCCTTGCTGGACAGGCATGAAAATGGTGTGGTGTTGACCAGCATTTTCGGCCGGGAAGAGAGCCGCTGTTATGGTAAGCCTATTAGGGAAGGGCGCTCCACTCATTTTCTAAGTGAAGAGGAAAAACAAGCTTTGGCTGAAGCCAGGCGAAGAATAGCGCTTTAACTGCCGGAAGATGGGGGTTTTCATGGATGAAAAAGCGAAAACGCTATTTTACCATAATGATAGTGCCCCACACGGAGGAGTCTACATATAGTATACGGTTGCCTTTATTTGTCGTGCAATTGCTGGTGGCTTTTTCAGCCCTTTGCCTGGCAGGCTTGTTAATCCTTGTTTATTCCTACATGAATGCCCTTAATGATGCCAGAGAAGTGCAGGCCTTGCGTAAGATCAATCAGGTTCAGCAGGATGAGATAAATACCTTTGCCTTTGAGACACAAAAGCTCATTGAGCAAATGGGGCAGATCGAAATTTTGGCTGATCTGGTCGCTGAAAAACTCGGTATAAGTCTGGAGGAGGAAGAAGGTGGAGAAGACGAAGATACTTCTTCCACGGGTGAGGGGGGAGGAGAGTCACGGTTATATGCCAGCCGCTCCGGTGAAAGGCGGGTGCTGGACCGGGCAGTAGCAAACATTGAAGTGCTGCAACAATTAATCCCCGAAAAAGCCGAATCCATGGAGCTGCTGGAAGTAGAAGTGGATAAGTTTGTTCGCCGTTTGGCGGCCACTCCTTCCATCTGGCCTGCCAGCGGCAGCATAACCTCAGGTTTTGGTATGCGCCGTTCTCCTTTCAATCGGGCAGTCATGAAGTATCATAGCGGCATTGATATTGCCGGAGCCTACGGCTCGCCAATTTATGCCACCGCCGATGGAACTGTGGTATCAGCCGGCTACCAGGGGGGGTACGGCAATATGGTGCTCATTAATCACGGCTACGGGTTTGAAACATGCTATGCCCACATGTCTAGAATTGCTGTTTCCAGCGGCCAGTGGGTGAAAAGAGGTCAGGTAATCGGCTATATGGGGCAGACTGGCCTGGCTACCGGGACTCATGTGCATTATGAAGTGCGAGTGAACGGCGTAGCGGTGAACCCCATGAATTATATGAGATAAATATATCTAAACAGGGAGGAAGTAAAATGTTTAAAAAAGATCAGCTTGAAGCCCCGTCGGATAAAGTCAATACAGTTATTGGCAAAGATACTTCTTTTAAGGGAACTATTCAGGCAAAGGGCCTAATCCGGATTGATGGTGATATGGAGGGAGAGATCATTACGCCGGGTGATGTCGTCATCGGCGAAAGCGGGCGGGTTGCCGCAAATATAAAAGGGCGTAATGTGGCCGTGGCCGGGCGTTTTGAAGGCAACCTTGATGTTGAGGGAAAACTGGAGATTCGCAGTACCGGTATTGTTATAGGCGAAGTGAAAACTAACGGTCTACTGGTTGACGACGGTGCAATTTTTTCCGGAGATGTAGAGATGAAGCGAAAAGATCAGGCGATTAAGCCCATTTTAAAAACTGATGCTGTGGCGGGCAAAGGGTTGAAAGAAACGGAAATTAAGGAACCTGTCAAATAGACGGCTAGTTAGAGAGTTTTTTCTCGTTGATGCTGCAGGGGCACCTCTTGTGAGGTGGCCCTTGTGATATCATTTTGCTTTGTGAAAAATTAAATTGCCGCCAGTGTTTTTTTTAGACCTTTGGCCATGACCCGTGCCATTTCCATGACATGGTAAAGACGGGTACTCTGCAATACCATTTGCTCCATGAAACCTCCCAGATTGACTATGCCGCTCAGGTGGAAATGGCCTACCGGCGGCAGTTGTTTACTTACCCCCGCTCCGGGATTTAGGGGGCCGTCAACTACCTCTATTAAGCCGATACTGTCTTGTTTGCCCAGAGAAGCATCAACCGCTATGACCAGCAGCGGGTCTGAATACTCTTTAATTTTTTGGATATAGTTGTGCAGGTTTAACGCATGGACCGGTTGAGCCAGAGTTCCCCAGATTAGGGTTCGCGGCAGCTTCATTTTGGACAGGAATGTCCCGACCAGAGGGCCCAAAGCGTCACCTGTTGAACGATCAGACCCTATGCATAAAATTGCCCGGGCCGGCTGCTGGCGGAAATCAAAGCGCTGAAGTATCATACATATAAGGGCGGAAGCAATTTTGTCAGGTGCACGGGGATCGTTGCCATTTACCCGGACCATAGTTCCGGAGCAGGAAGCATGCCTGTATAGTGGTGTCTGGCTTAGGCTCATTTGCGTACTCCTCATCGGTGATAATTTAGTTATATTAAAAGGTTTGCAGAAATATGTATAGGAGAAAAGTTAGTATGTTTTTCTGTATCTAATAAAGGTGAGAGCCTATGCTCTGGTTGGATTTGGGGTTATGCATCGTCTGCCTATGGGGCGGTGTATCCGGTTACCTGGCTGGTTGGAGAAAAATTTCTCAACGGTTAGCCCTGCTGATTGTAGCCGCTGCAACAGCGGCTGTTTTTCAGGGGGATATGAAGCTGTTTATTACGTTGCATTATCCTGTTGATTTGGCTATTAGAACATTGCTCATCAACCGGAGTGCCGTTCCGGTAGGCACTATGGCTTCATATCCTGAAGCAGTCTTAAATTCGCTGGAAATTCCAGCCTGGCTGCATCCGCTTCTAGTTGAAAAAGCCACTGCGGCCGCCACAGCTTCTGCGACAGGGGTAATAGATATTTTAACCATGATTATGGTAAATGCGCTGTCTTTTGCTGCAGGCTTTGCTCTCTGGGGGGGAGCATTTCAACTGGCCGGTTTCTTTCGCCAGAACCATAGCGGCGTACTGTCAAATTACCGGGGACAATGGGGAGGGGCCATTATTGGAGTAATCCTCCATATTTGGATTTTTGTTCTAATAGCCGGGGCTGTCGCTCCCTTTTTCTGGTTAATCCCCCTTGCCAGGGAGCTTTTTGATCCTCAGCAGGCGTATCTGTTTAATAAGGCGCTGCAACTGTTTAACAGTACCGGGATCTGGTGGAACTGAGGGCAAGCTTTTTATATACCATAGCAGGAATTAAGATGGAAAAGAAGAACACTATATGCTTATGAACCCTTAATTGTCCCAAAAAAGTGAGGGAGAAAAATGCTGATAATGTTGCTTGGACCCCCGGGAGCAGGAAAGGGAACACAGGCTGAATTCCTGGTAAAAAACTATAATTTGGCCTATATTTCAACCGGGGAAATTTTAAGGAGTGCGGTAAAGAAAGGCACCCCCCTTGGCTTGAAGGCCAAGCAGTATATGGAGGAGGGGCAACTGGTGCCGGATGATGTTGTGGTGGGGATAGTCAAGGAAAGGCTTGCCGACCCGGATTGCAGGCAGGGCGCACTCTTGGATGGTTTCCCCCGCACTGTAGCGCAGGCCCAATCGCTGGATCAGGTGCTCAATGATTTAGGCTGCAAGCTGGATGCAGTAATTCATATGGCCGTTGAAGAAGAAGAATTAATTGCCAGATTGACCGGTAGACGGGTATGCCGGGATTGCGGGGCAACATATCATATTAAATTTAACCCCCCGAAGGTCCGAAATGTCTGTGATCAGTGTGGCGGGGAACTGTCCCAAAGGGAAGATGATTCGCTGGCCACAGTAACGGAAAGGCTTGCAGTCTATAAGAAGCAAACAGAACCGCTGATTGATTATTACCGCCAGCAAAATTTACTTCATACCATTGACGGCAACCAGGACATCGATGCAATTGCTGCGCAAATCAGTGCCGTGCTGGACAAATTATCTCAGTGAAATAAAGAAGCCGGAGGTATTTATGGCTCTTTATCATATTGGCCAGGTTGTACAACTTAAGAAAGCTCACCCTTGCGGCTCCGACAAATGGCAGATTATCCGGGTGGGCATGGATTTCCGGATCAAATGCATGACCTGCGGGCGCAGCGTCCTTATACCACGCACGCGTTTTGAGCGGCGGGTTAAGCAGATTATAGCTGACGATGCCTAAAATATGGCCAGGGCTCACAAATTCAGCTACTATTATGCTAACCAGCGGTGGTTTTCCCGGAAGGAACCACCGCTGGTTTGTTTAAATGGGCTATCGAAGAAATATATTGTGAAATGCCGGCAGCAAAGAAGAAAAACAATAGATACTGTATGGCGGCAACCATTGCGAATCATTGGCACGGTGGCATCTGTCTCTGTAGCAGGTATGATTACAGCGTTCTGGAGATGGATAAAGGGGCGTAAATTCCCAAAGTAAGTTCTACAGTGAGAAGCCAGTTGCGATAACACTGAAAAATCAATGGATTTAAGTATGAGAAATATTGAGCAAGAAATCATTAGAGGTGAAAACTGGCCTTAAAA
>Ga0116166_1002515_pt1 | contig 15073 bp, 12 predicted proteins | sample AD_JPNMR2_MetaG_FD_89884 | JGI IMG/M metagenome (GOLD analysis project Ga0116166, IMG submission 89884) | Active sludge microbial communities of municipal wastewater-treating anaerobic digesters from Japan - AD_JPNMR2_MetaG | ecosystem: Engineered > Bioreactor > Anaerobic > Digestate | place...
ATCGTCAACGAGGTCAAAGATCTCGGCAACGGCGCCTCTTACGGGATCATCAAGACGGACCTTACCAAGGACCACTGGATCCCGATCGGAACGCATTCCTTGTCGCTCGAGGACATGTCGACAGACAAGGTTACGCGAACGCGCGCCTTGAAGGCAGCGCAGGGAAAGGTCGACGACATCCACAAGCTCAACATCTCGGACTCGGAGAAGGACCGCCGCTCGATCGAGGCGTGGGTCAAAGCTTCCGACGAGATGCGCAAGGAGCACACCGAACTCGCAAAGCAGAACCCATCCAACCTGTTCTTGATGCAGGCTGCGGGTGTGAAGCCGAGCTGGGACCAGTACAAGCAGATGGTGCTTGCTCCTATGGTGCTGAAGGATTCTTCGGATCGCTTCATTCCGACTCCTGTCACGAAGAGCTACGCGGAAGGCCTCGACCTCGCGGGGTATTGGACGCAGCTTCACGGTGCGCGACGCGGCGCCGTCATGAAGGTTCAAGAAGTGCGTGAGCCCGGCGCAATCTCGAAGCTGCTCATGAACACCTCGATGAACATGCTCGTCGAAGGCCACGACTGTGGAACGCAGCACGGCATCGCCTTGCCCATCAGCGAGAACGACGTCCACGATCGGTACCTCGCACAGGACTTCAAAACCGGAGACCTTCATATTCCGCGAAACACGCTCCTCACTCCCGACCTTGTCGGCCGGATTCGCGCACTGGACAAGAACGCACTCGTCGTGGTGCGTAGCCCGCTCAAGTGCCAGATGCCGAAGGGGCTTTGCCAGATGGACATCGGGCCGTCTGTTTCGGGACAGCACCACGAGCTCGGTACGAACATCGGCGTCATCGCAGCGCAGAGTGTCGGCGAGCGTGCGGTTCAGCTTACCCTGAAGAGCTTCCACACTGGAGGCGTTCAAGAGGCAGGAGGTGGCTCGAAGATCCTGAATCAGTTTGCTCGCTTCGAGCAGCTCACCAAGCTTCCTCAGAAGATCCCGAACTCCGCCACTCTCGCCATGACCAGCGGGAAGATCGAAAAGATCGAGAAGGACCCGACCGGTGTGAAGATCTGGATCGGGAACCATGCTCATCACGTTGGCCGAGATGTGGGGGGTATGCCCCTCCACGAGGACCTTCCGCACGTCGATCGAAGCGCGAAGGTCTATACCGCGTGGCAGCCTCCGGAAGTTGGTGCGTACGTGAAGGCGGGGCAGGTTCTTTCGGACCCCAACCGGACGTACGTCAACCCGCGACACCTCTACCAGGCTACGGGATCAATCGAACAGGTTCAGAACCACCTCGCGAACAGCATCTACGATCTGTACCGCGATGAAGGTCTTCGTCGTCGGACGGTCGAGACCTTGGTCAAGTCGATGAGCAACCTGACCAAGATCGAGGACCCCGGTGACCACGAGTACCTCATTCGAGGGGAGTTCTACCCGACCTCAATGGTCCACCACATCAACAAGACCGAGCTCAAGGACAAGCGCCCTATCATTCATCAACCGGTTCTTCAAGGAGTGGACATGCTCCCTCTTTCGCTGCAAGAAGACTGGATGGCAAAGCTCCAACATCAGCGCCTCCACCAGACGCTCGCCGAAGCGGCATCTACGGCAGGCGCATCCCACGTTCACGGAAGCCACCCAATTCCGGGCCTGGCTTTCGGAAGCGAGTTCGGGCTCGCGAAGGCAAAACCTGGTTCTGGAAGGACGCCCACTGTGTCGTCCCATCACTACTGATGGCTACCCGCTTCCGCAACACGATGACGCACAAGCAGGGCACCGACCCTGCGCAGGTCATTCGTGGTCGAGTCATCAACGTCAACATGGTGAACTGGACGGTCGACGTCATCTCCCAGTTCGACCGAAAGTACTTCAACGACATCCAGGTGGGGGCTGCTTACCTCCACTACAACAGTGGCGAGGGAATCTACGCCGTTCCTGACCTTGGCGCTGTGGTGATGATCACCATTCCAAGCGACAGCTCTCCGCCCTACGTCCAGTCGTTCGTGATGCCGATGGAAGTAGCGAACGCGAAGGGGAAGTTCAACGACCCGGACCAGACGGTGGTTACGGACCAGAACGGAACGCAAACAGCGAACACGTCAGATGTTGACGACTCAGACGCGCCTGATGGTACGCGGTCTCGAGGCGGCGCAGTTCCTCACCCCGAGGTCGACGCGCGCTTTGATGGCGGTCGTCCTCCTGCGAAGCCTGGTGACATCGTTCTGCGTGGGCGCGACGGGAACTACGTCGTCCTTCATCGCGGCGGAGTGCTCGAGATCGGAGCAACCGAGCTTGCAAAGCGCATCTTCATTCCGATCGGCAACAAGCTGATGGACATCTCCGGGCAGTACGAGCACACGAGTACCGGCGGCTCCATCTGGTGGGGGCTTCAGGAAGGCCCCTCCGTCAACAACCCGCCCACGCAGTTGATGGAGACCTACCGTCTGTACGCCAACGACAAGTACGCCGATCTTCGTATCGCGCGCGGAAAAGTGTTCAAGCCCGTTCCCGAGCCCGCGGGCAACACTGCTACATCGGAGATGGGGTTTGACCCCATCATCGTCTACGAAGTGGCGCTCGCAAAGCAGGGGTTCAAGACGCAGACGGGAGAGCTCGTGAACGGCGGAACCGTCAACGAGATCAAGCTCAAGTTCTTCTTCGACATCAAGGGCAACGTGTTTCTTCGCTCAGAGGCGAGCGCCTACTTCGCGTTCAAGAAGGCCGTGAGGGTGGAGATCGGGGATGCTCTCGACGTCACCTGCACCACTCTTTCGATCCGTGCGAGTTCCGGAGCGGTGTTGGATGGAGGGCCTTCTACGGAAATCAAGGGAGAGGTCGTTCGCATTCAAGCGGGAGAGCTCCCTATCGCGCGTCAAGGAGATGGCATTCAAGGAGGCATTACCATCCCCGCGCTCATGACAGGAACGATTCAGGTCGCTCCTCTTGGCCCGAATCCGATTCCCTTCACGGCGCAGGTCACAATTCCCACGGGCATTGTCGGAAGCATCACAAGTGGGAACCCGAATCTTTTGGGCTAGGGGTTTCCGTGTATAATAGGCCCATGCCCTACAAAGATCCCATCAGGGCGCGTGAGGCGCATCGACTCTCCGCACAACGGGTGCGTGCACGAGATCCAGAAGCCGCGAATCAGCGGATGCGCGACTGGCGCCAAAAGAATCCCGAGAGGTCACGCGAAGCCACGCGTCGCTGGCGAAAGAACAACCCAGAAAAAGTAAAAGCAGGTGACACTGCGTGGTACGCGGCCAACAAAGAGAAGAAACAAGCCTACGGGCGTAAGCAGCGCGCGTCATATAGGACACGCTTCCCAGAAAAGGTGGTCGACTCGAAGCTCCGCTCCATGTACGGCGTGACGTTGGAGCAATACAACCGGATGCTGAAGAAGCAGAAGAACCGCTGTGCCATATGCCACTGCAAAGAAACGGCGCTTCGTCGCGGTGGTAAGGTACGTCGTCTTTCAATCGATCACTGCCACGACACCGGAATTGTCCGAGGGCTTTTGTGTAGTAGATGCAATACGGCGATCGGTCTGTTCCGTCACAAGGATGCGATCATCAAGGCCGCCGCTGAGTATGTCACCAAGCCGCCGTTCCGCCTTCAGGGTAAGCCGTGAGCAACTTCCAAAAGACTGTCGGACCTGTTCCTCTTGGAAGCATCAACGTCGGTGCTGCCGCAGGCGCTGCGGCCATCACCCCACTTCTCGGCGGGCTCGCTGGGGCGCTCAACAACCCCTTCGGGATCGGCGCACTGAAGTCCGACTTCGTCGGCCAGTTCAAGGCACAGGTGAACTTCTCGGTGAAGTTCGGCGATCCCATCGCTGCGCTGAAGGGGACCATCCAAGCGTCCCTTTCGATCATCGCGAGCTTGCAGGCGTCGCTGGCGCTCGGTGTCCCCTCATTTGGTACGCAGGTCTCTGCGTCCCTCAGCCTAGCTGCTGCCCTTCAAGCGAAGATCGCGGGGATCAACGCGCTCATGGACTCGCTGCTCGGTGTTCGCCTTACAGGGGTGAACTTCCTATCTCAGCTCAACGCTGCTATCGGTGCAGGGCCTGCGGTCGGGTACGGCTTCAGCGGTGTTCAGATGTCGGCTCTTCCTGGGCAAATCTCAGGGCACAGCTTCGTCGCCGATGGCTTCCTTCCCACGGATAGCGTGTCGGGTGTGATGTTGCTTACGAAGGACCCATCGGCATTTGTTGGCATGCAGTTCCTCTTCGCAACCGTCTGATGGGCGGCCTTCGTCTCAAAGGACGTAAGAAGACCTGCGCTGCTTGTGGCGGCAGCGGCCCTTTTGGGTTGGATCGATCTACGTCAGATGGGCTGAGGTCGTACTGCAAGCCGTGCATGTCGCGTCGTCAGAAGGAGTACCAAAAGACCCATCCGAAAATGTTGCAGAAGCATGCACGCCGGTATCGAAAGAAACACGCGGCAAAGCTAAATGACCGCGCCAAGGAGTACCAACGCCGGGTTCGGGAAAATCAACCGGAGACGTATCTCTGGCGAGCAGCTAAGAGACGAGCAGCAGAACGCGGACTGGCGTTCACGATCGACCTCGCGGATGTAGTAATTCCGGCCGTCTGCCCCCTGCTAGGTGTTCCTCTTAGGGCAGGCCGCGGTGTAGTATCGGCAAGGTCACCCACGCTGGACCGAAAAGACGCTGCTTTAGGCTACGTAAAAGGAAATGTGTGGGTCATCTCGCACAGGGCCAACACCATAAAGCAGGATGCTACAGTAGAAGAGCTGAGCCTCTTGGCCCGAAATCTACGGAATGCACTAGCCGGAAAGAGCCCATGAATCAGCCCCTGTTCATCGAAAATCGTCTCGAGTTCACCAAGTCCGCCGGCTCGGAGGTCCTCCTTCCGGATGACCCGAATCTGTGGCCGACCGAGATTCTTCAGGAGCTCTACAAGCAGGTCCCCTACATCGCGGACTTCCAGCCCGAAGTCATCATGGACCGTGTCGACGGCGAGCAGCGGTTCGGCTTCGGTCACGTCGAAGTGCAGAACAAGACCGAGCTTCAGGGGTCTCCGGACGGGGCGCTTGCGCAGTCGGCTGGCATCCGAAGCACGCGCATCCCCATCGTCATCAAGGAGGGAAAGCTTCAGCCCTTCGATGTTCTCGTGACCGCGGATTCGAAGATGCTGCCGCTCACCGAGCGCCGGCTACGCCAGGCGATCTTCCGTCCGCAGCTCTTCGACGTGACCAGTCGGACGCCGGGAGATCAGTCGATGATCTCTCAGCTCTACCCGCCCTACCGCCAGAACTTTGGCTTCGGCGGAGGCGGCGCGTCGATGACCGCCGGCATGGGGAAAGAGGGCCAGAAGAAAGAGGCGCTCAACATGTCCACCTTGGGCTCCTACCTCAAGAAGCAGACGGACCCGCAGGGTCTCGCACGCGCGTCGAAGTCGCTTCTGGGGCGTGGGGCACAGCAGGTCGCTGAAGGTGGTGCCTCTGCGGCTGTCGGGCAAAAGAAGCTCCTCGCGGGCGGCATCGCTGCGACGCGTTCTGCCGCTGGCGCCATGCCGAAGGCTGCCTCGATTCTCTCGGCCATCCTTCCCACGATCAACCGGAGCGACTTCAGTCGATTTGTTGCCGAGCTCGAGGAGCCGGGAGTCAAGGCGGCTTACCAGACGAACCGAACAGCGACGTCTCCAGCAATCGAGGTTCTGTCGAAGTTCGCTTCGAAGGAGCAGATCGACTTCGTTGCCCACGTTCGTCCGAACGTCCTTCAGGTCCGTTGCGCACCCGCGGGCTACTTGATGAAGCAGGCGTCGAGCGCGATGTGGGAGCCGCGTGAGCGTCTTCTCGATCGTGGGCAGCTCGTTCAAGCAGTCGGCGCAGAGAACGCCCTCACGATCGACAAGCATGGGTCCTTGACGCAGGTCGAAGGAAGCGGCGTCTCGTCGGACCAGCCGGAAGCTGATCGCCCCGCGCCGATCAAGGACTACGGCATCTACCGCGTGCAGACCGACGACGGCAAGGAGCTCGTGGGCTTCTGCTTCCCGAACCTGATCGACGTGACGGGGCAAGCGCTTCCGCTCACCCTCTTCACGAACGGAAGTCAGTCCGCGTTGCAGGGCGACATCCTCGGCGTCCGCGTCGCCAGCGGCGCCAATGTGATGGAGGGCCCTCCGCAGGGGCACGGCGTCTTCTACCAGGTCCTGCCCAACGGCGCCGTGCAGGCAACCGTTCCGCTCACTCTTCAGGGAAAGGCAGCCGGACCGGAGGGTGGTGGCGTTCTCGTCGGTGAGTCGATGGACGGCACGCCCGTTCATGTCGTCATCCAGTCGGGAGTCGCTTCTCTCACGCCGTCCGAAGACGGCACCCTCATCGTTCCCGACACGTTCCGCTGGCTTCCGCTCGATACCAGCGAAGAGGTCTCGCTCGTCGAGCGCGAAGAGAACGTTCAGAAGGCCGCGTCGGCGCACGCCGTGGGCGTTGTTCACGTCCGTGGCGACGAGTCCGGCGTCTTCAGCATCAGCGGGCCGCTCGTCGAAAAGGTGGCGGAGGCCGAGCGCTCTTTCATCGACATCGACGGAGCGCTCTTCCTTCTCGGTGGCCTCGGCGTCGACCCCGGGTACGCGTCGCTGAAGTTGGGACAAGCGGTCTACTCGAAGGCGGCGATTCCGGTCGAAGTCTCTCGCGGGATCGAAACCGCGGCTGACGTCAAGGAAGCCGCGAGCAAGGAAGCGGCAGCCCTCGCCCCGTTCCTCCCGTCCCTTCGCTGCAACCTGACCAAGGAGGCGTCGGAGATTCCCGATCCGTCAGCGGTCGACACCGTTCTCTCGTTGAACTTCATCAATCCCGAGAACATCATCACGTTCATCAGCTACCTCCCCGAGCTCGATCAGACGCAGCAGAAGCTCTGCGAGATCTTGATGGCGGCCCGCTTGGGTCTCCAGGATGTTTCCGCCGCGGCCTGCGAGCGTGCGGTTCGTGGCCTCGAGGACGTCATCGAGGGACTCAACACGGTGGCATTCAACCGGAACTGACCATGCGCCGAAGTCCGTGCGAGGTGTACCTGAAGTACTTGATCCTCGCAGAGTCTCGCTACACCAACGATCAGATCAAGGGGATCATCCAGTCGCTGGACTTGGACTTCGTTTCGGACGCGTACGTAGATCGACTGCGCGGTCTGGTTGCGGACAAGCCAGAGCACTTTCGCCCTCGGGATCGGGCGCATGCTGACTCGTTCAAGTTCATCGCCAAGCACGGGCTCCTGAATCTCTTTCACCCCGATGGGGATACCCTCGGCGCGTTCGAGCTCCTCGACCACGGCAAGGCAAAGGCGACACTCGAGGCGGTCTTCATCAACCGCATGCCTCCGTACCTCATCGCTTCTCGTCTGGAGAAGTCGTACGGAATCTCAGCACCGGTGACCGTCGTCAATCGCTACCGCTACCTTTTCTGGCAGACCGAGACCATTGACACGATCGGGTTGAAGACGCTTCTTCGTGCCCGGTACAACCATCTGCCCAAGGCCGACCTGTACATGGACCCACGCTGGGTCGCTGTCATGTCAGGGCAGTCGCCCATCTCGTCGATGATCACTCAGGTCGCAGCGGGGATCATTCCTTCGTCGATCGACGTCAAGGAGATCATGAGGCGCAACCACGTGATGGCCGTTCTTCGCCTCGGGCAAGAGCTCGAGCAAGGCAGCATCGGGTACGACCAGCGTGCTGCAAACGTGAGCAACACGGTGCGCGTGCTGGAGGAGTTCAACGAGAAGTACGATCGGCCCGAGGAGAATCTGCTCAAGTCGATGAACAAGGTCCAAGTGCAGCACGACTACCGAGTGCTTCCTATGATCCGTGACTTGTCGCACGGCGACCACACCACGGAACTGAACAAGGACCCCGCACCTGCCGTCGAAGAAGTCAGCGGGCCCCAAGAAGCTGAGGCAGAAGAGGAAGAATCGAATGAACCCGTCGAATAGCCAAGAAGTCCTGCGCAACGCCGTCGTTGTCGACGCGGTCAAAGAACAGACGGACATGGGCGCGTCGGCCCTTCAGTTCGCCGAGACCGTCTTGAGTCCGTACCTTCGCGTGGAGGTAGCCCGCGTCGAGAAGGACCTGGTGTTCCACTTCTTCCTTCTCGATCCGAAAGTAGAGCTTCCTGGAGGCTACGAGGGCTTCTGGGAGAATGCGTTCCCGACGTCTCTCGACGCCACCGCGCGTGCCCACTTCCGTGCGGAGTACCCCACGCTTCAGGCGCAGAGGGTTCGAGACTTCGACATCGACTCGTGGTGGTTCCGCGCCTATGGGTACGCAGATGCGTCTCTCGACATGGTGGCGTTCATTCAGAACTTCTACGATCGCCTTCTGACCGCTTTGCGATCTTGACCTCGAAGTAGGTCCCCCTCATGCGAAGGGATCGAACGGACCAGCCAGACAGGCGAAGGTAGGCCCGTAGGTACTTCGGTAGGATCTTCCTGGCACCTTCTGGCGGCGCGGACGTGTAGCCTACGGTGAAGCAGGTCTCTTGATCTTCTTGCCGAAGAAGAACATCTTGACGGAACTGACCGCCACCTCGAGCGAGGGAGCTCAGTGCGTTCATCATTGCTTCGTTTGGATCGTTGGTTTTAGTAGGAGGAAACATTGGCGTTCGAGGAAGCCGCTTCTGTACTCGACGAAGACGACGAGTTCGATGATACCGATCCCGAAGGCGATTGGGCCTTCGACGAAGAGAACTGGAACAACTTTGTAGGACCCGAGACCACCGAGGACGAGTTCGATCAGTTGACTGTTTCGATCTCTACCTTCACCGAGGTCGCCTTTCGTATCCCGAAAGATGACGGATCTCCCGGGTTCCACAACTTCTCTTTCGACGGACGCCGGCACCTTCGTCGCCCCTACGACACGCCGTCGCGGCGCATCCTTCTCTGTACGGCTCGCCAGGTCGAGAAGTCCACCTTGCTCGGTAACCGGGCGATTGCGTACTGTGCGATGGTCCCTGCGTACAAGGTCCTCTACGTCTCTCCGACGTCGACGCAGACCAAGACGTTCTCGACCGATCGTCTCAAGGAGCCGATCGAAACTAGCGACGTCCTGAAGAAGTACACGACGCGGCTTCTTTCTCAGAACGTCTTTGAGAAGCAGTTCATCAACTTCTCCAAGGTCACCCTTCGAAACGCGTTCCTCAACGCAGACAGGTGCCGCGGTATCCCTGCCTGGATGCTCCTGATCGATGAGTTCCAGGACATCCTCTCCGACAACATTCCCGTCATCGAGCAGTGTACGGGCCACGCGCCGGAGCGATGGAAGAACTTCGTCTATGCGGGTACACCTAAGACTCTCGACAACAACATTGAGTACTATCGCGCCAACCATTCAACGCAGGGCGAGTGGATGGTTCCCTGCGACGCGCACGGCGGAGAGACCGGGCGTTACTGGAACATCCTCGGTGAGAAGAACATCGGCAAGAAGGGGCTCATCTGCGAGAAGTGCGGGAACCTGATCTACTCTCAGCACGAGGACGCTCAATGGGCTGTTCAGATCCAAGATGCAGCGTTCGAAAGCTTCCGCATTCCGCAGCTCATGGTTCCCTGGAAGAAGTGGGATGAAATCCTACTCGACTACGGGCGCTACCCGCGCAACCAGTTCTACAACGAGGTCCTCGGGCTTTCGTACGACTCCGGGATGCGGCCCCTTTCAATGGGGCAGGTTTTGGCGTGCTGCCGTGACGACATCACGATGCACCCGGAAGAGCTGAAGAAGTACTTCCGCAACGCGACGAACAACCCCATCTTTGCGGGGCTCGACTGGGGCACAGGCGAGAACAGCTACACCGTCCTGGTTCTGGGCACGTACGTCAACAGCCGGTTTCGAATCATCTACATCCATCGGTTTATGGGGGCGGACCTCGACCCCGACACACAGCTCGCCAAGATCGTGACGATCTTGAACGCGGCGCGAGTCCTTGTCATCGGCTCGGACTACGGCGGAGGGCACTACCCGAACCACCATCTCCGCAAGAAGTTCGGCGCAGACCGCACCGTCAACTTTCAGTACATGCCGCGCGTGAAGAAGAAGGTGATGTTCAACAAGGGGTTGACACACTACATCGTTCATCGAACGGCCGTGATGAGCGACATTCTGAACGCTATCAAGCGGGGCAACGTCTTTGAGTTCCCTCGAGCCGCAGAGTTCAAGAAGATCTATGCGCAGGACATGTGCAACATCAGCGCGGAGTACAACGAGAAGCTCCGCATGCTCCAGTACGACCATGCGCGAGATCGTCCGGATGACTCCTTCCATGCCCTGCTCTACTGCTTCCTCGCCTCGATGATGAAGTTCGCGCGCCCTGACATCATGGCGCCTCTTCGCGAAGACAAGGATCGTGGGCCCATTCCGTTTACGTACGCCGGCCCGACGAACCAGGGCTAGTCGCGCTGGCGCTGTTCTGCGTTCTGAACGAGGGCAAGAATTGAGAGGGAGAGGCTGGCGTCCTTGGTGTCCGGGAACGCCAGGTTCGCTTTTCCCTCGCCGTAACGGCCCCGGCATACGAGGTAGGCTGCACAACGTGCTGACCGAATCGCGGCCGAAAGAAACTCGAAGGCCGCCGACTTCTCGAGGTCGCCTTGGTTGCGCTCTGTGAGCAGCGCCACTCCGAGCCTCATGAAAGGCAGCCACGGCTCTTTCGTTCCCAGCACCGCCGTTGCGAACAGGAAGAAGCCTTCGTCCAACGTGAAGTAGAACCGCGCCCACTGCATCAGCTCAGCGGCCGTGACGTCTTTTTGTGGCCGCCGTAGCTGGTCCAAAACGCGCTGATGCTTCTCGATGACGAGCTCTTCGGTCAGCGGCTGAAACTCGTGGTCGACGCCGAGTACGACGAGCATGTCGGCCATCTTGCGTTCGAGTTGGGCCACCTTGGCGAGCGCTTGCAGGGCGGTGGCGTGCGCCTTGACGAGAGTGATTCCAGAGCCCAACGAGCGCGCGGCCGCATTCAGGTCAGAGAGGTAGAAGTGCGACTTTCGGTTGAACCGGTATGCCTGAAGCACTTTGTTCCGGACCATCTCGCTGATCGTGGCGAGGGGAACACCCAGGTGGTCTGCCGCCTGCTTCTTGGTCAGGAGCCCGTCGTCCGGTAGTCGCCTTCCCTTGCCTCGTTCCGTCATGCTATTCATGAAGAAACCACAGTCGGAGCGTTGAATGAACGATTTTCCTGCCCAGGCCGCTCTTCAACAGCGCCACGCCCGCTCGGTCTCCGGTGAGGAGCTCGAGGCTTTCGGCAAGAAAGCCGCGGACGTTTGGTCGTCTGGCAAGTACGAACGCCTCACGGAGGCCGTCGTCGAGACCATCAAGCAGGCGGGCCTCTCTCCCGAGCAGGTTCGCCGCGTGGTGGAGTTCGCCAACACGGCCGCCTACCTTCAGGAGTTCAACAAGGAAGGGTCGCACCGTGTCATCGAGTTCGATGGCGGGCCCGCAGACCCCGCCGCGGTCCTTCAGGATCTGAACGACGGCGGGGGCGGCACCGTATTCGATCGCGGCACCCTCGATTACACCGCGCCGCCGCGGGAGAAGCGCGCCTCGAGCGAGGAGTGGGAAGGCACCTTGAAGACGGCGTTTGCTCACGAAGCCGTCGACACGACTCCTCGAGCTCGTCCGCTCGGTGATGTGCTCGACCTTCGCGACAAGCTCGCCTCGCTCTACGAGAACCAGACGTCGCTCTTGAGTGGCCTCGAGCTGATGTACCAAGACGTCTCGGCCAACCTCTACCACCAGGTGAAACAAGCCGCGATGGAAGGAGTCGAGCTCGGAGAGATGATCCGCGCTTGGGCACCGTTCATCGAAGACCCCGCCTTCGTCAAGGCCGCCTTCGTCATGCTGAAGCCCCGCCTCGTGCAGGACGGGGTTTTCACCGAAGCCGCTGTCGGGGCTTCGAGCGAGAAGACGGGGTCGGCTCGTGGCGTGAATCCGGAGCATCCGCTGATCGTGGCGATGACCGAGTTCTGCGGCACCCTCCAAAAGCTGGCCGAAACCCGCCAATCGAGGGACGAGGTGAAGGTGGCCTACGACGAGGCGACCAACTTCCTTCGCAACGGATCGACCGAGAACATCGTCTCTTTTTTCGACAACCTGATCAGCCTCACGGGCGCCGCTGATCAGAAGACGGCGGCTGCCGTCAGCCCTGGTGCGGTGAAGCGCGTGACAGACCTGTTCGCTCACATGAGTGGTCCGGTCGAGCAAGGCGCCGGGCACGTCGGTGACTTCCTTCTCGGCAAAGGCTCCCCGATCACCGCGGCTGGCAAGAAGATCGTCGGCGGTGCCGTGAAGTACGCGCCGCACGCCGTGGCAGGCGGACTCGCGGTGCGCGGTGCCCAGCACTTGAACGCTCTCGCCGACACGCCCGCGGGGCGTGCGCTGAAATCATTCGTTCCGGGAACGCCGGAGTTCCAACAGAAGAACCAGGAGCTGACGATGCAGTACGGCGGCTTCCCCTACCCCATGTACTGAGAGGCGTCATGACGAATCCGATCGAGGAGTTCATCACGTTCAAGACGGCTGCCCCTAACCTGGGGCGCATCGGCCGTGCAGTTGGCAGCGCTGCTGCAACGGGTCTCGGAACCGCAGCCGCTGGTGCGGGCATCGCTGCCGTGGGCGTCGCCGCGGGGAAGCTCTACGATGCCGTGACGAAGGCGCGAGACTTCAAGCAGATGATGAACTCGACGTTCAACGCGGACCTTCAGCAGTACCACGCGGAGCGGCCGAAGGAATTCAACGAGGGGTACAGTTCTCTGCGCGCCATCCAGCCGCACTTCGCCAAGGACCCGATGATCGCCGGCGTCTACATGCGCCGCATGATGCAGCTTCGACCGGACAACGCTGGCGGCGTCCTTCTCGAAGCGCTCTCCCAGGAGACCCCTGCCAGCCCGACGGCGGACGCGTTCCATCGAGGGGCAATCGGCGGCGCTCAGGCAGGCATGACCTCGTTCATGAAGAACGAAGGGGACGAGGAGCGCGAAGCGAAGAAGGACGAGCGTGCTGTCATGCACATGGGCCTTCAAGAGCACATGCGCCGTCAGGCGCGCAAGAGCGAAGAAGAGCTGCCGCCGGACTACTTCCGCGACATCGCGGTCGGCAAGCGCACCCCCTGATGATCAAGACCAGCCTCTTCCTTGGCAGCGCAGAGAGGGGACCGGCGGCGATCCCCCTCTTCACGTCTGCGGATGCCTACTTCGAGAAGGTGGCGGCTCCGACTCTCTTGTCCGAGGTCGTGAAGTACATCGACACACTGCGGCCTCGACCGGACGCGCAGTACACGCTCCTCAACGCGATGGGAGCGGGCGAGTTCTGGGGATCGAACGTCAACGGGGACTTCTTTCCCGAGGCTGCTCTCATCCACGCACCAGACGGCTGGACGGGCAACCCGCTCGTGGACAAGGAAAAGGCGCGTAGCTGGGCGTACGGGTTCCCGACGTTCTATTACGCCCACCCGTACGCCCACCATCGCAACCAAGACTCGACGCGCGCTTTTGGCGAAGTCGAGCTCGCGGTGTGGAACCCCCGGATGAAGCGTGTCGAGCTCGTAGCGCGCATCGACAAAGACAAGTGCGAGAAGTTTGGCGGCGTGCCTGTCTGGGACAAGATCAAGGCCGGGCAGTTTCCAGATGTGTCGATGGGCTGCAAGGTCCCGTACGACACCTGTTCGATCTGCTTGGATTGGGACAAGTACAACAAGGCCATCGCCTCGTTCCAACCGGGTAAGCACGCGTCGCCAGGCGCGGCCGCTCTCGAGTACCACCGGAACCTGAAGCAGAAGAACGGGACGGGCATTCGAGGGCTTTCCATTACGCGACGTGACTACTGTGACCACGCACGCGACTCAATGAATCGAATCCTTTCTGATGGGCGAAAGGTCTTCGTCTACAACGACTACCCCCGCTTCTTCGACATCAGCTACGTCTTCATCGGCGCCGACAAGACGGCGAAGGTCATGATGAAGATCGCCGGCGACGCGAAGAAGTTCTGGACGGTCCCGTCCGTGGAGCTCGCCGAGAAGCTTGGGTATGTCGAAGAGGAGGCACAGGAGAAGACCGCAAGTGCGGTGGAAAGCTTCCACGCGTTTCTTCGAAAGGACGCCAAGCAGAAGAGCAGCGAGATCACCAAGAACGTCACGCCTTCCCAGTTTGCAGGAAAAGCTGTTCCCGCTCTGGCCGCAGGTGAGCCAGATCTTCCTAAGGGGGTTCTCGATGCCATCGCATCTCGGCCGCTCGGCGAAGGTCTCTCAACAGCAGCAACGCTTGGCATCGTTCTTCGGCCACGCGAATTCCAACGAGTCGTTCTTGTGCACGCAGGTCGTGGGAACCTTGCGGACGACTTGGATCGGAACGGCGAAGTCTTTTCCCGATCCAAGGACTCCGATGCATCGCTCATGGAAGCTGGCGGGTTTAGCGAGGCCCTTGCGTCGCTGCTTCTCCCGTTTCTTTCCGCTCGATCTGCTCTCGGACCTTCCATCGAAAAGCGTGTCGTCATCGTCATGGGTAGGGGCCCAAAAGAGGTAGCCAAGACTGCTTCTTCCCTTTCCTCAGATCTGATGTGTAAGATGGGTGCTGCGTACAACGGGTACCGACAAGCGATCATGAGTCTTCTGCCTCACATCCAAGAGACGCTCGATCGCTCAGGACTCGAAGACAACGGTCTGAAGAAACTTGCGCAGGCCCCCTTGAACGAGCTATTCACACCGTTGTCTGCTGCCTATCTCAAGACCGCGTTCTTGGATGAGACGGCACCGATGAAACAGGCAAGCGCCGACGTGGAGAGGGGAATCCCCTCGAGGAACACGTGACAACTTCTACCACCAACCGGAGTCACCTCATGTCGAACCAGATGGACGAGTTCCTCGCAGAGACCTACGGCACCGCCGGTGCCCGCCCCGTCGAAGACCAGCAGAAGGTCGCCCAGCAGGCCCTCTTCGCCAAGCTCGCCGCCGACCACAACATCGACCTCAGCACCCTCAGCGACGCGCAGATCAAGGAGCTGTGGGACCACACCTTCGCGAAGTCGGCCGCCGAGAAGGAAAAGAAGAAGGACGAGCCCGAGGCGAAGAGCGACGAG
>Ga0116166_1002522_pt1 | contig 15033 bp, 12 predicted proteins | sample AD_JPNMR2_MetaG_FD_89884 | JGI IMG/M metagenome (GOLD analysis project Ga0116166, IMG submission 89884) | Active sludge microbial communities of municipal wastewater-treating anaerobic digesters from Japan - AD_JPNMR2_MetaG | ecosystem: Engineered > Bioreactor > Anaerobic > Digestate | place...
CGTCGAACAGCGCACCGCTGTCGTCGGCATCAGTCGGCATCGATCGAGCACTCATGGACCAACAACGCACCACCCGCGCGTGCGCCGTCGGGGTTTGCCCATATCTTCACAAGCTCTCAGCCGACCATGCGCGGCAGCACGTCGGCGGCGGGGTGGCGACGATGCCACAGGGTCATCGCGATGTGGCCTGCCACGCAGGCCAGCAGCACCCAGCCCAGCTCACCGTGCAGCACGCCGCCCAGGTCCACCATCCAGCCGATCTTGTCGTCGGGGCGGCCGGGCATCAGCGCCAGGCCGAAGGGGGCGAACGCGCGGCCGGAGCCGTACTGGCGCAGCAGCCCGATGAACGGCACGGCCGCCATCAGCGCATACAGCGCCAGATGGCCCAGCTGCGCGGCGCGGCTCACATGGGCCGGGCGCCGCTTGGCATGCAGCAGCGCCCAGGCTGCGCGCAGCAGCACCAACAGCATCAGCAGGGCACCCAACGGGCGGTGCAGCGGCCACAGCACACCGTCGAGCGCCGAGTCTTCCAGGAACTGGTGCACCAGCGCGGCGGCGAATACCGCGGCAAAGCACAAGGCCATGCCCCAGTGGAACCAGCGGCTCACGCTGCCGTAGCGAACGGCCGAGTCGGCGTGGGGCCAACGGGACGGTGGGGTGGCGATGCTGGAACCGAGCATGATCCTGGCCTTTGTGCCTGCAGGGGATGCGAGCAGTATCCAGGAAGGATGTTGCGACGCAGCAATCGCTGTGTGTCTGGCAGGTAAAGTCGAGCGGCCCGCAGGCGCCCTGTGCCCGGCGCAGTGCGAATCAACCGACGGCCAGCGCCTGCTTGCGCCGCGGCGGCGGGAACATCGCGTCGATGCGCTGGCGCGCGGCCGCATCCAGCGTCAGCGCGGCAGCGGCGAAGTTCTCGCGTTGCCGCGCCGCGTCGGCCGACTTCGGGATCGCCATCACGCCGGGTTCGGCCAGCAGCCGCGCCAGCGCCAGCTGCGCCGGCGTCGCGCCGATCTCGGCGGCCAGCCGCCGCAGCCCGGCATGGCGCGCCAGTTCGCCCTGGTCGATCGGCGAATAGGCCATCAGCGCCATCCTGCGCTGCCGTTGCCACGGCAGCAGGTCGAACTCGACGCCGCGCCGGCCCAGCGAATACCAGACCTGGTTGGCGCTGCAGCCCTCGCCGCCGGGCGTGGCGGCCAGCTCCTGCATGTCGTTCAGGTCGAAGTTGCTGACGCCCCAGCGGCGGATCAGCCCACGCGCGCGCAGCCGCTCGAAACCCTCGATCGTCTGCGCCAGCGGCACCGCGCCGCGCCAGTGCAGCAGGTACAGATCCAGCTGATCCAGCTACAGCCGCCGCAGGCTGCGCTCGCAGGCCGCGACCACCCCCGCCGCGCTGGCGTGGTGCGGATAGACCTTGGAGACCACGCACAGCGCGTCGCGCTGCAGCGCCCCGCGCAGCGCCGCGGCCAGCGCCTGGCCCAGCAGCGTCTCGGCGCCGCCTTCGCCGTACATCTCGGCGGTATCGAAGCCGCGGTAGCCGATGTCCAGCGCGTCGCGCAGCGCCGCCAGCTCGGCCGCGCGCGTGCTGCGGCTTTCGCCCATGCGCCAGGTTCCCAGGCCGAGCAGCGGCAGGGGCAGCGTTGCGCTCGGCGGCGGCAGGGCCATGCGGCGCATCTTATGCCGCGACAGCATCACGCCGCGTCACGCCGCATCAGTCGGCGTCAAGGGGCGTCAAGGGGCGATCCGCCGGGGCCGCCGGCGTCGGCCCTCGAGTGCGCGCCGCCGGCTGCCGAGAAAGCAGGCAAACGCCTGGTGCCCGACGCTGCCGACGTGCGCGATATCGCCGCGCTGCCAAACCTGGGCGACTCGGCGGTGCGCACACTGCTGCGCGACATCGGCGGCTGCAGCGGACAGCCGCCGCAGCGGCTGCAGTGCTTGCCGCGGCAGGCGCGGCGCAGATAATGCCGCGCGCCGCTCGGGCGCCGTGGTCGTCGCCGCGGTCAGCGCCGCGTGCGCAGGCCAGCCGCACATCGTCAAGTCGAGGAGAAACCCGTTCATGGACATCCAGAACATTCAGACCTTTTTGAGCACCACGGTCAGCGAGCTGGCGATCAAGGTGCTGGCCGCGATCGCCTTCTGGGTCGTGGGCCGCTGGCTGATCGGCATGGTCGTGGGCCTGATGCAGCGGGCGATGAACCGCAACCACGTCGACCCCACGCTGACCAAGTACCTGGGCTCGATCGTCGCGGTGATGCTGAACATCGCGCTGGTGCTGGGCATCCTGGGCTACTTCGGCATCCAGACCACCAGCTTCGCCGCGTTGATCGCCGGTGCCGGCGTGGCCATCGGCGTGGCCTGGAGCGGCATGCTCGGCAACTTCGCCGCCGGCGCCTTCATGCTGGTGCTGCGCCCGTTCAAGGTGGGCGACTTCGTCACCGTGGGCGGCGTCACCGGCACGGTCAAGGAGCTGGGGTTGTTCGCCACCACCTTGGTCATGCCCGACAACGTGGTCGCGCTGGTGGGCAACGGCAAGGTCTTCGGCGAGGTCATCAGCAACTATTCGCACAACCCGTCGCGGCGCGTGGAGCGCACCGCGCAGCTGGCCGGCGGCGTCGACGCGCTGGACGCGCTCGAGCGCTTCAAGAAGGCGGTCGCGGCGATCCCCCACGTGCTGGCCGATCCGGCGCCGGAGGTCAACGTGCTCGACTTCAACCTGGTCGGCCCGGTGATCGCGGTGCGCCCGTACTGCCACACCGACCACTACTGGCAGGTGTACTTCGACACCAACGAGGCGATCCTGCGCGTGGCCAAGGACGCCGGCTGGCCGGCGCCGACGCCCTCGCAGATCAACCGGCTGGTGCACGACGCCAAGGCGTAGCGCCCGCGGCGCGCCGGGTGCGGCGCGCTTCAGGCCTCCAGTTGTGCCAGCACCTCGGCCAGCACCGCCGGGTGGCGCACCATGTGAACGTGCGCACGGGCCCGCAGGTGGCGGTTGTCGGCGCCGGCCAGCGTGGCGGTGCTGCACGGGAACACGATGTTGTCGCAGTGCCCGTAAAAGCAGGTGAAGCGGCGGTAGCGCGCCCCCGGTTCGGCAGCGGCCAGGGCGCTCAGCCACGGGCTGTGCCAGCGCATCTGGCGCGCATTGGCCGCCAGACCGAAGCGCCCGAGCCAGGTGCCGTGGTGCGGCGTGCCGATGGTGATCACGCGGTGCACGCGTGCATCGGCATTGTCGCGGCGCAGCCAGGCGCGCACCGCCAGCCCGCCCATGCTGTGCGCCACCAGCAGCGGCGGCCTGCCGGTGGCCGCGGTCAGACGCTGCACCGCGGCGTCGATCAGCGGCGCGTAGGCATCGATCGAGCCGAACACGGGCTCGAGGTTCAGCGCGATGCAGGGCACCCCGGCCTCGCGCAGCCGCGGCCACCACGGGTTCCACAGGCCGCGGTTGCAGACGAAGCCGTGCACCAGCAGCAGCCCGCGCCGGCCCGCCGCATCGGCCGGCAGCTGGTCGGCATAACGGCGCCAGCGCCACGGCATCTGCCAGGCGAACACCCGCACCGCGCCCGCGGTCTCGCCCAGCCAGGCGCGCAGCAGTTCGATGGCGCGGGGCACGGGCGCCGGGTCGCCGCGCGCGACCCGGCGCAGCAGCACGAACTCCAGCGCCATCAGCGGCACGTGCAGCAGGGCCAGTGCCAGCATGGCCCACAGCCACCCCCCGGCCATGCCGCCCAGCCAGCCGACGACGCCGAGCAGCACCCAGCCCAGCAGCAGCAGGCTCAGCGCCTGCAGCGTTCGTGCCACTCTCATCGCGGCCTCGTGCACGCCGCACGGCAACGGCGCCGGCGCACGGCGCACAGCGGTCGTGCGCTCGGATGGGGAACACGAGCTTCGATTCGGCTTGGATGGGCGTGGCTCACCGTGCCATTGTCCGGTGTGCAGCACGGCGGCGATGGAGGCCAGCCTCTACGTTGCGCGCGCCGCTGTTGGTAGCCTTGGCACATGAAAGCGCAGGCCCAGGCCATCCTCGAACTGCTCGATCGCGTCGACGCGCAGCGCGCGCGCCGCAGCACCGACGCCGATCTGGCCGCACGCGTGCTGGCCGTCAAGGACTACCAGCACCGGCGCTTCCAGCACACCTATGCCGACCTGCTGGCGCAGCCGCGCTACGCCGGTGCCGCCGGCTACTTCCTCGAGGAGCTGTACGGCCCCGAGGACTTCACCCGCCGCGACGCGCAGTTCCGCCGCGTGGTGGGCGCGCTGGTGCGGCTGTTCCCGCAGGAGGTGGTGCTGACGGTGCGCACGCTGGGCGAGCTGCATGCCCTGTCCGAGGAGCTGGACACCGAGATGGGCCGCGTCGTGCCTGCGCCGCCGGTGGATCTGGCCGCCTACGCGCAAGCCTGGCAGCGCGTGGGCCAGCCCACCGAGCGGCGGCGGCAGATCGCCTTGATGCGCCGCGTGGCCGACGCGCTGGATGTGTACACCCGCAACCCGCTGCTGCGCCGCAGCCTGCGGCTGATGCGCGGCCCGGCGCGGCTGGCCGGGCTGGGCGAGCTGCAGCGCTTCTTGGAAAGCGGCTTCGATACCTTCGGCGCGATGCACGGTGCGCAGGACTTCCTGGACACCGTCGTGCAGCGCGAGGAAGCGGTAGCCGACTGGTTGTTCGCCACCACCGCGCAGCAAAGCGCCGCGCTGCCGTTCCCGCCGGCGGGCTGAAGCCGCGCCGCACGGCGAATCCCCATGGCGTGCGCAGCGCCGTGGCCGCGCAAGCCCGCGCTGTCGCCCTGCCGGGCAACATCGGCTGCGGGACACGTCGAAGGAGCAGTGTTATGAAGTGGCAGTCATGCATCGCCGGCGGCGAGCGGCCTCGCGGCCGCGCAGTGAGTGTTCCTGGCGCGCCACGCCGTCGGCCGCATCGAGCAGATGCAGCAGTCGTCGGCGCAGGCCGCCGGCGGCGACCGCGCGCCGGCTCCTGATCCGGTTTCGCCGGTGGCCGCGCGGCCCGTGGCCCGTGGCCCGCGTGCCGCGACGTGGCGAGACCGTTGCGCGAACGTGGCCTGCGGCACGCCCCGTGCCGCAGCATCGAAGGCCGCAGCGGCCCGGGCCGCCGCATGCCCCCTAGACTGCGCGCTTGCCGTCGACCGCCTTCGCGGTGCCCGCCATGAGTGACATCAAACTGTTCCGCCTTCAAGCCGGCAAGGCCGTCGAATTGCAGGGCGACGCTTCGGACCTGGAGAAGCCGCTGCAGACGCTGATCGAGGCCAACCTCGAAAGCCTGCTCGGCATTCGCTTCCTGGCCACCGAGTATTCCACCGGCAAGACGCACGCCGGGCGCATCGACTCGCTGGGCCTGGACGAGAACGACTGTCCGGTGATCCTGGAGTACAAGCGTTCGGTCGGCGAGAACGTCATCAACCAGGGCCTGTTCTACCTGGACTGGCTGATGGATCACCAGGCTGAGTTCAAGCTGTTGGTGATGGACCGGCTGGGCAAGCCGGCGGCCGACGCCATCGACTGGGCGGCGCCACGGCTGGTGTGCATCGCGGCCGACTTCACCAAGTACGACGGCCACGCGGTGCAGCAGATCAACCGCAACATCGAGCTGATCCGCTATCGGCGCTTCGGCGACGAGTTGCTGCTGCTGGAGCTGGCCAACGCCACCAACGCCACCAATGCCACCAGCGCGAACGCGGCCCGCACTGCGCCGGCCAAAGCGGCGAACACGCCGAAGTCGGCGTCCGACGACGCCGCCACAGCGAAGGCCCGCGCCGGCGATCGGCCGTTTGCCGAATGGCTGTCGATGCTGCCGCCTCGTTTGAGCGAACTGCTGTCGTCGCTCGAAGGGCATGTGCTGTCGCTGGGCGACGACGTGCAGCGCAAGGAGCTGAAGCTGTACGTGGCCTTCAAGCGTCTGAAGAACTTCGCCACCGTGGTGCCGCAGAAGGCGCGGCTGCTTCTGTACCTGCACGTCGATCCCGAGCAGGTGCTGCCGCTGCCTTCGAACGCGCGCGATGTCAGGCAGCAAGGACACTGGGGAACCGGTGACCTGGAGCTGAGCCTGTCGTCCCAGGCGGATCTGGATGCCGCGAAACCGCTGATCCTGGCGGCGTACGAAGGTCGCGCCAGAGTCACGGCGCCCGCGCTCGAGCTCAGCGCCCCGTAGCCGGCGGCTGCCTCACTTGCCGCCGCGCCACTCCTGCTGCCACAGCGGCTCCAGCGCGGCGGCGATCGGCGCCGGCGGGTTGCCCAGCAGCGTCGTGCGCCCGGCTTGCTGGACCTTGCCGTAGACCGCCGGCTGCGCGGCGTCGTACAGCAGCACGGCGTTGTGGTCGTAGCAGTCGTGCGGCTTGCACACGCTGGCCAGCTGCATCTCGGTGCCGGCCACGCGCAGCGTGCGCAGCGCGGGCGCGGGGCCGGTGAGCGTGGCCAGCCACTTGTCGCGCCCCGGTGCCCCCAGCGGCCCCAGCGCCTTCAGGTAGGCGGCCTTGAACTTCGGCTCGCGCAGCAGCTCGCTCGGGTGGCTGGGCGGCGTCGGTGCCGTCGGTGCCGCCGCGGCGCCCGGCAGCGCGTTGCGGTTCGGGTCGCAGTGGCGCAGTTTGTGCCCCTGCACCCCCGCGCCCAGCGGCGCCAGCGCCAGCGCCTCGCCGGCGAGGGTGGCGAACAGGCCGTCGGCGTCGTGCGTCAGCACCAGCACCAGGCGCTCGCCACCCTGGGTCTGGCCGATGTAGGCGGTCTTGAAGGCGGGCGGCGGTGTGCCCGAGGGCAGGCTGCTGGAGGCCTTGAAGCTCTTGGCCGCCACCGCCTTGCCGCCGCGCTCGATGCTCAGCGTGTCGCCGAACAGCCGCAGCCGCAGCGCGGCGCCGTCGCTGCAGGCATTGGAATAGATGCCACCGACGCGCCCTTCTTCTGCCGGCGTGAGCTTGGCGCCGGCCAGCGCCGGGCAGGCCAGCACCAGCGCCGCCAGGGTTTGCCGTCGATGCCGGGTCATGCGCGCGCTCCTGCAGCGGTTCAGAACAGCGGCGGCGGCAAGGCGCTGGCCGGCGGCGGCGCCGGGGTGCTGCCGGTGAGCGGATCGGCGCGCGCCACCCAGCCGCCGCCCATCGCCTTGTAGATGTTGACTGCCGAGCCGAACACCTGCGCGCGGATCGACGCCAGGTTCAGCTCGGCCGGGAACAGCGCCTGCTCGGCCTGCAGCACGGTGCTGTAGCTGGTGTAGCCGCCGTCGTACTGCAGCCTTGCCAGGTCGCTGTACTGCTGCAGCGCGGCCACCAGCTTGATCTGCGCGTCCAGCTGCTGCTGCAGCTTCTGGTTGGCGATGAGCGCGTTGTCGACGTCGGCGAAGGCATTGCGGATGGCCAGCTGGTAGTTCAACAGCGCCGCGTTCTGCGCGGCTTCGGCCTGCATGACCTGGCCGCTGACCGCGCCGAAAGTGAAGATCGGCCCGGCCAGCGTGCCGGCGTAGCTCCACACCTTGGCCTGGCCGCTGAACAGCTTGGACAGCTCGGCGCTGGCGTTGCCGTAGGCGCCGGTGAGCGACAGGGTCGGGAAGTACAGCGCCTTGGCGGCGCCGATCTGCGCGTTGGCAGCGATCAGCTGCTGCTCCGCCTGCAGCAGATCGGGGCGGCGCTCCAGCAACTGCGACGGCACGCCGGCCGGCACCAGCGGCAGTTGCAGTTCGTACACCGACTTGCCGCGCACGATCGGCCCCGGGTCGCGGCCGATCAGCACCGCCAGCGAGCTTTGCGTCTGCGCGATCTGCGATTCGATCAGCGGGATCTGCGCGGCCGCGGTTTGGTACTGCGACTGCGCCTGCGCCACGTTCATCTGCGACACCTGGCCGTACTGGAACTGCAGCGTGAACAGGTCCACCGATTCCTTGTAGGTGCCCAGCGTCTTGTTCGCCACGTCGAGCTGCGCGTCCAGCCCGCGCAGTTGCAGGTAGCTGCCGGCCACCTGCGCCACCAGGCTCAGGATCACGCCGCGCCGCGCCTCGTCGCTGGCCAGCACGTTGGCGAAAGCCGCCTCGGACTGGCGCCGGATGCGGCCCCACAGGTCCAGCTCCCAGCTCGCCTGCAGGGCGGCTTGGTAGGCCGACGAGGGGTTCGGATAGTTCGGGATCAGCGACGCGAAGGCCGGCTCGCGCGCGCGCTCGCGCTGCGCGCCGGCGCCGTAGCCGACCTGCGGGAACAACTGCGAGCGCGTCTGCGTCAGGAAGGCCGCCGCCTGTTCGACGTTGGCCGCGGCGATCTGGATGTTGGTGTTGTGGCGCAGCGCTTCGTCGATCAGCTGGTTCAGCACCGGGTCCTGGAACTGCTGCCACCACAGCGTGTCGGCGGTGGCGGCGGCGTCCTTGGTTTCGTACTGGAACGCGGCCGGTGCCTGGATGTCCGGGCGCTTGTAGTCCGGGCCCAGCGTGCAGCCGGCCAACAGGCTGGCGATCAGCGCAAGGAGCTTCGAGGGCCGCACCTTCAATGCCTCGTGCCGAAACCGCTGCGGCAGCGCGCCGGCGGCACCCGCGTTCTGCGGCCCACGCTCGCGGGCCACCGACTTCTGCGCGCCAGCGCTGCCTCGTCACCACCGGCCAGGCTGGCCATGAGCCAGCGTGCCGCGAATGGGGCCTGCGCCCGCGGGCACCACTGCCGCACTGCAACGAGCGCTCGCTGTGCTCCTGGTGGAACCCCCGTGCGGTGGCAGGGCGTGCGGTTCGGGTTCGCGAGCGCAGGCCCCATTCGCGGCACGCTGATCCCGTCACCGCCTGGTCGGTGGTGACGAGGCCATGCCCGCGGACCCAAGCCGGTGGCCCGCGAGCGTGGGCCGCAGAACGCGGACCCGGGCCGCGCGCCACGCTGGACGCCGATCATGACTGGGCCTCGCCAGGCGCTGCGGCGTTCGTCGCAGCCTGCGTCTCCACCTTCGCCTTTGCCGCCTTGGCCGCCTTGGCCGCCTTGCGCTCGCCGAGCCGGTCGAAGAGGTAGAAGAACAGCGGCACGTACAGCATCGCCAGCGTGGTCTCGCCGATCATGCCGCCGATGATGCCGGTGCCGATCGAGTGCCGCGCGTTGGCGCCGGCGCCCACGGCGATGGCCAGCGGCAGGCAGCCCACGGCGAAGGCCAGCGAGGTCATGATGATCGGGCGCAGCCGCTGCTCGCCGGCCAGCCTTGTGGCGTCCATGATGCTGTAGCCCTGCTGGCGGAAGTCCACCGCCGCGCTGACGCGCAGCACCGCGTTCTTCGCGCCCAGCCCGATCAGCACCAGCAGGCCGATCTGGAAGTACACGTCGTTCTCCAGCCCGCGGATGTGGTTCATGGCCAATGCGCCGAGCACGCCGAAGGGGATCGCGGTCATCACCGCGCCGGGCAGGGTCCAGCTTTCGTACTGCGCGGCCAGCACCAGGAAGACGATGATCAGCCCGAACACGAAGGCGAGCGCCGAGGTGCCGCCTGAACTCTTCTCCTCGAAGGCCAGGCCCGACCAGGCGAAGGTGTATTGGCCCGGCAGCTCGCGCGCCAGTTCCTCCATCGTCGCAATGGCCTGCCCCGAGCTGTAGCCGGCCGCGGCGTTGCCGATGATCTTGGCCGCCGGGAAGCCGTTGAAGTGCGGCAGCAGGTCGGGCCCCGCGGTCCATTCGGTGCTGACCACGGCCGACAGCGGCACCATCTTGCCCTGGTTGGAACGGGTGTACAGCCGCGTCAGGTCGCCGGGGCTCTGGCGGAACGGCGCGTCCGACTGCACGATCACCCACCACACGCGGCTGTACTGGCTGAACTGGCTGGCGGTGAGCGAGCCGAACTGCGCCTGGATCGCGCTGTACACGTCCTGCACGGGCACCTGCAGCAGCATCGCCTTCTCGCGGTCGACGTCGGCGCGCAGCTGCTGGCTGTTGGCGTTGAAGGTGGTGTTCATCCCGCTCAGCTCGGGGCGTTGCCGCGCCTTGGCCAGGAAGGCCTGCACCTGGTTGCCCAGCTCCACGGGTGAGCCCGCGGCGGTGTCCTGGACCCAGAACTCGAAGCCGCCGGTGGTGCCGATGCCGGGGATCGCCGGCGGCGCGATCGGCAGCACCACCGCCTCGCGGATGTGCTTGGCCTGGTCGTAGAAGGCGGTGAGGATGGCGCGTGCGTTCTGCTGTTTGGCGGTGGCGATGTCCTGGTAGCGCTCCTTGAAGTCGCTGAAGGTGATGAAGATGGTGGCGGCGTTGGTCTTGAAGCCGGCGTCGATCAGGCTGTAGCCGGTGATCACCGAGCGCGTGGCCACGCCCGGGATCTTGGCCAGGATGGCGTCGGCGCGAGCGGCCACTTCCTGCGTGCGCTCCAGGCTGGCGGCCTGCGGCATGACGATGGCCACCATCGCGTAGCCCTGGTCCTCCTGCGGCACGAAGCTGCTGGGCAGCGTGTGGAACAGGTGCCAGATCGCGTACAGAAACACGCCCAGCAGCACGAAGGCGACCACCATGCGCTGGATGACGAACTCCACCGCGTGGCCGAAGCCGCTTGTGACGCGATCGACCTGACGGTTGAACCAGGCGAAGAAGCCGCGCGTGGGTGGCGGCGTGTGCTTCAGCAACAGCGCGCACATCGCCGGCGTGAGGGTGAGCGCGACGATGCCGCTGATGATCACCGACACCACGATGGTGATGGCGAACTGCTTGTACAGCTGCCCGGTGGTGCCGGGCAGGAACGCCGCCGGCACGAACACCGAGGCCATCACCAGCACCACGGCCACCAGCGAGCTGCCGATCTCGTTCATCGAACGGATCGTCGCGTCCTTGGGCGACAGGTGGTGCTGCGCCATGTTGCGCTCGACGTTCTCGCACACCACGATGGCGTCGTCGACCACCATGCCGATGGCCAGGATCAGCCCGAACAGCGTGAGCAGGTTGATCGAGAAGCCCAGCGCCAGCATGCCGGCGAAGGTGCTGACCAGCGCGACCACGATCGCCACCGCGCAGATCAGCGTGGTGCGCAGGCTCTGCAGGAACAGGTACACCACCAGCACCACCAGCACCAGCGCTTCCAGCAGCGTGTGGATCACCTCCTCGATCGACAGGCGCACGAAGTCGTTGGTGTCCAGCGCGATCGTCGTCGCCAGCCCCTCGGGGAAGCGCGCGCGCATCTCGTCCAGCGTCTTGCGCACCGCGTTGGACACCACCAGCCCGTTGGCGCCGGGCTGCTGGTAGATGGCGATCAGCGTCGCCGGCTCGCGGTTCAACTGGCTGTCGACGATGTACTGGCGCAGCCCCACCTCGGCGCGCGCCACGTCGCCCAGGCGCACGATCGCGCTGCCGTCGCTGTTGGCGCGCAGGATGATGCGTTCGTACTGGCGCGGGTCGGCGAACTGGCCTTGCGTGACCACCGGGAAGGTCAGCTGCACGTTGCCCGGGCTCGGGTCCTGGCCGATCTGGCCGGCGCCGAACAGCGCGTTTTGCTGGTTCACCGCGTTGGCGATGTCGCTGGTGGTGATGCCCAGCGAAGCCATGCGGTCCGGGTTCATCCAGATGCGCATCGCCTGGTCGGGCACGCCCATGATCTGCGCCTGCCCCGCGCCGGGCACGCGCTTGAGCGCATCCAGCACGTAGACGTTGGCGTAGTTGGCCACGTAGTCGGCGCTGTAGCGCCCGCCCTGGCTGGTGACGGCCACCAGCATCATGATCGACGAGCTCTTCTTCTGCACCGACACGCCTTGCTGCTGCACCGCTTCGGGCAAGGCGGGCAGCGCCAGGTTGACGCGGTTTTGCACCTGCACCTGGGCGATGTCGGGGTCGGTGTTCAGCGCGAAGTACACGGTCAGCACCAGCTGGCCGTTGGCCGAGCTGGTGCTGCTCATGTAGAGCATGTGGTCCACGCCGTTGATCTGCGCCTCGATCGGCGCGGCCACGCTGTCGGCCAGGGTCTTGGCGTCGGCGCCGGGGTAGGTGGCCTGCACCGTCACCTGCACCGGCGTGATGGCGGGGTACTGCTGCACCGGCAGCACCGTCATCGCCACCAGCCCGGCCAGGCACAGCAGCATCGCGACCACCGCCGCGAAGATCGGCCGCTCGATGAAGAAGCGGGAGAACATGCGTCGCGCCCGGGGCTGCGCCTAGCGCGGCGCGCTGGCCGGTACTGGTGCCGCTGCGGGTGCCGCTGCGGGTGCCGACGCCGCGGTGGCCTGGCCGTCGAGCTGCACCACGACCACGCTGGCGCCGGGCGCCAGGCGCTGGCCGCCGTCGACCACCAGCCGGTCGCCGGGGCGCAGCCCTTCGTTGACGAACCAGCTGTCGCCGTGCCAGTCGCCCAGCACCAGCGGGCGCATCTCGGCCTTGCCTTCAGCGTTGACCACCCAGGCGAAGTGGCCCTTGGCGCCTTGCTGCACCGCGCGCTGCGGCACCAGGATGGCGCCCGGGCGCAGCGCGCCCCTGAGCCGCGCGCGCACGTACTGGTTGGGACGCAGCACGCCCTTCGGGTTGTCGACCGTGGCGCGGATCAGGAAGGTGCCGGTCTGCGCGTTGTAGGACGGGTCGGCGAAGGTGATCTTGCCGGTGTAGGGGAAGATGCTGTTGTCCGGCTGCACGATCTCCACCGTCATCTTCATGTCGGGCGGCAGCTTCAGCCGGCCGTCGCGGATGTCGTTCTGGATGCGCAGGAACTCGTTTTCCGACAGGCTGAAGTTGACCCACATCGGGCTCAGCACCGACACCGTGGTCAGCTGCGCGTTCTGCGGGTTCAGGTAGGTGCCGTCGGCCACCGCGGCGTAGCTGCTGACGCCGGCCACCGGCGAGCTGATGACGGTGTAGCTCAGGTCCAGCTGGGCCGAGGTGACCTGCGCCTTCGACTGCTCCACCGCGGCCGCCGACTGCTCGTACTGCCCGGTGGCGTCGTCCAGGTCCTTTTGCGACAGCGCGTTCTTCGCCGCCAGCGGCTTGACGCGATCGAGGTTGGCCTTGGCCACCGTCATCGCCGCCTGGTTGCGCTGCAGCGCGGCCTTGGCGGCGTCGAGCTGCGCCTGGAAGGGTTTTTGGTCCATGCGGAACAGCACCTGCCCGGCCTTGACCACCGCGCCTTCGGTGTAGACGCGTTTGTCGAGCCACCCGGAGACACGCGCCTGGATGTTCACCGCCTGCGAGCTCTGCGTCTGCGCGACGTATTCGCCCGAGATATCGATGTCGCGCGGCGCGATGGTGACGAGGCTCACTTCCAGCGGCGGCGGCGGCAGCTTGGGTACTTCCTTGCCGCAGGCGGCGAGCAGGCTCGAGCCGCCAAGGGCGCAGAGCAGGACGGTACGGCGCATCGTCTCGGGCATGGCGGCAGCGCTTGGACGGGTGGCGGCGATTCTGCCGCAGGCTTCAGGCAAAGGCGCGTGGATCCCCTGCTGCCCGCGCCCGTGCGGCGCACGGTACGCGCCGGTGCAGCTCCAGGGCGTGACACCGCAGGGCCCCGTCCGCTCAGTTCAGCGTGCGCCGCAGGAACTGCAGCATCTGGTAATCCGACTGCACGCGGGTGGCATCGTCGCGGCCCACGATGTAGCCGACCTTGACGCAGTCACCCAGTGCCCCTGCACTGTTCATGCGCAGTTGCGCGCGCTTGTCCCGCGACGGGTCTGCGCCCAGGGCGATGACGGCCTTGCCGCCAACGCTGACGCAGCCGGCCGAGTCGTAGTCCATCGTGCAACCCGACAGGTACGCATTCTTGCCGATGGCCCTGGGCGCCAGGACTTCCCATGCATGCCCGGCCCGGGCGTAGATCACCGAGCTGACCTCGGAACCCGCCTGCCGCAACTGGATCTCGCGGGCGGCACAGGCAGCCAGGTCGTTGCTGGCATCCTCGCCGCCGCGCAGCGACAGCAGCGGCGCACCGGTGGTCTTCGCGACGTGGAAATCCTGGAAACAAGGGCCGTAGTAGTCGACGTGCGCCGCAAAGGGCGCGAGATCGGGCGCAATGGCCGCCTTGACCCGTGCGTCCAGGGCGATGCGTGTTGCCATGCCGCCGTAGGAGAAGCCCATGATGGCAATGCGCTTCGGGTCCACGGCAGGATGGGCGTTGAGCACACGCAGCGCCGCATAGGCATCGGACACGGCGTCGAATTCGGTGACACCGAGCGTCTTGGCCATGTACGGCGTCGACTCGACGATGCCGCGCGGCCGGTAGTAGTCGATGACCAGCGCCGCGTAGCCATTGGCGGCCAGCAACGCACCGTATTCGCTTTCGCGGCCCGGGCTGATGCCGCCGCTGCCATGGACGACGACGACAGCCGGCACGGGCCTTTGGGCGCTGGCACCTGCCGGCAGGTACAGGCGACCCATGCCGAGGTGCTCGGGCAGGCTCGCATAGCGGCTCAGCAGGATGTCGAAGTCATAGGGTGTGCGGGTCGCAAAGGTCATGTCGCCCGCGGTGGCTTCGGTGATCCTGGCCGGTGCCGGCAATACCGCAAAGTCCGGCAGCTTCAGGGGCGCAGGCTCGGCGGCGGCATGCGCAGCCACGGCAAGCACCGCAAGCAAGGGCATCAGTGCACGGGTCGGTTTCATGAGGCGTCCTGTGGAAGATTCGATCGAAGGCGCGGCTCACCGCCGCCTGCCTCGCCGATGATGCGGCACGTCGCAAGCAAGCACGCAACGTCTGCGGCCGCACTCTGCGCCCAGTCGTCACGCAACCCGACCAGTCAGGCCGTCGTTCGCATCGGGAGAACTGTCGCCGCACGAGTAGACGCGCTGCAGCCCCCTTGGCACGGGCTCCTTGGTCATCACCCGGGCCAGATCCGGCACCGCAGGCGGCTTGCAGGCCGCCACCAGGATCCGCTCGCCGTGCGGCACGCGCCACCTCGACGCCAGGCGCCGCGCCGGCGGGTGGGCGATCAGCGCGCGTGCGGGCTGGCGTAGTCGCCGACCTTGGTGCGGAACGCGACGTTCATCCTGTTCCAGCCGTTGATGGCGACGATCGCCAGCGTCAGGTCGACCAGCGCCTTGTCGTCGAACTGCGCGCGCGCCGATGCGTAGGCGGCGTCGGGTGCGCCCTGGGCGGACACCAGCGTCAGCGTCTCGGCCCAGGCCAGCGCGGCACGCTCGCGCTGGC
>Ga0116166_1002526_pt1 | contig 15030 bp, 9 predicted proteins | sample AD_JPNMR2_MetaG_FD_89884 | JGI IMG/M metagenome (GOLD analysis project Ga0116166, IMG submission 89884) | Active sludge microbial communities of municipal wastewater-treating anaerobic digesters from Japan - AD_JPNMR2_MetaG | ecosystem: Engineered > Bioreactor > Anaerobic > Digestate | place...
CATGATCTTTTTTGTAATTTAATTTTGTATTCATAAAAAATCCTCCATAAAAAAATATTTCTATATATTAATCACAAATTTTTTGAGAAAATCCTTTACAAAATTTAAGAAAAAAATTAAAAATTTTTGCCTAAAAATAAAATTGCACCCAATGCTATAATTTATCCCAAATCTTTTGACAAAAAATCTTTTTTTTATTATAGTCGTTGCCCTATGGAAAATTTAAGTTCAATTTTAAATAAAGAACAATTTCTGGCTGTTACTCATATTACAGGACCTTCTCTTATTCTTGCTGGTGCAGGATCTGGCAAGACAAGAGTAATCACATATAAAGTAGCATACCTTATACATAAAGGAGTTAAGCCAGAAAGAATTTTAGCAATTACATTTACAAATAAGGCAGCCAATGAGATGAAAGAAAGGGTAAAGAAACTTATAGGTAAATTAAAAAATCCACCTTTTATTTCTACTTTTCATTCATTGGGGCTTTTTATATTAAAGCATGAAATTAAGCATCTTAACTATAAGGATAGATTTTCTATATATGATGAAACAGACTGCCAGAAGATACTAAAAGATATATTGTTAGAATTAAAAATTCCAGAAAATGAGTATAATATATGGGATTTATTATATAAAATAAGTCTTTTAAAAATGAATCTTACCGATAATATTTTAGATAAGAATATAAAAAATATTTACCAGAAGTATAATGAATATCTAAAAATTCATAATGCAGTTGATTTTGATGATCTTATAAAATTACCTATTGAAATTTTTAAATCAAATCCTTCAATTTTAGAAAAATATCAAAAAAAATGGGAATATATACTTGTTGATGAATATCAGGATACCTCTTTAATGCAATATGAATTTATAAAACTAATTGCTCAAAAATCTAAAAATATCTCTGTGGTAGGAGATGATGATCAATCTATCTATTCATGGAGAGGGGCTAATCAGAACAATTTTAAATTGTTTGAAAAGGATTTTGCGCCAGTATATGAAATAAAATTAGAACAGAATTATAGATCAACTCAAACAATTCTTGATGCTGCAAATTCAATTATTAAAAATAATAAAATTAGAAAAACTAAAAAATTATGGACAGAAGAGGGTAAAGGGGAAAAGATTTCATATTTTATAGCAAAAGATGAAGAAGATGAGGCTTTATTTGTAAAGACAATGATTATAAGACTGTTAAATATGGGATATCAATATAAAGATATTGCAATTTTATTCAGAATGAATTCTTTATCAAGACCATTTGAAGAGATGTGTAGAGAATCAAATTTCCCTTATAAAATGGTTGGCGCAATGAAATTTTTTGACAGAGCAGAAATTAGAGATATACTAAGTTATATGAGATTTTTAGCAAATCAGGATGATGAAGTTGCTTTAATTAGAATAATAAATAATCCTAAAAGAGGTATAGGCCCATCTACGATTCAGGAAATTCTAAAATTTTCAAAAGAGCATAACAATTCGATGTATAGAACAATTAAACATTTTATAGAATATAATACCTTAGGTGATAAGATCACACCAGATCTAGAAGATTTTGTAGAATTGATAGAAAAATATAAAGAGATGATTTTTAAACCTAAAAATATAGCAAAAACAGTAGAAAAATTAGTAGAAGAGATAAAATATAAAGATAAACTTATTAATGAGGTAAAAGTATTAAAAAAAGTTGCACAAAGAATGAATAATATAAATCAATTAATTCAATCAATTTCAAGATATGAAAACAATCCTGATAATTTTGAGCCCAATCTTTTTGAATATCTTAATATAGTCTCATTAACTCAACGAGATGATGAAAATGAGGATAAAGATAATGAAATAAGTATGATGAGTATTCATTCTTCAAAAGGGCTTGAATTTAAAGTTGTGTTTATAGTTGGGGTAGAAGAGGAATTACTTCCTCATGTTAAAACAATTGAAGAAACTGGAAGTGATGAAGAGGAGAGAAGACTATTTTATGTCGCTCTAACAAGAGCAAGAGAGAGGCTTTTTTTATCATATCCTAAAAAAAGAAAGAAATTTGGTGAAATAATAGAGAGAAATCCTTCGTATTTTATAGAAGAATTACCAGAAAATCTTATAGAAATTATTGATTTTAACAATGAAAAACAGGAGACCACAAGTAGTATAGAGATGTTTTTAAATAGAAGAAATTAAAATATATATTTTTTCTAAAAGATAGAAAAAAATTTTTGACTTTTTTCCGATTTATTGTTATAATATAAATATATAATACATACACATTTTTTAAAAAATATATTTTTTAAAAAAAATGTAAAGGATCTTTTAAAAATGAATGAATATAATTTAAATGAGGCTGACTATCTTTTAAGAGAATGTGTTAATGCAATAAAGGGTAGTATTGATCAAATATATTATGGTCTTCTTTCTTATTTATCAGAAGAGGAACAAAAAAAATTTTTATCATATTTAAAGAACCAGTCAGATTCTTTACAGGATGTTTTATATAAGAGTATTGTAGAAAAGGCAAATAAAATAAATGAATTGAATTTACAATTATTAAAGAGTAATAAAGAGTTAAGTTTATTAAAACAATCATTAGAGGAAAAAGTAAGAAAGAAGACATATGAGATAAAAAAAATTCAACATGTTACAATATTTGCTCTTGCTAAATTAGCAGAATCAAGAGATCAGGAAACAGGGGATCATCTTTCAAGAATTAGAAAATACTCTTATCTTTTAGCAAAGGAGATGTCTCTTTCAAAAACTTATAAAGGATATATTGATCAAAAATATATAGCCAATATTTACCATTCGAGTCCTCTTCATGATATAGGTAAAGTTGGGATAAGTGATCAAATTTTACTAAAACCAGGTAAGCTAACTTTACAGGAATTTGATATAATGAAATCTCATACAATAATTGGTGGTAAGACATTAGAGGATGCTGAAAAACAATTAAAAAACAAAACAAAATCATTTCTTTCTATGGGTAAGAATATTGCTTATTGTCATCATGAAAAATGGGATGGGAGTGGATATCCATTTGGATTAAAGGAGACTGAAATTCCTTTATCTGCAAGAATTATCGCATTGGCTGATGTTTATGATGCATTGACCTCTAAAAGAGTGTATAAAGAAGCAATGAGCCATGCTGTTGCAAGAGATATAATAGTGCAGAGTAGTGGAAAACACTTTGACCCAACAGTTGTGGAAGCATTTTTAAGACTTGAAGATATATTTAAAAAATCAGTAGAAAAAGATAGAGAAAATATAAATAAGGAATCTTGATAATTTTTTGATAAAAAGAGAGAGAATAAGTAAATTTTATTTTTATCTTAACCTAAATATTTAAGAAAATGGATTCTATACTACTTATTTAAACATAAAGAAATATCCAACTATTAAATGGGAGGAGCATATGAAAAATTTAAATAAAATTCGTATATTCAGATTTATTATTTTAACACTCCTTTTAATTGTTATAACAATTGTCGCATTTCAACATCAAATTTTAGGTGGCGGTCCAAAAGGAGCACCATCAATTCATTCTTTATGTCCATTTGGCGGATTAGAAACAATTTATAAAATTCTTGCTGAAAAGACATTTATAAAAAGAACATATATTTCAAATTTTATCCTTTTAGGCGGAACAATAATTTTAACTATTTTATTGAGTAGATTCTTTTGTGGCTTTTTATGTGTTATAGGATGGTTACAGGAAATTTTTGCAAGAATTGGGCAAAAAATCTTTAAAAAAAGATTCGAAATTCCAAAAATAGTTGATAAACCATTGAGATTTTTAAAATATATTCTACTCGTAATAATACTTTTTTTTACATGGAAACTCGGCGAACTTGTTATTTCTCCTTATGATCCTTTTGCCGCTTATGCTCATATACCTGCTGGTATAAATGAGTTACTGAAAGATTTTTTGATTGGATTTATAATTTTAATCTTAATGCTTATATTCTCTTTTTTTTATGACAGGGTATTTTGTAAATATTTATGCCCAATGGGTGCTTTCTTAGGAATTTTAAACAAGATAACTCTTTTTAAAATTAAAAGAGATACTTCAACATGTATAAAATGTAATAAATGTTCAAAAGCATGTCCGGCAAATATAGATGTTACCAATCTCGAAGTTATAAAAACTTCAGAGTGTATTAATTGTATGGAATGTGTCATAGTTTGCCCAACTCAAAAAGATACAATAAAAACGACATTTGTTGGTAAATATTTAAAACCATTTTTAATAGCAATAATAGGCGTATCTATTTATTTTGGAATAATAGGCATAACAAATATCTTTGGAATATGGCAGACACAGGAATCCAGTCTTGAAAAAATGGTTAAGAAAGATGGAAAACTTGATCCTTATTTAATAAGAGGATTTATGACTATAAAAGATATTTCTGAAATTTTTAATATAAAAATTGATAGGTTATATAAAGAATTTAATTTAAACAAAAATGTTGTGCCAGAAAATACAAAGATAAAAGAGTTACAGAAATTTAACAATCAATTAACAGAAGAAAAAATAAGAGATACTATCGCTTATATAATAAACTTCAAGAAAGAAGAAAATCAAACAAATAATATTTCACCAGAAGAGATAAAGGGGTCAATGACACTAAGAGAAGTTATAAAAGAATTCAATCTTGATAAAAAAGAATTTTATAAAAGATTAAATATTGATGAAAAATATTCTGATGAAATGACTCTAAAAGAGATAAAAGAGATAAAAGAAAAAGAAGGGATTAGTTTTGAAATTGAAAATATAAGATTAATTGTAAAGGAGATGATAAAATAAAAAACATAGTAGTTCTTGGTGCTTCGGTAGAACCAGAAAGATACTCCAATCTTGTTGTAAGACTCTTAAAAGAAAAAGGTGAGAATGTATTTCCAGTAAACCCCAAATATAATGAGATTGAAGGTATAAAGTGTTATGGATCTATTAGAGATATAAAAGATCGAATTGATATAATTACCATATATATAAATCCGGAAAAAATTACTGATGACATTATAAATCAAATTATTGATAAAAAGCCAGAAAAAGTAATATTGAATCCTGGAACAGAAAGAGAAGATCTTGAAAAAATTTTAAGCAATAACAATATAAAAGTAATAAAAGCATGTAGTATAGTCTTATTAAAGACAAATAGATTTATTTAAAAAATTTAACCACCAGATTCAATAATAATATCTTCTTTTTGAATAATTTTAAGATTGATATGTTTTTTCCAGTTATCACTTTTATAATAAATAAATGAAGCAATCGCACCAAAAATCCATGCAATTGGAATACCCCACCAGATACCTTTTGTTCCGATATACTTTGATAAAGTATAGGAGATAGGGACTCTTAAGAACCATAATGATGATATTGTAATTAACATTGGAATAAAAGTTGCCCCAGCTCCTCTTGCTACTGCATTAAATACAAACATTAATGCAAACGCTATATAAAAAGAACTAACTATAACTAAATATTCCTTTCCAATTCTTATAACTTCTGGATCTCTATTAAATAGTTGAATTAATTCTTTTGAAAATGTAATAATAATAATTGTAATAATTAAAGAGAAAATAGTAGAAATTAAAAAAGTTGCTTTTACACCACTTTTTATTCTATCTAATCTGTTAGCACCGATATTCTGTCCAGTAAATGTAGACAGGGCTATTGAAAAATTCATGGCTGGCATAGCAGCAAATCCGTCTATTCTTTGAGCAGCGGTAAATCCAGCCAATGTCTCTGTTCCAAAAGTATTTACAATTCTTGTAATTGCCATCATACCAATAGCAACTGAAATTTGCTGGATACCCGATGGTATACCAATTTTTAAAGATCTAAACAAAAATTCACTATTAAAATGCAATTCTTTAAGATTAAGTTTTAAGACAGAATCTTTTATTTTAAGATATATTAATCCAGATATAAATGATACCCCCTGCGAAATTATAGTAGCCCATGCAGCACCTGCTATTCCCCATTTAAAAACTAAAACAAAAAGAAGATCCAAGATAATATTTAAAATAGTGGCTATTATAAGTAAATATAAAGGAGTTTTTGAATCCCCCATACCTCTTAATAAAGCACTCACGCCATTATAGCCAAATAAAAAAAATATACCAATAAAAGTTATATCAAGATAAATTTTTGCTTGCTGGATAATATCCTCTGGAGTCTTTATTAATAATAAAATATATTTACTAAAGAATAGTCCAACTAATGTGACGGATAAAGAGAGAAAAAATAAAAATATATAAGTTGTGCTTACCAATTATTTTAAACTCTTAAAATTTTTAGCCCCATAAAATTGAGCTACCATTACAACAATTCCCATTGTTGCCCCAATAATTAATGCAATTATTAAAAAAATAACAGAAAAACTGGCTCCAACACTTGCTAAAGCCTCCTTTCCGATAAATTTACCAACAATAATTGAATCAACAACACTGTAAAATTGTTGAAAGACATTTCCTATAAGCATAGGAATGGAAAAAAAAATTATATGTTCTAAAACATTGCCCTTTGTCATATCACGCATAAATTATTCCTGATTTTTTTTAATAGTAACTTAATAGATATTCCTCTTGTATTAATTTGGATAGAATATCACAAGTCTTTACCTTATCTAAAATATAGAAATACTGAATTTAACTAAATAATTTCATTATATCATCTTTTGATAATGACTTGAAGAAACTTGCATCCTCTGTTACAAGTTCACTTACTAACTCTTTCTTTCTTTGCTGTAATTCAAGAATCCTTTCTTCTACTGTATCTTTTACTATCAGCCTATAAACTATAACTTTTTTTGTCTGCCCAATTCTATGGCTTCTATCAACGGCTTGATTTTCAACTGCTGGATTCCACCATGGATCAAAAAGTATAACATAATCAGCAGCAGTTAAATTTATTCCAACACCACCAGCTTTTAAACTAATAAGAAAAAGTTTTACATTTTTATCTTCCTGAAATTTTTTAATCTCCACATCTCTTTTCTTTGTCTGCCCATCTATATAAGAATACTGAATATTCTTCTTTTTTACATAATCTTCAATTATTTTTAAAGATTGAACAAATTGAGAAAATAACAATATCTTATGATCTTCCATTAATATTTCTTCTATCACATCTTTTAATGTTTCAAATTTCGTTGATTCAAGATCTTTATATTTATCAGTAACAAGAGATGGAAAGAGGCATGCCTGTCTTAAACGAAGTAATGCTTCAAGTATCTGAATTACAGAACTCATAACTCCATTCTTAACTATTGTCTCTCCAATATGATCCCTATAATAATCCCTTAATTCATTATAGAATTCTCTCTGTTCTTTATTCATTTCGCAATAAACAATTATCTCCTCTTTTTCTGGTAAATCCTTTGCAACTTCCTCTTTTTTTCTTCTTAATATAAAAGGATATATAGTTTTTCTTAATTTTTCAACTGCGTTTTTATCCTTATGAACCTCAATAGGATAGACAAATTTATGTTTGAAATCATTTAAATTTCCTAATAATGAAGGATTTAGAAAATTAAATTGTGACCATAATTCAAATGTATTATTCTCAATAGGGGTTCCAGTTAAACTTAATCTATGTTTTGAGTTTATAATTTTTACTGTTTTAAAAAGAAGAGACCTACTATTTTTAATATTTTGTGCCTCATCAAGAATTAAATAATCAAATTCAATATCCTTAAAAAATTCTATATCATTTCTTAAAGTATGGTAACTGCTAATTATAATATCAAAATCTTTAAAAAAATCTTTATCATCTTTAACTCTATCTGTTCCAAGATGACGAACAAATCTTAATTCTGGGGTAAATCTTCTTATCTCATTCTCCCAGTTTGCAACAGTTGTAACTGGTACAACAAGCATAGATAATCCTAATTCACCTTTCTCTTTAAGACTCTGCAAAAAAGCCAGTGTTTGAACTGTTTTTCCAAGTCCCATATCATCTGCAAGACAGCCATTTAAATTATATTTATGTAAAAAATGAAGCCAGTTATAACCACCTTCCTGATACTCTCTTAATTTACCCTTAAATTCTTTAGGTAGAGGATTTTTATCAATTTTTTTAAAATCTTTTATTTTCTTTGCCAATTCATTAAAAAATTTTAACTCCAGATTTTTATCTCTTTCTTTCTCTGTTACTGCACTATAAAGAACCTCAACAGCTGTAAAATCTATTTTTGGAATTCTTAAATTGCCATTTTCATCAAGGCCTTCTTCTGTAAGTCTTTGTATGGTCTTAATATCATCTTTTGACATAATATAGAATTTATCTTCGACTATTACAATACCAGTTTTTATAACGTTATGATCTATCCTGAATTTTTTTTCATTTCCCTCTTCATCGACAAAAGATGTACTTACATCAAACCAGTCAATTCCAGTAGTAATATTAAGTTTTAATTTAAAGCCACCACTTTTACTAATCTTTATTTTTTGATTTTTAAATCTTAATTCATACCCTTCATCCATCAATGGCAAACCAAAGTTTATAAGAAATTCTTTAAGAGGTATGTTTAAAACAAAATCTTGCTCTAAAATAAAAGAACCATAATCATCTATATGAGCCTTTTTAAATTTATATTTAAGATATTTTTTAACCTCCTGTTCAAATGATATATCTCTTTTTACTAAAACTATCTCATCTTCTTTTATATTTTCTTCTAATTGAAAAATTTTAAAATCATAATGATATCTTATTTCCTTTCCGCGATAGTTAAAGAATATATCAATAAAAGAATATTCTTTTTCCCCAAAGTGATTTGATAATTCCAGAATCGGTTTTGGTAAAATATTTAAAATTTTAATTTTTTTCTTATTAAAATTTAATATTACCTCATCTTTTAACTTCTCCTCAACAATCTTTTTTAAGAAATCTATATCTTCTTTATAAAAAGTTGAATGTTTTAAAATTCTTCTAAGAAATTCAATAAAATTGAAATTTGTCTTTTTATAAAAGAGTCTGCCATTATTATCTAGTATAATTATATAATCAAGAGAAATAGAGATACTATTATCTCTATTTTCTAAGAGTATTGATTCATTATTTTTGGTTAATAAGGTAATATTTACCTTAAAATCAGGCGTATTAGTATTAAAATCTATACCTTTTAATTTAAAATCAACTATAACCTTATCAATTTCTAAAAATTGAACTTTAGTATAACTAAAATAATTATAACCTTCAGAATAAAGGTTTATTCTATCTTTATTCTGTAATAAAAATTCAAAATATGTTTCAAGATCATCTTTATAGTAATTTTTTAAAAAAAGATTATTAAATAATTTTATCTCTAATTCATCTTCGATAGGTTCTGTTAACTTTTCTTCTTTAAAATCTATTACTCTACCAAAAGAACCATCCTTTTTTATATATATTAGCCCGGGTGTTAAAATCAAGCGATCTTTATGTTCATAATAAGACATATAGTCTTTTTTTATTAAAAATATCAGTTTCCATCTTTCTTTAATATTTTTTCCTTCAAGTTTTTCCTTTTTTGGATAAGTTAAAAAATTAAATATGTTATTAAAATTAGAATCTTTTGATTTTTCTCCTATCTCAAATACAATTTCTTTATTAATATCTTCTTTTACTACAGTAAGAGGATTAACAATCTCCTTTTCAATAACCTTATGTGGACCATGTTTTATGTAATAAATCATAGTTGCAGCACCATGCTTACAGAACGAATTATAAGGACAACTACAAATTGAATTTGTTATTTTACCATCTGATGTTTTTTCAATTGTAACATTATATACCTTTCCAGCAACAGACCCATCAACCGTTGAAGTTATCTTATTACCCATATCTACAATGTTTGAGACATGTGCTTTTTTATAATATTCCATCCCTCTTTTAAAGACCTCTGGTCCAAAAAGATGTTTAATATAGTTTAATTCTTTTTCATATGCATTCATATAAAAAAAATCCGCCTATTTTAAATATTTTTATTATGTTAGAAATATAAATTTTTTTCTTTTTTTTTTCAAGATATTTTTAATTTAAAATAAAAAAAATTTTGACAATATTTCAGTTTTTTTATATAATTTATATCTTAAAAGGGACAAAAATGCCGAGATATGAGTATTATAAGAAAAAAGTAAATAAAAAGAAAATTATAAGAGATATAATCTTAATATATGTAATAGCAGTTTTATTTGTTTTATTTTTTAATTCTTTTATAATGCAAGCTTATAAGGTTCCTTCAAATTCTATGTTTCCTACAATATCAGAGGGGGATAGGGTTCTTGCAAATAAATTTATATATGGGCCGAAGCTACCATTTACAGATATTAGAATTTTTAATGCAACTAAAAATATAAAAAGGGGAGATGTTATAATATTTTTATCAAAAGAGTATTATAACACAAATCATCTTTTTAGATCATTATCTTCATTGATATATACTCTTACATTTTCCTTAGTTGATATCTCTTCTTTTTTAAAAAACTATGATGCAAATATGTATATAAAAAGGGTTATAGGTATTCCAGGAGATAGAATAAAATTTGAGATAAATAATAATAAAGTTATTATACTTATTAATGAAATTAATGAAAAAAAAGTTATAAATCTTAACTATAAAGTAATAGAAGAGACAGAGGAAAATTCTCCATTAATTTCATCAATGATTATTCAAAATGAAATAATACTAAAAGAAAATCAATACTATGTTATAGGTGATAATCGAGCAGTATCAGCTGATTCAAGAATATGGGGACCTATTGACTCCAATCAAATTATTGGAAAGGCAGTTTTAAAATACTGGCCTATTTCTTCTTTTGGCTTTATAAATAAATATAAATAAAAAGGGTAGAGTAATTATAGAGCATCTTTATATTCATATACCTTTTTGCTATAAAAAATGTAAATATTGTGACTTTTACTCTACAATATATAAAAATGATCTATCAGAAAAATATTTTAATGCTTTAAAAAATGAATTTAGTTATTATAAAGATATCTATAACTTTAATCTAAAAACATTATACTTTGGTGGTGGCAATCCTTTAATTGATTTTGATCTTTTTATAAAAATAAATGATTTTATAAATTCAAGTATTAGTTTAAATAGTATAAAAGAATATACAATTGAAAGTAATATATCTAATATTTTAAATGAAATAGTAGAAAAAATAATACTCTTTAAAGTAAAAAGAATATCACTTGGAATTCAATCTTTTAATAAAAAGAGTCTTAATTATGCAAATAGAGACTATTTCTCATTAAAAAGTATAGAGAATGCTTTAGAAATTTTATCAAATCATAAAATAGATATAAATCTTGATTTTATTATAGGATTACTATATTCTGATCCAAAAGAAGAGATAAAAAAACTTGATTATATTTTATCAAAAAATTATAATATAACCCATTTATCTTTTTATGAACTTACTATTTCTGAAAATAGTTATTGGGGTAGAGTAGAAAAAATTAAAATAAATGAAAAAAAAATAATAAAATATGAAAATTTACTAAAAGAATTGTTAGCAAAATATGATTTTATACGATACGAGATATCAAATTATTCAAAAAAAGAGAAACAATGCCAGCATAATTTAGCATACTGGAAATATAAAGATTTTTTAGGTCTTGGTCCTTCTGCTCATAGTAAAATAGGAAATATAAGAATAGAAAATGCCTCAAATTTAGAATTTTACATTAATAATAATTATAAAAACATAATAACATTAAATAAAATAGATATATTAAAAGAATTTTTTCTTATGTCTTTAAGACTTACTGATGGTATAAATATTTCAGAATTTATAAATAGATTTGATTTAAATCCAATTTTTCTCTTAGAAAATAGTATAAAGAAATATAATGATCTATTTGAAATTAAAGAGAATATAAGATTAAATGAAAAAGGGCTTAATATTTTAAACAGAATACTTGTTGATATCTTTATTGAACTTGAAAATAAAATTACAACAATAAACAATTAAGTTAAAAAAAGAGATTAAAAAAAATAAAAAATTCACATTCTATTTACATAGAAGTAGACATAATATATCTTATAGGAAGTTTTTATTTATATTTTATTTATATTTTATTTCAGATTTAAATCTGTTTTTGAAATTTCAAGAGAAAGCTTTAAAAAACTTAATCAAACATTTTTATTATTCAATAAAAATTATATTAAAGTGGCTTTAAAAGAAGTTTACTATTGAAAAAATAAAAGATTTGAAAAACGAAAAAAATTCTAATAAATTTAGATAAATTTGATCTTTTAACTTTGGAGATGGCGGGAATCGAACCCGCGTCTTGAAATATGCACCAGTGTCCACTACATGCTTAGTCAATATTTATTTTCTTAGTAATATGACTGGCTATTGACACTCCTATCATATTACGCAACCTATAAATTTTCGGACAATCTTATAGGTATCAATTGTCCTATCCCTGTTGGCCTACGATCCTATTGAAGTACAGGGAGAAACTTCGCAAGGATCGTTAACAGACTATGCTGCTAAAGCGTAACTTTCGTTTGCATTTATTTTTTTGTGGATTTTATAGTGGCCCCACACCACTGCATGCAGACATCTAGCACAACTATTCCAATCGAATCCAGTGCATCCCCTTATGATTTAAAAATATAATATATTTTACTCTAAAAGTCAATTAAATCATATATTTATCATATTGATAGAGATCATGAACTCCACCTTCTCTAATCGATGAAATACTCCTTATCTGCATTCTCAATTCGCCAGTAATCATACCATTATGAAGATCATCTATGTTTTTATACCCAACATCCTGAAAAGCATATCTTAGCCCTTGAGCAAGATAAGGTATAAAATCAACAAGGCTTCCACGATCAATAACAGCACCAGAAACCCCCTGTGCAACTCTTATTGTATCATTTTCCACAAAATATCTTTTTCCACCACCTTCTTTCATTGCTTCAAGACTAGCCATACCTCTATATTTCTTTAATCTAACTCCATCTTTATAAATATATTCACCTGGAGACTCTGAAGTCCCTGCAAGTAGACTTCCCATCATTATAGTGTAAGCCCCTAATGCAAGAGCCTTCATTATATGTCCAATTACACTTATACCACCATCAGCAATTATTGGCACTCCGTTTTTTCTACCAATTTTTGCACAATGATAAACAGCAGTTGCCTGTGGTCTTCCGGTAGCCATTGTCTCCTGAGTTGTGCATATTGAGCCAGGTCCCATTCCTACTCTTAAAGCATCTGCTCCTGCCTTAATTAAACCTTCTGACTGCTCTTCTGTAACAACATTTCCAGCAATAACATCTATTTCTGGATATGTTTTTTTAATATACTTAATCATCTCTATCTGATACTTATTATATCCTTGAGCAGAATCTATAACAATTACATCTACACCATTTTTTACAAGTTCTGCAAGCCTTTCTTTATCCTCTTCTCTTGTTGAAATAGCAGCTCCAACTCTTAATTGTTTATTTTTATTCTTTGTTGCAAGTGGAAAATCTCTATTCTTTTTTAAATCAGTTCTTGATAGAAGACCTTTTAATCTACCTTCTTCATCCACTATTGGAAGTTTACCAACTTTTTTTGTCTTTAAAATCTCATTTGCCTCACTTAAAGTAATGCCTACTTTTGCTGTAATAAGATTGGTAGTCATAACTTCTTTAAGTTTCTTTTCAGTATCCTTCTCAAAATCTATATCTCTTGCAGTAACTATACCTAAAAGTTTTGTTCCTAATGTCCCATCCTCTGTAATTGGTATACCAGAAAAACCTAAAGTCTTCTTTATATTTAAAACATCCTTTATCCTGTGTTCTGGACTCAAAACAACCGGGTCAGTAATAAATCCATTTTCATATCTTTTAACCTTTCTTACCATTTCGCATTGTTCTTCTATTGTATTATTAAAATGTAGAATTCCGATTCCACCTAATAAAGCCATATAAATAGCCATCTTTTCTTCTGTTACAGTATCCATTGGAGAAGAGACAAAAGGAAGTTGTAAGACAATGTTTCTTGTTAACTTTGTCTTTAAATCAACATCTTTAACATCAAAATCTATATATCTTGGTAATAGAATGATATCATTATAAGTATAACCCGTTAATTGATAAAAAATATCCTCAGCAGAAAATCCATCAATAGACATAGTCTACCTCTTTTTATTATATTTTTCTATAATATATCAAAAAAAAAATGTATGGTCAATTAAATAATCTTTAAAAATTATTATATTTTTTGACAAATAGAATAATTTTTGATATATAATTCAATAATTTAAAAATAAAAATAACAAAAGGAAAATTATGAATAAATTTTTGAAGGTTGCTGGATTAATACTTTTGGGAATTATATTTGGAATAATTTTAACTATTATTGCTATAATAGGTATTTCTATAAGTTTAGTAGACTCAAATAGGACAATTGTATATCAAAATTCTTACCTTATACTTGACTTTAATGGAGAAATAAAAGAGAAACCTTTAAGAGAAACAATAGTTCCTTTTGAAAGAAAAAGAGAAATAGAGTTAATAAAATATTTAAAATCAATAGAAATGGCTGCTTATGATCCTAAAATAGAAGGTATAGTAATAAATGGAGATATGACATTTTATTCAAGAGTTCACGCGCGTGAAATTATGTCATCCATTGAAAAATTTAAAAAAAGCGGTAAAAAAGTTTATGCATGGTTGTCAAATGGTATAAATTCTAACTATTATTTTGTCACAATAGCAGATTATATTTATATGCCACCAACAAATTCTTCTTTTTTGTCTCTGAATGGTAGTTCTATATCAATGCCCTATTTAAAAGACACTTTTGATAAGATTGGTATAGAATTTAATGTATTTCATATAGGTAAATATAAAGGAGCATATGAAAATTATTCAAAAAACGATATATCAGAAGAATTAAAACAATCTTATGAATTATTGATAAAAAATATAAATCAAGATTTTATAGAAACAATAGCAAAAAATAGAAATATTGACAAAAATATAATTAAACAAAGAATAGCAAACGGAGACACTATTTATATGACAC
>Ga0116166_1002534_pt1 | contig 15011 bp, 7 predicted proteins | sample AD_JPNMR2_MetaG_FD_89884 | JGI IMG/M metagenome (GOLD analysis project Ga0116166, IMG submission 89884) | Active sludge microbial communities of municipal wastewater-treating anaerobic digesters from Japan - AD_JPNMR2_MetaG | ecosystem: Engineered > Bioreactor > Anaerobic > Digestate | place...
CGCGACGGTCTTCCCCGCCGCCCGCATCGCCTCGGCCTCTCGCAGCTTGGTCACGATCTGTTCCGGTGTGTGCCTCGTCCGCTTCATCGTCAAGAGTCTCCTGGTCGCCGCCGGCGACCGCTGGGACTCTCATAGGCCTGGATCAGGCTTTGGGGGGCAGGTCAGCATAGGCACGACCAGCCGGAGGGCTCGATGGCCAAGGGTGTCAACGGAACAGAACGGGCAAGCGCGAACGCAAGCTGCCGCGTTCACAGCCATCGGAGATGTCACTTGGGCGCGGCTGCGGCATCCGTCCGAAGAATGCTGGCCAGCAGGGAGTTGATGTAACCGGCTGCGTCGTCTTGCTGAAACAGCACGCCCATCTGTTCCACCTCAGTCTTGGTCATCAACTGCCCCGCCCCGCGTGACCAACCAAGGCTGGCAAAGGGCGTGTTGGAGAGGATGAAGGCGTGCAGTTGCAGATCGGGGGCCTGACGCTCAACGATCTGTTGCAGCCGGGGCACCTCGCGCGTGGCGAACTGCACCTTCGGGTCGCCGGGGTCGAAGTGGTGCAGGCCCTTGGGATCGACGAACGCCAGATGCTGGCGGTCCCCGTCCTGGACCCACAGCAGGAAGTCAGGGAAAAAGTTCGCAGCCTGAAAGAACCCGAGGCCGGTCACCGCCTGATTGCGGAGCAGATAGACATCGTGTCCACGGTTCTCCGTGCACCATTGTGCCAAATCTTGCACGAACGCGGCCTCCCACTTGTCGAGAGCAACCGGGCTGATTCGGATTTCCGCGTTCTTCCCGACGTGGAGGAGGGGCTGATACAGGTGGCCGCCGAACGGCACCGTGCGCCAGCGCCCGCCCCACTTGCTCCAAGGGGCGAGGAGGTTCTGTCCCAGCGCCGTCTTGAGTTCTTCGATGGACGTGGCGATCTGCTCGATCTGCTCAGCCGTTTGCACCAAGTCAGTGGTCTCGATGCTGTATCCGTCGACGAGGTTCGGATCGTCGGGTGCCAACTCCGCGACCTCCAGGTACGGGGCTTCCCACCGGCCCCGGATGTAGCGATAGAACCGCTCCGCGTATGCGTTCAACAACTGCTGCGCCATCCGCTGCCACTGGGCACGGTTCTCGTAGCGGTCCAGGCGCATGTCGTCGGCGGTCGCCAACAACTCGTACCAATCGTCGCGTGCCAGCATCGACGCGATGGCCGGTCGATCGATGTGTAGCCGGTCGAGCCCTCGGGTCGCCTTGAATGCCTCCAGGCCGAACAGCAGGTCATCGATGTCGAACATGAATGGCGGGATGGTCTTGAGCGTCTGCCGCGGCAAATCGGCGGCCTGCCCGATCGCAGACGTGATCTGTTGATTCGCGCCGGCGATCCCACGAATCCGCGGCAGCCAGTTCAGCTTCGTCCGATGTTGCCGCAGCCACGCATCCTCGGGCGCGGTCTCGTGCGGGGGCCGAAGCCGCACGAGCGGGCCGAGTTTGCGGAACGCCTGGCCGCGCTCCACGGCCTCGATCTCGCTACGGAGACGAAGCGTCTTTAACTTCCGCTCAGGCAGCGTCTTCACGACAGGCAGATCCCAGACCTGCTTCTCCTGCGCTTCGGGCACCTCGCTGAAGATCCAGTCGCGAAACTGGTTCATGTAGGTGGCCTTGACGCCAATCACCTGTAGCGTCTCGACCTGCCGAAGGTTCTTGGGTGCCGGCGGCTTCTCTGCGAGCACCGACGACCGTCGCAGACTCATCCGATAGCCCCGCAGACGCACACCACGCCCAAACAACTGGATGATCTGGGTGCCCTCGTTCTTGCCCATCCGCATGAGCCCGATGGATGAGACACGCCACGAGTTCCATCCCTCCGTGAACTTCCGTGAGCCGACGAGGAGATTGACAGGGCTGTCGTCGCGGTTGATGCCCATGAACAGCGACGGGCGGTTCGCATCGTCCTCCAGGCGCACAACGCCCCTTTCGACGCACGCGTCCGCGACGGCTCCCGGGTCTCCGACGTTCACCACCCCGAACGGCTCGGCCTCGCCGACCTTCAGGGCCAACTCGCCGGTGGCCCCTCTCATCATCTGCACCGCCAGCGACCCGCCGCCGGGAGCATGGAACACATCCCGCAGAATGCCCTCGTGCAGCGACCGCGCTAGCACGGCCTTGTCTCCCGACACATCCAGGTGTGGAAGGCGATGGGCCAGAAGGTCCCGGCCCCGTTGGTCCTTGAAACCCTCCTCCAGCAGGCTCTGGATGATCGCCACCGATTCCGTCGGCGCGTTCAGGAATCCCTTCAGGAACAGCAGCACCTCGACCACGTCCGACACGGACTCCTTGTCGTCCGTCGTCGAGACTTTCCCGCCCGTCACGGTGTGCCCCACGAACACCCACAGCGGCTTGTCGATCTGGAACGGCTTCATCGCATCGCCGCCGTCCATCCACACCCGCATCTGCTGGTAGAAGAGCAACAGGGCCGCCGTCAGGTAGCGACGCTGCTCGATCTTGTCCTCGTCGTCCGCGTCGAGATTCAGGATCGTAAAGTCCTTCCCGTACCCATCGCGGTAGAAACTCCGGTAGGCGTAGTCGAAGAGCACGCTCCGCGCGTATCGGTTCTTCATCCCCTCGTCGGTGCCGATGGCCTCCTTGAACGTCGCCGAGTACTCGATGCAGAAGCCGTCCCTGGCAAGCTGGTCGCGACGCCCCATCCACTTGCCATCTTCGCCGCGCCCCGCGCCGCGGTGCCCCTCGTCCACCAGCACCAGATTGCACCCCTCGAACGCCTCGGTCGCGACCGTCGCCTTGCCGTGGTCATCCTGGAACTTATGGATGGAGAGAATCTTGATCGCCCGCTGAGCGTGCGCGGCGAACAGCCCATCCACGCCCTGCTCGCCGACGGTCACGACATCGAACCCCGACTGCGCGAACTCCGTGGCGTGCTGAGCGCTCAGGCCGTCGTTGGGGGTGACGAGAATAATCTGGTCGAGTTTGGGCCACTTCCCAGAGGCAAACGCGGCCGCGTGATACTGGCGGAACTGGCGCACGTGGACATGCATCAGCAGGGTCTTCCCGCTGCCGGTGGCGCACCAGAACGCCAGGCGGGCAAGTTGCCGCTTCGGATCGGCGTCATCGTCGCCGACAGGTTCGGTCGGGAACGGGGCCACCTGATCGGGCTCGGCCGCCTCCGCATTGTGCTCGGCGATCCTCGCGTTGATCTCGTCCCGCAGCGCTCCGGCGTCCTGGAAGTACCGATCGAGGAACATCTCCGTGAACAGCAGCGCCAGGTACTGGTGGTACTTCCAGTCGATCCGGGGCTGGTTGTGCCGAGTGCGAGCCGTGTTGATCGCCTGCGTGTGTTCCAGGATGTTCTGCTCGTACACCCTCAAGCGGTCCACGGGCACGACGTTGGCATCCGCCACCGTCGGCAGCACACCGGCGATCGCCTCGAAGAAGCGGTGCAGGCCGGTTCGTTCGTCGATGCCTTCCGCGCTGTCGGGCGAGACCTGAAACCGCTCCTTGAACTGCGTCAGATCACGCACGCCCAGTTTCGAGAGCGCCCACTGGAACAGCACCGTCTGCCGGTGAAAGTCGGGCTTGGCCCGACCACCCGCCCCATTCCGCGCGGGCCTGCCCCGCCGCGGGGGGCGCGCGCCGGGCGTCGCCGCGGCTGGGGCGGCGGCATCGCCGTCGCCTGCGCCACGCGATCGTGCACGACCGCCGGGGGGGCGCTCAGCCATTCGCCCCTCCCGTCGCGGAGGCCGAATCCGTGTCCTCGAACATCTTCGCCTTGAACGTCTCCTCCGTCGGGTAGACCGTGCGGATCTCCGCCGTCGGCTGCGGCAGGGTCACCGGGCCATTGATGTAGATCAGGTGGTAGTCGCGGTGCTCCGTCCGCTCGCGGGTGTTCTCGCGGTGGCGAGCCATCCAAGCGTCGAGCACCGCGGCGTCCTTCTCCGGGTCATCGGTCAGTTTCCGCCACACCACCAGCACGCGGGCGGCGTTGCCCCCGTTGGAAGCCGGGTTGAGTTCGCCCTCGACACGCTGGAAGACGTGGGGTCCAGTCTTTGACGCGACGAGCTTCTCGCCTCGCCATGTTTTCACCTTCAGCTTGCCGAGTCCGTCGTCGTGGCGGACACGCTCAAACTCGGGATCGAAGTGCTCCAGTGGGCCGTGCGCGTGCACCTTCAGACCGATCAGGTAGTTGAAGGTCTCGACCAGATCGACGCGGTGCCGCTTGATCTCGGCATCACCGGCCAGTTGGGCGTTGATGGTGTATCCCCACGGATCGCGGAAGGCGTCCAAGTTCAGCAGATGCGGCCCGAGCTCGAGATCGAGGCCGTAGGTGATCAGGGCGTCCTTCTCGGCTGCCGAACGGCCTTCGAGGAGCGTGCCGGACGGCGCAGGGAGGTTGTTCAGGGCGTCTTCGTAAGACTCCAACGACAAGTACTTGATTAGACTGCTAGTGCCAGCACACCAACTTTGTGCCCTGCCCTCACGCCACTCGGCACTGAACAAGGCCTTGGCGACGCGAGGCAGGAGCACTGAATCGAAGTACTTTCCCATTTCCACCAAGATAAACCGTCGACCACCGCCATCTTCTCTATTCAATTGGATGACTGCATGAGCCGTTGTTCCGGACCCGCCGAAGAAGTCGCACACCCAAGAGTCTCGATCGACATTCGTGGCTCGAATGCAATCAACAACGAGTCGCAGCGCTTTCGGAAACGTGAAATCAGCAATCCTGCCGAACATCCGCTTGAGTAAGTTAGTTCCATACTCGGTTGCGGAGTACTCCTTTGAATCCCACCACGTAACCGGGAGCATTCCCTCATCCGTCATCCGCGACTTCAGGTAGATCCCGGTCCTTCCTCTCTGATCTGGCTTTGCACAGAAGTTGGAGAGGTCTTCCACAAAAGACTCTGAACCCCACTTCCAGCGCAGTTGATCCCCCGCCTCATTGATGGGCCATACAACTTCCTCGCCGCTCATAGGCGATTCGAGTACATTCCACTCTTTGTTCTTTGCATTCCACTCCAGCTTCGGCAGACGCACTAAACCGTTCTTGGCATAGATCGGATAGTACATTTTGGGGCGTGCTTCTCGGGTCGCTTCACGGCCGCCATGCTTTCTGAAGTTGACCCACTCGAAGGCACCTTTGTTGTCAGACTCCGAGTATCGTGCCCGTTGCTCTTCATTTCTGCGCAGTCGTCCAACGACAGATCTATCCGATGCGGCAAGAAACACCGCGTACTCATGGGCCTCAGCAAATCCTTTGGGCGTAGAGCGCCCAGCAGGGTTGCTTCGAACCGCCACGACGCCAAGTAGGGATGCAGGGCCAAACTGCCCATCGAACAGACACCGCATCCTGGCCGCTTCAACATCGTCGATCGCCACGCAAACGATGCCGTCCAAAGTGAGAAGGCGTTTGCCAAGCTGTACACGATCAGCGATTAGAGAAAGCCACGACGATTCTTTGTACTCGTTCTTGTATGCGATCGCGGAAGCCGCCGTGTTATAAGGGGGATCGATGTAGATGGTGTGTACTTGACCAGAAAAGCGGTTGTGAAGCATGCCCAGTGCCTGCAAGTTTTCTGAATTGACAAGTAGGCCGGTAGTTGCCGAGTCCAGTCCTGCCGATCGGTTCAGTACAGCCTCCGTGGAGAGCAACTCTGCGACAAACGACCGAGAGAAGTGGCGTGTGTCGACGGGAAGACACGAGCACGCGTCCAAGTGCGCCCGCGTCCCCCACGCCGCTCCGCCGAAGAGCCCGGCGTCTCCAATGTTCTCGGGCTTGAAACCCAGCCGCTCCCACTCGGCCCACTGCTCGGCGTTCTGCGCGACCACGTCGCGGAGCGCGGGCGGGATGCGGTCGACGGTCACGAGCCAGTTCGTGTTGAGCACGAACTTCTTCTTGAGCCACATCTTCTTCTGGAAGTTCTCGATGGCGGCGAGGAAGTCGATGATGCGGCCGGCGACCCTGCGGATGGCCTTGACCTTGCCCTGCACGCGCTGAAGGTGATCGGGCGGGAGAGACTCCAGGTCATCCAGCCGCACGACTTCGTTCTTGATGTAGAAGTCCAGTTCGCGGCGGAGGAAGCCGCCGAGGTCCTTGTGGATGAAGTAGTCGAAGGTGTTGCGGGCGGTGAAGTGGTCCAGGTGCTTGCCGAGGAGCGTGCGGGCGGGCTTGTCGGGCGTCGCGGCGGCTCCGGGGGCGGCGATGAGCGTTTTCCACGCCTCGGGCATGGCGGCGACGGCCCGCTTCTCGGCATCGGCGCAGAACTGCTCCCGTTCATCGCCCTTCTTGGGGTTGGACGCCCTGGCGTAATCGCCGCCGAAGACGGCGACCGCGCCGGCGGCGGCCCGGTCCTTGTCGGCCTGCGTCGGGACGCGGAACTCGAAGCGGAGCGTCAGCACGCTCGCCGCCACCTCGACCGGGTTCTCGATGGCGAGGATGTACCGTCGCTTGGCGTCGTCCGGCTCTTTGTTGTTGCCGACCTCCTGGGTCGCTTCGACCAACTTGAAGCGGACGGTCTTGTCGCCGCCCCCCCCAACCTTGAAGCGATAGTCCTTGTGCCACTCGCCGGACTTGATGTAGTACTGGTCCTTGTTGGCCCAGTGGAGCGTGACTTCCTCGCCGCTACAAGGGCGATACCTACGCCATCCCCTACAGCGGCGAGGAAGTGGTTGTAGATGTCGGCCTCGAGGTCGGCGGCCCCCCCCGCCGCGCCGCCCGCGGACTCCAGCCGGGCGCGCAGGTCCTTCACCTTTGGCAGCGTCTCAGGATCGGCCCCGAGGGCGCGGGCCTGCTCGATCGCTTTGTCGAGCTCGGCCTGCACCAGGTCGGCGGCCCCGGCCCCGTGTGCCGCGAGCGTGTCCTTCACCACGTCCTTGAGTTGGCGGTCGAGAAACTCGGTGACTTCCTTGTTCTTGGCGGCGATGATGCGGTAGATGCCGAAGTCCAGGTCCGACTTGTCGAGCTCGAACAACTCCCTCAGTTTGGCCTTGAGGGCGTTGAACTTGCTGTCCGTGATGGCGGTGGTGGGGGGGGCTGGGGGCATAGTGTTCCGTGACTGCATCGTTCAGACGACCTGAAAGCGGAGTGTAAACAGGGTCTCACGGGCGTGCCGCTGCTGGCACCGGGCACGCAGTTGTGCCAGAAGTTTCTGACGCTCGGCCTCCACCTCGGCTTCAACCTCGTCGAGCCGTCGGAAGGCCCGACGCCGCTCACCCTCCAATCGCGTGATCTCCTGCTGCGCCTGCTGCTGCGCGGCAACGGTCTCTGCAAGCTCCGCACGCCGCCGGGCGGCACGGGTGTCGCGGCGGATGGTCTCGATCTCTGCCTCGGCGGCGGCGATCTTGTCATCGGCCCACTGATTGACCTGCGTTTGGATGGTGCGGAAACGGCTGTTGCCCGCCTCGCTCGCTCGCGAGAGGGTCGCATCTGCAAGGCGATCGGCGTCGGCCGCCAACCGTTCACCAGGGATGCGCGCCGCCTCGGCATCGGCAACCACGGCGCCTGGAACATCCATCAGCCGCTGCGACTGCTCCTGGTCGATGTTCTCGCCATCGTCGGTGATCGCGGTGAACAGCAGGAACTCTTCGCGGGCGTCGCTGTCGAGGGTCAGTTTGTCGAGCCGGAGCCAGCCGGATCGGCCGACAAGCGGCTTGAGCATGCTGATCTTGCGATCGTGGCCGGACACGTCGAAGCGAATGGTCGCCGGGGACAACGGCTGGGACTTCGCGGCGTTGATCAGCCACTGCCCCATCGGGCTGGAGAGCCGAAGCAGGTGGGCCTCGGTCGCGGTGTACTCGTCGTCGGTGCGAACCGCCGAGATCAGCCGGTAACGCCCCGCGGGAACGTCTGGTGCGGGCGCGGCGGGGAGATCGAAGCCCAGGCGTTCGTCATCGAACGTCGCCTTTCCATCGAGCCCCCAATGGGCCAGTCGCCAGAAGCGCTCGCCCACGCGGTCGAGTGCGACCTGCGCGTTCTGGCCTCGGATCTTCAATCGCTCGTGGACATCGGCATCGAAGTGCTCGAAGAGCTGCTGCTGCGCCTGGGTCATCCTCTGGGCGATGGTGCCCTCAAGTTCTCGCTGCAGGGCATCGAACGCGGCGTTGATCTCTTGCTCGGTGCGACAGGTCTTGAGAATGGCGAGCACCCGCTTCTCGAAGTCCACACCTTCCTCGATTGCGCCGAGAACTTCATCGCTCGCGCCGAAGAGCCCGTCAAAGAGGCTGAACTTCTGCTGGAGAAGGTCCTGAACACGTTTGTCGGCGAGGTTGTCCTGCGAGAGGAAGTTGACGACAACAACATCGTGCTGCTGGCCGTAGCGGTGGCATCGCCCGATGCGCTGCTCGATCCGTTGCGGGTTCCAGGGGAGGTCGTAGTTGACGACGAGCGAGCAGAACTGAAGGTTGACACCCTCGGCGGCCGCTTCGGTGGCGAGGAGGATCTCCGCGTGATCGCGGAACTCCTCGATCAGGGCCGAGCGCATGTCGACCGCCTTCGAGCCGGTGAGCTTGTCCGTGCCGGCGTGCCTGGCCACGAACCGGTCGTACGCTTGCTTGGCGCTGGGATGGGTGTTCGAGCCGTTGAACGTGACGACCTTGCCCGCGTAACCATTGGCTTCGAGGTAGGCAGCGAGGAAAGCCTGGGTCTTGCGGCTCTCCGTGAAGATCAGTGCCTTGCGCTTCGCGCCCAGTTCCCTGAGGCGAGCGAAAGCGGCGTCGAGCGCCTTGAGCAGGGCCTTTGACTTGCTGTCGCTGCCGATCTTCTCGGCGCGGGCGATGAGCGAGTCGATCTGCTTCAGCTCGTCAGCGAGCAACCGGCCCTGCACGAGCGCGGTCGAGGGGTCGGCGTCGTCCCCTTCTTCGAGTTGCTCGATAAGTGAATCGATGTCGATGTCCTCGCCTTCGGCCAGGGCGTCGATCAGGTCGTCCTCGCTCAGCTGCGGCAGGCCATCGCGGACGGCGATCAAACGTTGGCGCATCGTGCCGAGCGTGCTCGCCAGCGCCTGCGGCGACGAGGCAAGCGTCTTGAAGAGGATCATCTCGATGAGTTGACGCTGGCGCTGCGGGAACGCGAAGCTGATGTCCCGCATCATGAAGTCCATCACGTCCTGGTGCAGCGACTTTTCCTCGTCGGTCTGCGGGAAGGGATGGGTCATCGCCTGCCGCTTCTTGTAGTTGATGTAGGCGCAGTCCTTCCGGAGCGTGCGCTTGCACACCTGGGCCAGGCGGACGCGAAGGCCGACGAGGTCGCCACCTGCGTTGCAGTAGCGAGACTGGAACGCGCTCTTGTCTCCGAAGACATGGTCGTCGATCAGCCACCCGAGCCCGTAAAGCTCGAGCAGGCTGTTCTGGAGGGGGGTGGCCGTCAGCAGGATCTTCTGACGAAGCTCGAATGCCCAGCGGACCGCCTGCCCGCCCTTGCGACTGGGTTGGTACGCATTGCGCAGTTTGTGGGCTTCGTCGAGAACGACGAGGTCGAAGGGGATGGCGCGAAGGTCATCCTTCATCCGGGCCGCGAAGCCGTAGGAGATGACGATGATCTTGCCGCAGTCGAAGGGGTTGGGCTGTCCAGAGGCGCGGATCTGGTTCCACACCCGTCGATCAAGCACAACCGCGGGCAGGTTGAACTTCTCGGAAAGCTCGGTCTGCCATTGCTTTCTAATGTGCGCGGGGCAGACCACGATCAGCCGCCGGCGACGCTCGGCCCAGCGCTGGCAGAGCACGAGGCCCGCTTCGATCGTCTTTCCCAAGCCCACCTCGTCGGCCAGGATGACGCCTTTCTGGAGGGGGTTCGAGATAGCAAAGAGTGCGGCATCGACCTGGTGCGGGTTCAGGTCCACCTTGGAGTCGAAGAGCGTCGTGGATAGACGATCCATCTCGCCGACGGCGCCCAGGCGGGTCAAGTCGTGGGCGTAATAGCACGCTTGATGGGGAGTCAGGGGCATCAAGGACTCCTTTTCGTGCCCCGCAACCACTCATCGATGACGGTTTTGCGGAACCTCCAGTGCTCTCGGCCCTTCCGGCCGGGCACGCGCGCCTCCTGAGCAAACCCGTAGTTGCCGAACTTCGAGACTTGGCAGTTCACCGCAATGTCATTGATAACCATGACCTCGGGTTCGACGGGAGGCGCCGATCTGATCGGACGGGTCCGGGCCATTCTGCGGATGATAGCGGTTCTTGCCAGTTCCTTGGAAATACGGTGTTGACTGGCTGGCAGCGAGAGTCTGCGACTGGACGGCGGTCCCAGCCGACTCGGAGCAGGCTGGATCAGGTCTTGTCACGAGATCCCCCAGTGCCCCTTTCCAGCGTGATCGCGACCGGGCGTGTGGATTGCCGTCGTGTTGAGCGCTTGTCCGAGGCGAAATCGCAACGCCGCGTCTGGCCGCGCCCGATCAGCGTACGCGGTCTGGAACTTCGCGCGGTTGCACGGGTTTGAAGTCACACGCATCCGGGAACAGCCGGCACAGCCGGCCTTGATGCTCTCTTGCTCGTTGAACGACAGCGCGGCATTGCTCGGCTGCCTTTATGGCTTCATTGGCTTTGTCGCGCGCGGTCCATGCTGTGCGCCGGGACGCTCGCTTCCACGCCTGCTTCAGCGCCTCGGCCTCGTCGATCATGTCGCTCAATAGGTCATTAAGGCGCTGTGTCGCCTCATCCAGTTCGCGGCCATGAGCCACCACTTCCTTCTTCATTGTGTCACGATCGAGTTCGATGACATGGCGCTGCTCGACATACTTGGCCATCTTGCGCAACGCGTCTTCGGCATTCGGAAGTGCCGCGCGACTGATGGACCGTACGAGCCGTTTGTCCTCGTTGCGTATGCTCCTCTCGAGGTCGTTCGCGACCATGCGCAGACTCTCGATCCACTTTGGCTGCGGACCGAGCCGCTCGTACTTGCGTGTCCCGTCATTGATTGCCTTGGCAGCCGTCAGGGCGATGACGCTCGCACGTGCGCCGATCTCCGAGTCACTCCAGCTTTTCGCGTAATTCTTGGCGTTCCCGATACCGATAGAGAAGTAGGGGCTCCTGGAGTCCGGCTTCCGCCGATCGCCCGCACGTATCTCAAGCATCGCTGCGGCGAGCTGGAGTTCTTGTTTCCGAACTTCGTCCTGCTGGCCGCTGTCGTTCACCAGTTTGTACAAACCATCGATCGATTCATCGAACTTTCCGGCGTCGAACAAGTCCAACGCCGTCGCGATGGCGGGGTCGCAGAACTTCAATCCCACACGCCCTGTGACATCGGGGTCGGTCTTTGCCGGCGCTGCAGGCGCGAGCGGCTTCGCGGCCGGCGTCGTGGTTGACGAGCCCGCCGGGGGGACGTCAGCCACACACGCCTGAGAAACCACAACAGCGGCAATCCAACCGAGCACCCCGGCACGCGCCGAGCAACGCAGATAACCCTGGGCCATGCAGCACCTCCTGCCTCATGGATGAGCGAGCCACCTCACTTCTTGGTAATCGTGATATCACATTTCTGGTTCTTCCCGGCTTCTCCGTTCTTGTACTTATTGATTGTACCTTTCCAATAGATCTTGTCTGCGCTCGCGGTGCCCTCGATGTTGCCGACGAGCCGCCAAAGAGACTGCGGCGTCTTGCCGGGAGCCTTCCGGATCTCCTTGAGCAACGGTGTGCCGTCCTTGAACTCAAACGCGAAGTCTCTCGTCCAGCCGTCGGTCCGGATACGGATAACCGCGGAGCCAGGTTGTGACTTCACGATTGTCACTTCTTGGGCTTGCGAACTGAAGCCGTCTCCCGACAAGTGAATCGAAGCCTCCCACTGGCCCTGAGCCAGAAGCAACCCCGGCTGCGCCGTCTTGGCCCTCCCACCGGATGGCGCCCGCGTCACGGCATTCTTCGATGGCACGAACTTCGCGAAGCGCTTGACCTGAATCGATTCGATTGTAATGGCGCCATCGAGTGCCTTGCAGTGAATCAGTGGTCGCCGCTCGCCGTCGGTACTTCGCACGATCGACCCTCGCTCTACTCCCTTGTCGCCGCTGAGCAACTCCGAGGACACCGTCGCCAGCACCTCCACCCGCCCTTTGGGTTCCCATCCTTCGGCCGCAAAGGTCGTCGAGACTCCGGGACTCCCGGGCAGACTAATCACGAGGCGGCCCGCGCCGGGGTCCGTCCGCAACGCCACGAGTCGCACACGATAGTGTGCTGGATACTCTCCGGTCTTGAGCAGCGACTGTTCCTTGTCTGTGAAGAGCACAGGACTCAGGTCGATCGTCATTGGCTCTTGATCCGCCGAGGGAACCACCGCAGTCTCAAGTCGAACATCGCGCCACGCCGCGAGATCCTGCCACTGCTCACACTCCTCCGCCTCGCGCCCGATGATCCCTGCCAGTTCATTCAGCCCGGACTGCTGCGCGCACGCGACAGCCGCCCGGTATTTGTTGATCATCAACTTCCGCGCCGAGTTGTAGCGCTCGGCCAGAGCCGGATTCTCAATGTCGCCGGGGATCACACCCGATTCGCGGAACTGCTCGAGAACCCCTTCCAGTCGCTTGGCAGCCCCCGCGTCCGCCTTCGGGCCTTTCCTTGCCATCTCCAGCGGTTTGGCGATCTCTCGCTCCACCGCCTCCCGCACCGCCCGCACTTCTCCTTCGTACGCCGCCCTTCCGTCGATGTGGACGCGGGCGCACGCCGGCTCATCCGTGGCGAGTGTGATGCTCGGAAAGGCCAGCCACAGCGCCGCCGCGGCCAATGCCGCCCGATAGCCTGTTCGGAATCGATCTGTTGTGCGCGGAACGATCATCGGACGCTCCTTGTGATAGTGGCTCGTGCTATAAACATCACGAAACGGTGTGACTCATGACGGCGCGGTTTCGCCGGGCTGTCGGAGGCCGACAAGACGCCTCGCCTCCTCGACGTACTTCATTAAGCCCTCAAGATACTCCAAGTCTTCCACCGAGGGCTCGTTGCCTTCATAATCAAGGGCTTCGGCGACGAGTTCTTCCAGATAAGCCAGACTCTCTCGCGCCGCATCGACGCGGCCGAGCCGTTGATGGGACATGGTGATGAACGCCCAGTTGACCAGGTCCCCCGATTCGTACCCCAGGTCCGACCGCAGCAGCGTGGCAATCGCCTCTTCGTAAAAGCCCAGGCGGTACCACGCGACTCCCTGAGTGTTCAGGTAGTTCGGATCATCCGGCACAAGTGCGAGCGCCTCTCCCGCGCTGACGACCGCCGCGGCAGCGCTGGGATCATCGCAGTCCGCCCCTTCACAACTCCACCACGCTTGATTGTTCGACGCCTCCGCTGCTTCCCAGAGTTTCAGGTACTCCGCGCGAGCCGCACCCACCCACAGCGCCCGTTGGTAGGAATCGTCGATCGCGTCGTCCAGGAAACTCCACCAGACCTCGGGCAAGCCGCCGCCCGTAACACGACTCCAACCGAGCCGTGAAGCGAAGACACGCTCTGCGTCGCGACGCACGCGCTGCGCGGCGAGAATGCTCGTACGACGTTGCGCAAAGGGCGTCGTCTCCCACACTTTCATCGTCCCGTCCAACGCAGCCGTCACGATCCGCTGGCCGTCCGGGCTGAATGCCGCGGACGTGACCCCACTGGCATGACCCTTGAGCTCGATGAGCGCTTCGCCGGTGGCCGCATCCCACACTCGCGCCGTGTCGTCCCACGAAGCCGTCACGATCCGCTGGCCGTCCGGGCTGAATGCCGCGGACGTGACATCACTTATATGACCCTTGAGTTCGATGAGTGCTTCGCCGGTGGCCGCGTCCCACACGCGTGCTGTGTCGTCGCTCGAAGCCGTCACGATCCGCCGGCCGTCCGGGCTGAATGCAAGGCACCGTATGGCGGCGTTGCCGGCCTCGTTCAGAACGATGCAGTTCTGCTGCGCGCGGAGTACTGTACGATCAGTCGCGTCCAACACCCGGGTCGTGCCGTTGTTCATCGCCGCGACGATTCGCTTGCCGTCTGGGCTGAAGGCGGCGACAGCAACACCCTTACATTCCAAACAGGGCAGTCCAGAGATCGCGTCACACAAGTATAACGTACCGTCTTTTATAATAAGCATGATCAGCGTGCCATCCGGGCTGAAAGAAGCGGAGCTGACCTCATCCGTATAACGCTCTAGCGTAGCGAACGGCTTTCCGGTGAGAGCATTCCACACCCGGGCGGATCTATCGCTTGAAGCAGTGAGCACGTACGTCCCGTCAGTACTAAAGCAAGCAGAATGAACCTCACCCTCATGATTCTTGAACTCGACGACGCATTGGCCCGTCGAAGAGTTCCAAATCCGCGCGGTGCGATCGATCGATGCTGTCACGATCCGCGTCCCATCGGGGCTGAAACGCGCTGGATATATCCAACCGGTATGCCCCTTTAGTTCAACAAGTAAACTACCCGTAGCGGCATTCCATACCCGCGCAGTGTTGTCGTTGGATGCCGTCACGATTCGCTTGCCGTCCGGGCTAAACTCGGCGAAGGAGACCCAGACGCGAGGTCCCGTGAGTTGGACGAGTAGTTCGCCCGTTACAGCGTCCCATACCCGAGGCGTACAGTCCAGAGACGTCGTGACGATGCGTCGTCCGTCTGGGCTATAGGCAGCGGAATAGACCTGGTCTGTGTGCCCAACGAGTGTGACGAACAACTCTCCCGTCACAGCATCCCACACCCTCGCAGTGCCGTCATCCGATGCCGTCACGATGCGCTTCCCGTCGGGACTGAATGCTGCGGAACGGATGCACATGTCGTCGGCGACCTTCAGGAGCAGCAGGCACGCGTTCGTCATTGCATCCCACACCGCCGCTCGACCGTCAACCAGAGCCGCTACGATTCGGGTCCCGTCCGGACTGAACGCGACAGATCGAGGATAAAGGGCTCCGCCATTGAGCACTTGCGACGAATGGTCGGCACTCGCGTTCAGCCATCGCCACTCCCAACCCCGAAATCGTTCCGGGCACGCCTGCAGTCGCTGCCGCATGAGTTCGTCGTGCTGAGCGTCATAATGCACACCCGCCATTTGGATATTGGCCACGTACGCGGCGTGCTCGATC
>Ga0116166_1002539_pt1 | contig 14979 bp, 12 predicted proteins | sample AD_JPNMR2_MetaG_FD_89884 | JGI IMG/M metagenome (GOLD analysis project Ga0116166, IMG submission 89884) | Active sludge microbial communities of municipal wastewater-treating anaerobic digesters from Japan - AD_JPNMR2_MetaG | ecosystem: Engineered > Bioreactor > Anaerobic > Digestate | place...
AGCGTGTTCTCGGCCGTGACCCAGATCCAGGAGATGACGCTCACCTTCGTGCCCAAGATCGTCGCGGTCTTTCTCGCCCTGCTCGCGGCCCTGCCCTGGATCATCGAGAAGCTGGTGACCTACACCACCAACCTGTTCGCCAGCATACCGACCCTCGTGAGATGAGCGACCTGTTGAGACTCGCCTGGGGCGACTTTCTGACCCTCTTCATGGTGATCGTGAGGGTGGGGATGGTCTTCGCCGTGGTGCCGTTCTTCAGCGCCGAGGTCATACCCCGCCGTGTCACCGCGGTGCTCGCGCTCTTTCTCAGCATGGTGCTCATGCCCGTCGTGCCGAGGGTCCCGGTGGGCATCGACGAACTCGACGCGCTCACCCTGCTCGTGATGGTGATCCAGCAGCTCCTCGTCGGTATCGCCCTCGGGCTCGCAGTCAACGTGATCTTTGCGGGCGTCCAGATCGCGGGCGAGCTCATGGGGTTCCAGATGGGCTTTTCCATCGCGAACGTGGTCGACCCCATGACAGGGGTCACGGCGCCCATAACCTCGAACCTCCTGTACGTGACCGCATTCCTCCTGTTCTTCGCGCTCGGGGGCCACCACCAGCTCATCAAGGGGCTCTTCGAGTCGTTCGCGATAGTCCCCGCAAGCGGCGTCTTGGCAAGGGAAGGGTTCTTCACCTCGACGCTCGCCTATGCCTCGGAGATGTTCGTGCTCGGTGTCAAGGCGGCTTCCCCCGTGGTCGGCGTGCTCCTGCTCGTAAACGTCGCGTTCGCGGTACTTGCGCGGGCGGTGCCCCAGATGAACGTGTTCCTCATGGCCTTTCCCATAACCATCGCCGTGGGTCTCGTCTTCCTCGCGGTCGTCGTGATGATGCTGCCCGGCCTCATGGAGGCGTCCCTCCAGAAGGCGCAGGCATTCATGAACGCGGTGCTCGCCCTGTACTGATCCCGAAGAACTCCCCGGCGTTCGCATGGAGAAGCCGTTCGAGGAAGTCTCCAGGCAGGCCCGAGAGCCTGATCCGCGAGAGCTCCCTGTCCCATGCGTACGGTATGTTGGGGAAGTCCGAGCCGTACATGACGCGGTCGCGCCTGAGCTCGCAGAGCGTGAACGGCGGCTCGACGGGGAAATAGCCTGCCATGACCATGGCCGTGTCGACCCAGATGTTGTCGAACCTCTCGAGCAGGCGCCTGTACGCCTCGAACTCGTCCACGCCGAGGTGGGGTACGCACAGCCTCAGTCCCGGGAAGTCCCTGAGGACCCGCTCGACCTTTGTCGCGCTGCAGAGCTGGTAGGGGTCGCACAGGTAGGCGTTGCTCTTCGGTTCCCTGCTTGCGTGCACGACGAGGGGCTTGTTTTCCGAGGCGCATACCTCGTAGATCTCGCGGGAGGGCCTGCCGTCGACGTCGAAGCACTGCACGTGGGCGTGCAGCTTCACCCCCTTGAGACCCATGGCGAAGGCCTCCCTCAGGATGTCCTTGCAGCCGTCCTCACCCGGGAACACCGTGGCGAGGCCGGTCACCCGGGGGTGAAACTCGCTGCAGAGCTCCGCCATGTACTCGTTCAGGCGCCGGGAGATGCCGGCCTTGTGAGCGTACTGGAGGGCGACCACGTGCTCGACGCCCCTTTCAAGGAGGTAGCTCACCACGTCGCGCGAGGGCATCCTGTACCTGATGTCCCACGCGAAGGCGTCGAACCATGCCCTGACGGTATCGAAGAGCTTGTCCGGAAAGACGTGGACGTGCGCGTCGACGACAGGGGGGAGCCCTTCGGGGACGCACGGGCCCTCTTCATCGTTCAAGGATCTCGGTATGCCTCTCATCGCCGTCTCGTCCATCTTGCAGTCCTTCCCTCCTCTCCTTCCAGCCCGGGCCTCGAGAGCAAGCCCCGCTCGGGCGTGCATCCGTTTCGGATTCGGATTGCGCCCCTTACCCGCGGGCACACCGTGCACCTGCTTTGCCGGGTATCCCTTCCCGTCGTGCGGGTGAACCCTTGAGGCGCATCCTGTGGGGAGAGCTCCTGCGCCCCCGGTGCACACCTCGACCGTGCCGCGAGTTTCGTCGTTGCCGGTCCGGGCCCTCACGCGGCCTCGACCATGTGTGAGACCCACCCCTGGGTGTCCGCCTCGATCCCCATCCCGCGACAGGGTGCCGTCCCGCTCGTGTTCACCCGCTCCACCCTTTTCCCGCAGCCGCCGCGGTCTTCCTCCCATTCCCTTCCCGGGAAGGACCGGGCGAGGCAGCCCGCCCGCCTTCCCACTCGTTACGGCCTTCAGGTTTCTTCCGCCTGCCTTGGGCGGCGCCCCCCGACGCGGAGGTATCCCTCGTGGGACCGCATCAGGCCCGCACCGCCGGCCTTTCCCGGGTGCGTCGCATCGTGCCCGCGACGCCTCGTGCGACCTGGACGCGCAAGGCACGCCGGGCCCGGTGGGACCCTGCATGCAGAAAAGGCATCGCCCCGCCTGCCCGGCGATGCGCCCGTGGTTGTTCTGGGGTCATGCAGTTGTCCCATGACAAGGGTGACCATACTGTATTACAATCAATGGCCGAAGTGCCAGTCTCGCCCGCACGTGCGGCCGGGCAGAGGGCTTCAAGACGTGTGCATGGACAGGTGCGGGGTCTCGCCTGGAGCTGGCGTGCGAGGCTGACGAGGACGAGGCGGGAGGTCTCATGAAGAAGCACGGTGGCAGGAAGAGGAACGGCGTTTCCGGGGTGGACTCAGGCCGCAGGGACTTTCTCAAGAAGCTGGCCGTCGTGGCCGCCTCCGTCCCCCTGGCCGGGTTGTGTCCTGTCCTCACGGCAAGGGCGGCGCCCGGGGTTGTGACCGGGGGGAGGAGAAAGAGGCTCGTCTTCTTGGCGATCGACGGGTTCAACCCGGACTACCTGGGGTTGTCCACCTCGGCGCTCAGGGGAGGGAAGGAGGGTGACTGGCTCATGCCGAACCTGAAGGCCTTCCTCAAGGACTCGGTGTGGTTCAGCAACGCCCGTTGCCACCTGCCCGCGGCCACGGACATGAACCACCTGAACGCCGTAGCCGGGACCACCTCCGCCCAGACGGGGATCATCAGCGTGTGGGCCCAGCCCGTGGGGTGGAACGACTCTGGCCGCGCGGTGATCATGCCCACGAGTCTCTTGTATGCCAGGGACGAGCGGGGTCGACCGGTGGACACCCTCTTCACGGCGTGGAAGCGGATGAGTCCCGGGTCGAGGACCATGTTCGTCACCGGCAAGGAATGGGTGGGAAAGATGTTCAGCAGCGCCGGCGCCGCATCCGGGGTGGACCTCGTCGTGTCCGGCGTGGAGCGTCCCCCCTATCTCGATCCCCCGAGGCGCTCGAGTTTCGCGGACCCGCCCACCGACGAGGACGCACGGTGCGACCCAGAGTCGTCGAACATGGGATACTTCGGGTGGCCCATGAGCGCCAGCGACACGATGACACGCCTGTACACGGGCCAGGGCAGCCTCCTCACGAGGCAGATGGAGTTCTTCCCGAGCCACTTCCCCCACGACAGCTGGATCGTGGACTCCGCGCTGGAGCTGTTCAGGCGCGAGGACCCCGACGTGGCCTACATCCTCCTGGCGCAGTGCGACGACGCGGGACACTGCCTGGGCAACGCGCCGGACCCGGACGAGTTCGTCGAGGACCAAGAGGCCCCGTCCCTGCCCGACGGCTGCGAGGAGAGGCCCGCATACAGGCTCGTCAGCAGGAGGAACAGGCTCCTCTACAAGGAGGCCATCCTGGACGCCGTCCGGGAGGTGGACGTCCAGTTCGGACGACTCGTGAAGGGCCTGGGCGAACTGGGCGTGCTCGACGATGCGGTCGTCGTCGTGTTGAGCGACCACGGGTCGGTGAATCACCTGTGGAGCCCCGACTTCTCCTCGACTGACTTCGTGGGCATCCTCAAGGACGCGGGGATCCTCAAGCCGCGCGGCGCGCTCGACGGGATGGACATGTACGCCTTCAGCGTGAGCAGCTACGGCGTGTTGTACTGGCGCGGGGACAAGCGTCTCGTGGGGGCCGCCAAGAAGGTGCTCGAGTCGCACCGGGCCAGAAACCCGGAGAGCGGCTCCCTCGAGTGCCCCTGGTGGGTGCTCGACCGCAAGGACATGATGCACGGCCTCGAGGGCGTCTGCCCGCCGGGAGAGCTCTATCACCCCTTCTATGCAGGCCCTCAGGGCGAGGGCATGGTGATGTGGCCCGACCTCTTCGTCTTCGCCAAGAACGGCTGGCAGATCCCCGTGTACAACGGCCACGTGCCCAACGTGGGCATCGGCGCGCCGTCATGGGCCCCGCCCTGGCGGGTGTACAACGGCGGGCACGGCTCCGTGGACACGACGCCCATACTGGCCGCGGTGAGGGTGCCCGGGGGAAGAAGGGGCGTCAACGACAGGCCTGTGCTCATCAGCGACCTCGCGGTGACCGCCGCCTCCCTGCTGGGCGTGCCTCTCGAGGGGAAAAAGACGGGCAGGGACCTGGCAGGCGAGCTCTCGTGAGTTCTCCCGGAAGGGTCCGGGCGGCAGCCGGCTCCGGTCTCGACGCAGGCTCTCGGTGCGTGAGGGCGATCCGGCCTGGGTCGCCCCGCGCCCCGGGTGGTCGCCTTGAGGGGCTGTACTGTGTGGAATGGACGACCCGCATGGGCGCCGCCCTCGCGATCCCGGGTGGGAGCCAGTCCTCTCCGTCGGGTTCCGCCGCGCACCACGCCCCCGTGGAGACGTCGATGAAGGCAAGGCCCACGGTCTTGCTTCCCGGGTCACGCCAGGGGGACATGGGGTAGTTCCCCCTGTCCCCGCATGGGCCTGGGCGTGCCGGGGTGACAGCGGGCCGGGACCGCTCGGGCCCCCGGGCCGATCTCGGGGGACCAGGCGGGGGCTCCAGGCCCACCCGTAACTGGCGCGTTTCTCCGGTGTATCAACAAGAGCGCGGCGATGGTGCCCTTCCGGACGCCTCCCGAGGGGTCTTTCACGAGAACATGCGGGAAGGTCGCCTGCCAAAACGATGCAAGCGCTCCCCTTGCATTCGATGCGCGCCTCGTATTATCCCTGGGAACATGGATACACCGTTCAAGAGGATCGAGCTCGAAAGCGGGGTGCTCATAGAGGTCGAGGACAAGACGAAACACCTCTCGGGCGATCTCTACATGGTGCACATGGCGGTAACCTTCTCGGTGGAACTCGGTGACAAAGACTTAGAGCTTCTCGCGTACTGCCCGTCCGGCAGGCTCGCGATCACGAGGGATCTCAACAGGCCGGGCGTCCACAAGGACGACCTCGAGCGGGTCAAGACCGAACTCGTCGAATCGTTCATCGCCACGAACAAGGCCTACATGGTTCACCCCCGCTTCGTCGAGAGGTTCAAGAAGACGAGCCTCGAGAGATTCAAGGAGCAGGAGGAGAAGGCCAGGAGGATGGCCGGTCATGAAGAGTGACGCCTCGCTGACCCCCATGATGCGCCAGTATCTCGAGATCAAGAGGGAGTGCCCGGACGCGGTCCTGTTCTACCGGATGGGTGACTTCTACGAGATGTTCTACGACGACGCCGTGGAGGCCTCGAGGATCCTGGGCCTCGCGCTCACGACGAGGGACAAGGGGAAGGAACATCCCGTCCCCATGTGCGGTGTGCCGTTCCACAGCGCCCAGGCGTACATCCACAGGCTCATCAAGGCCGGCCGGAAGGTCGCGGTCTGCGAGCAGTCCGAACCCGAGGCAGGGTCGAGGGGGCTCATGCGCAGGGAGATCGTCCGCGTGGTGACCCCTGCCATAGCGCTCGAGGACGACCACCTCGAGAGGGACAGGGCGAACTACCTCATGTCCCTCTGGCGTGACCCGAAAAGCCGAACCGTGGGCCTGGCCTTCATCGACGTCTCCACGGGGGCCTTCCGGGCGACGGAGCTCGACGGAGAGGACAGGCTTTTATCAGAGATCGCGAGGGTGGCGCCCAGCGAGGTCTTGATAGCACAGGACTTCGACCTGCCCGAGGGGCTCGCCGTGACCAGGATCGACGAGCCCATGACCCTGGAGAGAGCCCGGGACCTCCTGAACCAGCACTTCCGTACGGTCACCCTGGACGGCTTCGGCCTCAAAGATGCGCCGCTTGCGACGGTGGCCTCGGGGATGGCCCTTTCCTACGTGAGGAAGACGTGCGGGACGGCCATAGAGCACATCACCACCCTGAGGTTCTACAGCCAGGGCTTCTCCATGGCACTCGGCCGGACCACGATACGGAACCTGGAGCTCTTCGAGACCATAGGCTCTTCCCGTGACAACACCCTGTACGCCGTCCTGAACCACACGAGGACACCCATGGGCGCGCGCATGCTCGCGGACTGGATCGCCTTCCCCCTCGTGGATGTCGAGCGGATCGAGGAACGGCTCGATGCCGTGGGTTCCCTCCTGTCTTCCAGGTCAAGGCTCACCGCCCTCAGGGATGTCCTGGGAGATGTCCCGGACATGGAGCGGATCGTGGGGCGCATCTGCACGAAGACGGCGGGCCCCAGGGACGTGCGCGCCCTCGCGGACGGGCTCTCGCTGGTCCCCCGCGTCCGCGAGATTGTCGCCGAAACCGGGGCCCCCCTCCTGGAAAATGCCCTGGCCGGCCTCGACAACCTGGAAGACCTGAGGGCCAGGATAGAGAGGACCCTGGTAGAAGCACCGCCCCAGCGCCTCGGCGACGGCTCGGCCGTCGCGTCCGGGGTGGACCGGGAGCTCGACGAACTCAGGGACATCCGGAGGGACTCGCGCAGGTTCCTCGCCGAGCTGGAGGCACGGGAACGCGAGTCCACAGGGATACCCTCGCTCAAGGTGGGGTACAACAGGGTGTTCGGTTACTACATCGAGATCGGGAAGTCGCAGGCGGCAAAGGCGCCCGATAGGTACGCCAGGCGGCAGACCCTGGTGAACGCCGAGCGTTTCATCACGCCGGAGCTCAAGGAGTACGAGGCGAAACTCCTGGGGGCGCAGGACGCCATCGCCGCCATCGAGCAGCGCATATTCGAGGAGCTCAGGCAGTCGGTGATCCCCCATGTCCCCGCGCTGAAGGCGGCCGCCTCCTCCCTCGCGCTCGTGGACGCCCTGGCGTCTCTGGCCTGGGCGGCGCTCAAGTACGGTTACTGCAGGCCCTCGATCTGTCGGGACAGGAGGATAGAGGTAGTCGGGGGGCGTCACCCCGTTGTGGAACGCGTTCTCAAGCCAGGGGAGTACGTCCCGAACCCGTGCGCCTTCGACCCCGACAAGGACACCATCCACCTCATAACCGGGCCCAACATGTCGGGAAAGTCCACCTACATGCGCCAGGTGGCGCTCATCTGCATCATGGCGCAGATCGGCTCGTTCGTGAGCGCGGAAAGCGCCCGCATCGGCGTGGTGGACAGGATCTTCACGAGGATAGGGGCGTTGGACAACCTGTCGGCGGGCCAGAGCACCTTCCTCGTCGAGATGACCGAGACGGCCGACATCCTCAACAACGCGACCGAGAAGAGCCTCGTGATCCTCGACGAGATCGGCCGCGGGACATCCACGTACGACGGGATGGCGCTCGCCTGGGCCGTCGCCGAGTACCTGAACGAGCGCAGGGCCAGGACCTTCTTCGCCACGCACTACCACGAGCTCGCAGACCTCTCCAGGCGCCACAAGGGGGTGAAGAACTTCCACCTGGCGGTGGAGGAGAGCGGGGCCGAGGTGGTCTTCCTCAGGACCTTGAGGAGAGGGGCCATAGGACGAAGCTTCGGTATCTACGTGGCCCGCCTCGCCGGTATCCCCAGGGAGGTGATCGAGCGCGCGAGGAACCTGCTGGAAGCGGTGAGCTCGCGTGCCAGGGCCGTACCGTCGCAGGCCCGCCAGGCGCCGGTCCAGGCCAGCCTCTTCGAACCGTCCGAGTCCGCGCTCCTCCAAGAGATCCTCTCGGTCGACCTCGAGCGCATGACCCCCATCGAGGCCCTCAATTTCCTCCACCGCCTCAAGGAGAAGGTGTCCGTACCGGCCGAGCGTTGAAGGCCAGGCCCCCGTGCGGATGCGATGGGATCGACCGTGAGGGCGTGCTGCAGCCTTGGTCGCCCGCCCGTGGCCACATCGAGACCGCCGGTCCCCTCCTCACGCCAGGGCCCGCCCGAGGGCGGCAGGCGACCCGGGAACCCCGCCATGAAGAAAGGTTAAAGCTTTTCAGATCTTCGGCCGAAAACGTCTATCAGCGAGGCTGACATGTCGAGTTCCATGGATATCAGGACACTTGCACGCAAGATAGGGATCCCATTCATCGACCTGTTCAGGGAGGCCCCTGATCCCAGGTGCATGAAGCTCTTGAAGGAGAGTTTCGCACGCCAACACGCGAGCATCCCGGTGCGTTTCCTGGGCGACGGTGTGCTCATCGCCCTCGGCGACCCGGATTTCAAGGATGCGGTCGAACAGTTGAGCGCATGCATCGGGAGGAAGGTATACCCCGCACTGGCGGATAGGGCGGCCATAGAGGCCGCCATCGATCGGTTCTATGCAAACGGGGGCTCGACCCTTGAAGAGAGGGAACCGGGGGAGGCGTCCTCGAGCAGGATCGTGTCGGTCATCTCCAACAAGGGCGGGGTAGGGAAGACCCACATATCCATCAACATCGCCAGGGTCCTGGCCTCGTTCAGGAAGAAGGTACTGCTCATCGACGCCGATCTCGGGAATGCGGACATATCCAACAAGCTCGCCCTGTTCCCGGAATACACCCTCTACGACTTCATGCTCGGTGACATCGACCTCGCGAGCATGATCGAGAAGACCCCTTACGGGTTCGATCTCATCGCGAGCAGCTCGGGAGAGTTCAAGCTCGCCAACATCAACTATGTCCAGCGTACCAAGTTCATACGGGGATTCAGAAAGGTCAGCGCCCCTTACGAGTTCGCCGTCTTCGATTTGAGTGCGGGCATCAGTTCCACGGTGCTCGAGTTCGCCCTGGCGTCCGACGACATCGTGATCGTCACCACGCCCCAGGACATCATCGCCGGGTACGCCTGCATCAAGGCCGCCTTCCAGCACTTCAAGGCGATCGAGGAAAAGCTCATGGCGAAGGTCGAGTTCTACAAGCCGCGAAGGGTCTTCGCGCCGTGGGTGGTCATGAACCAGATCTCCGACCTCAACCAGGGAGTGTTCATCTTCAACAGGATATGCCAGACGGCTGACGAGCGGATAAACAGCCTGGAGGAATATTTCTCCGTGAAGCCGCAGTATCTCGGCGGGGTGGTGTACGACAAGGAAGTGGTCAAGAACGCCGAGACGCAGAGGAAACCCTTCACCCTCGTGAACCCCAAGAGCCGCCCTTCCCAGTGTATCGACTACCTCGGGAGGATGATCATGGAACCCCCGGAGCTGAGATCCTACAGCCAGGAGATGAAGGGGGGTCTCGGAAGGTTCGCCATGATCTTCGGGATGGGCTGATCTCAAACCTGTAATCCTCAAGGAAACAGGGTCTTATCCGATAGATAAGAACAAGAGAGACCGAGAAAGGGTCGGACACGCATGAGAGTGGAAGAGTACAGGGAGAGACTCTTGCAGCGCTGGGAAGACGTGAGACCCGTGGTGATCTACTTCGCCGGGGAACGGTTCGTGGTCGAGTACGACGAGCATACAAACCCGCTCCTCAGCCCCGCCGTCGCGCTCGTACACTCGTACCTCGGGAACATCGAGCTCACGAGGACCGACAACTGACCGGGCACGCCCCGCACAGGCTGAAGGCCCGGACATCCTGTTTCCGCGAAACCTCATGGCATCCCTGACCCCGTACATCTCCTGACGCCTCGCCGCACCCCAAGCCCTGTGCATCTCCCGATTCCCGCCATTGCTCGAGCGGGGCTCTTGATTCGGGGCCGCACCTCGTTTATTTTCGAATAGAAATGGACAACGAGAAACCAGCGCAGGACATGACCGTCCTGGTCATCGACGACGACGAGGGGGAGTGTTACCTAGTCGAGGACATCCTCGCCGAGGCCGGCATCAAGGTGGACATAGCCATAGGCGGCGAGCAGGCCATAAGGCGCCTTTCCGAAAGACCATACCCCGTGGTGATCACAGACCTGAGGATGCCGGACATCGACGGCATGGCCGTGATAGACTTCATCCGCAAGCGGTGCATGAGGTCGCTCATCGTGGTGATCACGGGGTACGTCACCATAGACAACGTCATCGACGCGCTGCGCGCAGGGGCGTACGACTACATCATCAAGCCTTTCAGCTCCGAGCTGCTCCTGTTCACGATCAGGAAGGCCTTCGACTACATCGCCATGCGGGACGAGCAGGAACGGCTGATGTACGTGGACAAGCTCGCGACCCTCGCCTCGGCAACGGCCCACGAGGTCTTCCAGCCGCTGACGGTCATCATCGGGGAGGCCAACGCCATCCTGAAGGGCTCTGAGGAGGGTTCAGAGCAGAGGGAGATGGCAGGCACCATCCTCGCGGAGGCCAGAAAGAACAGGGACATCGTGAGGAAGCTGGAAGGCCTGAGCGACTACGTGACCAAGACCTTTCCTGGCGGGCACACGATCCTGGACATCGACAAGGGGTCGTCCTCGGGCTAGGGATCTCCCGAGGGGCAGGCCGTACTCCGCCTCGGTCCCGCTCGGTGCGGGCGATACCTCTCAGTGCCCCACGAGCCGGGCGAAACCGGGCCGGCCGTCAGCGAGGCCCTGCATCCAGCGCCTCGAGCGGGGCAGGGGAGACGGCGGTCGACCCGCTTCACGTCGAGGCGCAGGCGCCCTCGGCATGCTTTTCCCCCGGCCCTGGGGGAGCTCTCCTATGCACGGCCGTGTCCATGCAGGCAGGCTGCATCCGGGGATCACGGGCATGCACCGGCCATGCGGCGGCATGCGCAGGCGCCTCGTTCACGGGGGCCGACGCCTCGTACCCTTTGCGGAAGGAGACCGTCGGGGGTTATAATGACTCCCGGACGCCGGGGCTTCGATGACCACGATATTCGTGCGTCATGAACCCCCGTGCGGTTCCCTGGCGTCGGACCTACCCGACGGGCCCACGGGATATCGGCGATACGGGGAGATGCATGAAGACGAGAAAAGACGTGCACCCGGCCCAGGCCGGGTCTCGGTCAAGACCGGCTAAGACCCCTGTCGAGAAGCTCTTTGTCACGTTCAACGGCGAGACCGTCAGGGGGTACGTGCTCGCCATCGACGCAAGGACCGGCCGGGAGAAGGAGGCCGCGTCCTCGGGCAACGCCCAGCCGCCCCCGGTGATCGTCTTCTTCCCCGGGCACGCGCAGAGGCCCGATGACGCCTTCGAGTTCACGGGAAGGCTCGCCTGGAAGAGCAGGTCGGGCATCGTGATTGTCCCGGTGTGCGACACGCCCCACGGTGACGACCCTTCCCTGAGGGGCGACGACGGGAAGGTCACGGTGCTCGTGGAACTCGTCAGGCACGCCCGCGCCGGCCTGGGGCTCGGGATCCACGGGCAGGCGCCGCAGACCGGCGCCATGGCCGTCGCCCTGGGCCCGCCCGCTCCCCCGCTCCCCCCCGGATCCCCACGCGTGATGCTCGCCGTGGTGGGGTGGTCCCACGGTGCGATACTGGCGAGGAGGGTCGCGCACGCGTACCCGGGTACCGTGGTGTCGCTCGCACAGGTGTGCCCGGCCGGCTACGAGGCCACCACCCCGGGGAAGCTCACGGCGAGGTTCGTCCGGGAGTCGGCATCCATGGTCGCCCGGGCCGGGGGTGAGGGCCGCATGGGCAAGCTCGCCCGGTCTGCATGGGGGTTCACGAAGGGCCTGTGCGGGGATTTCGCGAGGTCAATCGCGCTTGCGGGAACCTCCCTGGATCCCTCGAAGGTGCTCAGGGTCTTCAGGGACATACATGATTGTACCACCCTGTGCGACAGCACGCGGTTCAAGGCCTCGCACCTCAGGCGCATCGCCGTCTTCTTCGGGGCCTCGGACACCCTCATGGACCCGATACGCCTCCTGGGCACGGCCGAGGTGGGGGATCCCTGCAAGGAAGACCTCGAGCGCTTCAGGCGGAGGTTCTTCGCGGACGTGCCGGATTCGGCCACGATACGTCTCGGGATCCTGCCCGGCACCCACGCGGCGCCGGTCACCCACGCGGAGACCTACGCGGATGCGGTCCTCGAGGGGATCGGTGAAGGTCCGGGAAAGGTGGGTGAAGCTGGGGGTGGGAGGTGATGGGGCGGTCCGCCAGGCGCACCCTCGCGGCGGGAGCGGCAGTCGTCCTCGCGCTGTGCGTCGGCGCATACGTGTTCGCAGGCGCGTCGAGGGCCCGTCTCGTCAGCCACGTGTACGACGGGGACACCCTGCGTCTTGCAGACGGGACGAAGGTCCGCCTCATAGGTGTGGATGCGCCCGAGGTCGAGTCCCCCTACGGGAGGGGTGAACCCTACGGCGAGGAGAGCAGGAAGTTCCTCGCCTCTCTCGTCGAGGGCAGGAAGGTGTCCCTGACCATAGGAGACCCCCCGGTGGACAGGTACGGCAGGACGTTGGCCTACGTCTACGTGGGCAATGTCCTCGTCAACGGGCGGATCATCCGCGAGGGGTGGGCCGAGGCGTACAGGAGATTCCCGCATCCCATGAGGGACCTCTTCGTGGCCTACGAGAGGGAGGCGAGGTCGAAGGGTCTCGGGATATGGGCCGGCAGGCGCGCGAAGCAGAAGGCCGGCCCCGGCGGCGTCTTGCGCGGTGCAGGCACCGGGGGTCTTGCCCAATGACCCCCGGTGAGGCGGACACCTCAGGCATACCTGTTCCTGAGCCTCGACGCCACCCAGAGGAGCACGAGGCCGATCACGATGAGGGAGGCGGAGAGAGGACACGCCTCGATCGCGCTCCTGAGGCCGGGCGAGGAGGACAGGGCCGCGTTCGCGGACGGCGCCACGGCGTCGAGAGCCGCCATGAGGGTGTACGGTCTCCACACGTTGTGCTGGAGGAACGTGAGTGCCTGGTAGAAGATCACCACAAACCCTGCGAGAACCCCCGACAAGCCGCCCAGGAAGAACACCTTGTCCATGAAACCTCCCCATGAGAATGTGGATCGGTGTCGTTCGCGATGTCTTGCACGATCACGAGTATATGCAGAACCGGCAGGGCCGACAAGGGGCTTTGATCGCTCGTGATGGTTTCCGTCGGCTCAAGCCGCCCAAGGGTTTCGGCCTCGACACGACGGCCTCGCCCACGGGCGTCGCGTCCAGGGCCTCGCGGGGCCGGTGAGCGATGCGTGCAGGAGGCGCCCTAACCGGTCTTTCGGCGATGAAATCCTTGCATAAATCGTCCTCTTCGTCTATCGTGCCCTGCAACATGTCATCTTCAGCGAAGGGGTGCTGAATGCTTACCTATCTCCGTAGACATTCGAAGGGTATCCTCGCCTACGTGGCCTTCGGGGCCATCATCTTCGTGTTCGTCCTCTGGGGCGGCAGCTCGTACATGTCCCGAGAGGCGAACAAGGTCGCAAAGGTGGACCGGACGATCATTTCCGTGGAGCAGTACTCCAAGGCCTACACGGAGACGCTCAAGGCATTCCAGAAGCAGTTCGGCCAAGCGCTCACGCCCGAGCTCATCGAGGGGCTCAACCTCAGGGAGAAGGTCCTGGACGATCTCGTGGATCAGTACATCATCGAGGCGGACGCGAAGAAGATGGGGATCGTGGTGAAGGAAGAGGACCTCCAGCACTTCATCAGCCAGGTGGACATCTTTCGGCGTGACGGCGCCTTCGACGAGACCCTGTACCGGAGATACCTCGAGTACGAGGGGATGACGCCCGCGCAGTTCGAGGACAAGACCAGGAAGAACTTCCTGAAGAAGCTCTTCTTCTCGCTCATCAGCGAGAACGTGACGGTCACCTCCGACGAGATCGAGGCCCTGTACCACCTCATGAACGACACCTACGACCTCAACTATCTCGTCGTCAGCCCCCAGGACTTCCTTGCCTCGGTCCAGGTCGGGGATGACGAGGTCAAGAAGTTCTTCGAGGAGAACAAGGAAAGATACCGGGTGCCCGCCAGGATCACGGTCACGCTCGTGGATTTCCCGACCTCCCGCTACCTCGACCAGGCGCGGGTGAGCGAGGAGGAGGCCCGGGATTACTTCGAGTCCCACAAGGGCGAGTTCAGCCGTCCTGAAGCGGTGCAGCTCAGGAACATCCTGATCACGGTCCCCGAAGGGTCCGATGCGAAGACCCAGGGAGAAAAGACGGCGCTCGCAGAGAGGATCATGGCGGAGATCAAGGCCGGCAAGGATTTCGCGGCCCTGGCCAAGACCTATTCCGAAGACCCCACGAGCGGTCCCAAGGGCGGAGACCTCGGCGAGGTGCCCCTGGGCTCGCTGCCCGAGGAGATCGCGAAGGCGGTGAGCGGGATGCAACCCGGCGACGTGAAGGGGCCCTTCAGGTCGAAGAACGGCCTTCACATCGTGAAGCTCGAGGCGCGCAAGGCCGCCAAAGAGACACCCTTCGAAGAGGTCGCCCAGGCCATTGTCGGGAAGCTCTCGACCCAACGTGCCAAGATCGTTGCACGCGAGGAGGCCAAGAAGGCCTTCATGGAGCTCTACGAGAGTAAAAAGCCCGATGTCGAGGCCTTCGCGAAGGCGCGGGGCCTTGCCCCCAGGATCGTCGGCCCGGCTTCCGAGGAGGAACTCAAGGCGGCCTTCATCGAACCTGAGGCTGTCAAGAAGGCCTTCACCTTCGCCACGGGTGAGCTCGGCGAGGTGGTGGAAACGCCCGAGGGGTATGCGTTGTACCAGGTGAGCAGGAAGGAGCTGTCCCGGATCCCCGAACTCAAGGACATCGCGGCGCTCGTGCGCGAGGACGCGAAGGTGAAGGCGGCCGCCAGGCAGGCCCTGGAACATGCGCGCAAGCTGTGCGAGACAGAGACCGCCCGGCTCGTGGCCATGAACCCGCAGTCAACGGGCGAGTTCACGAGATCGGCGGCCTCGGTTCCCGGCCTCGAGTCGATCAAGGGCCTCATGGACCAGGTGGACGACCTGACGAAACCCAAGGCCTTCGATGCGGGGA
>Ga0116166_1002542_pt1 | contig 14975 bp, 18 predicted proteins | sample AD_JPNMR2_MetaG_FD_89884 | JGI IMG/M metagenome (GOLD analysis project Ga0116166, IMG submission 89884) | Active sludge microbial communities of municipal wastewater-treating anaerobic digesters from Japan - AD_JPNMR2_MetaG | ecosystem: Engineered > Bioreactor > Anaerobic > Digestate | place...
GGTTGTGTATGAATTTCTAACATTCATAGCCAACAATTTTGCAGAAGAAGTGGTTCAACGACAAATAATAAAACAACTGATAGATTATAATTTTTCAGATAGAAAATATCCTATATTTAAGTTTAAGCCATTGAGTGAGGAATTAGTTAAAGATGCAGTTGATAAAGCACAAAACGAATTGTATAAAAATAGAAAGGATAAAAAATGAGAATTTTATTAACAACACTCGGAGGGTATGGAGATAGTTTAATGCTATCTATGTATGCTAAAAGAATAAAAGAATTGTATCCTGACAGTATTCTTGATGTAGCAGGAAGAAAGGATACAATACATATATTAAAACACAATAAAAACATAGATGGAATATTATTTAGGTATAGTTTTAATGAAATACCTGTTTTAAGTAATAAATATGATGCAATAATAGATAGTAGATATGGAGTTAAAACATTTTATCTTAAAGAGCCATTTAATTTTGATTTAAGTTATGATGAGATATTAGCCAGACAAAAAGAAACAGAATTAGACCTTTGGGTTTGTGATATTATTCAATATAGAGCAAAACTGTGGGTTCAAAATCTACAAATGTTGTATGATACTAACTATTTTGGTGATAAAGAAACAGTTAATTGGTATCATATAATTTCTTATTTATCTGGGATAAATTTTACTCCTAATGATTTATATATTCATCAGGAAGGAATGACACTTCCTTTTGAAAAAGGAAATTATATTGCCGTGTCTAATATGAATGATAACAGAGGATATTCTAAAATTTATCCGCCTGTTCATTTAAATAAGGTTATCTCTGCTTTTCCTAATGAAAATTTCATAATTCTTGGTTCACATAAAAATCATTTAATCGCTGGAAAGGAAAATATAGTTAATTTGGAAAATAAATTAAATATATTTCAAACTGCATATGTAATAGCAAACTCAAAATTCTTATTATCAGAGGAAGGTGGATTGGTTCATATAGCAAAAGCAGTTAAAAAGAAATCAATTGTGTTGTTTGGTTCAACTCAAAAATGGTTGTTTGGATATAAAGATAATATAAATTTAACAGGAGATTACAATGATTGCTTGTATTGTCATAATCAGCATCCTTATTGGAATATGTTTTGTAAGTTAAATGGAAGTCGTTTATATTGTAAGAAATTAGTTTCTTTAAATCCAGAAATAGTTATACAAGAAATTGAAAAACTATTAAAAGGAGGGTCAAATTAGAGTATTAGTTGGATCTCCCGGTGGAAAATATAAAATTGCTAAAAAGATTATTAAATACTTTCCAGACCATAAGGTATATTGTGAATTATTTGGAGGATCTGGGGCAGTTTTGTTTCAAAAGAAACCATCAGAAGTAGAGGTTTACAATGACTTTGGTGAATATGGATTTGCCTATAAGTTTTTAAAGGAAGCATCAGAAGATACTTTAAAGAGATTAGAGAAATTAAATTGGCATCCAAGTGAAACACTATGGAATAGATTAAAAGCATCACAACCTAAAGATGATTTTGAAAGATTCAGAAAGTTTGTTTATGTAACATATTATAGTTATGGTAAAAAACAAGACAGTTCATTTGATCAAGCAAATATCCATAATTTTGATTATACAAAATTCAGAAGATTGAAGGAAAGATTGAAAAACGTAATAATATATAAACAGGATTATAAAAATATATTAAAAAAGTATGATAGCAAGGACACATTATTTTATTTTGATCCACCATACCACAATAATTGGAAAAAAGATTTTGGTTTGAATAAATTTGATTTAAATGAATTTAGAAGAATTCTTGATACAATAAAAGGAAAGTTTATTGTTTCTTATTCTAATACACCTAAAAGTCATAAGTTGTTTGAACCTTATAATATTAAACTAATTTACGTTGATAGACAGTTGCAATCACCAGAAAAATATAAAGATACTGAACTTCTTATTTTTAATTTTGTTCCAAAAGAAACCAAAACTTGGATAGCATATGAGGAAGAATTGGATGATTTTGAAATTGAATATCTTGATGAAGATGTGAATAAAGATTATAATCAATACAGAAGTGTTCCTAATGTAGTTTTAGATGAGTTTGTGTTAATACCAGATTTTATTTCATTAACTGGTTCTACCGTGTATGGAAAGCACATTCCTAATGATGTTGATATAGTAATTCGCATACCACAGGGAGTATTTGATGAGATATTCAATCATAACAGAGATATTATAGATGGACTTATACTCAAACTTGAAAGGATATTTAATAAAAAAATACATTTAGTTCCGTCATCAATTGGAGCAAATTGGTCAAATGTATCTTTATATGATTTGGTTCTAAAACCAAAAAATAAACTCCAAATAAATGAAATAAATGAAAAGGATTTTCAATCACACCATTATTTTCAAGAATTGAGGGCTACCTCGCCAGAAATACAGAAACAAGCAGAGGAAAGCAAAAAAGAAGATAAAATAAAGATGTTCAGGTTTTTCTTTCCTGAAAAAGTTTCTCTACAAGCAATAGAAGCATATAGAGTTGGCGAATTATATAATGTTGATCAAGTTATAGATTATTATACTAAACTTGGGTGGAAAAATAAACTTGATTTTCAGCCATTTGTTGCACAAAAGAAATACGATGGCAACAGAGCAGTCATTTTTAAGGATAAAGACAAGGTAAAGATATTTTCAGATGACGGGAAAGAAGTCAATTATGATAGATTACAGGGTTTAATAAATGAAATTAAAAGTATCAAACAGCCAAGTAATTTTGTATTAGATTGTGAAATTGAATTGTGGAAAAATGGAAGACATCAAAACAGAGAAGATACCACTGGGTTTTTACATAGCAAAGGTGAAGCAAAAGATGATGGTATAATAGCAAACTGTTTTGATTGTTTATATATAAATGATAATGATATACACAAAGAAGACATAACACAAAGAATCGCTGAACTCAAAAAAATTCCATTTCCTCAATCAACAATAGATATTCCAAATACTAAATTTCATTTGAATTTATCTCCAAGTTTTTTTGTGTCAAAACCAGAAGAGGTTTCACCAGTTTTGAATAAACTTGCCAATTCGCCTGCGAGTGAAGGAGCAATGTTAAAGGTAAATGGATATTCTCTTAATGGATATACTACAAATATGATTAAATATAAGAAATATGCTGAATTACATACTATTGTGTTAGATAGAAACACAACAAAGGTTCCTACGATTTATAATTATGAAATTGGATTAAGGTTTGATAGTGATGACAATATAAATCCAGCACATATACAAAAATTAGGCGATAATGAATATCTACACATTGGAAGGACATATAATACAAATGTTAAATGTGAGCCGGGAGATGTAATAACTGTTAGATTTCATACATTAAACTTGGAACAAACAAAAAATGGGAACTCATTACACATATATGAACCTATATTTTACGAGAAACATCCAGAGGCAATCGATCCTGATAGTTTTAAAACAGCAATTCAAATAGGGGAAAATTCAGGACTATTGGTTAAAAAGGAAAAGTTTATTGAGAATTTGGAAACATATGACCCTAAAAATATAAAAGATGATAGAGTTTTAATTGATGATTTTCGTTTATTGCTTGCGTTTTATTCATCTGGAAAGACAAAGTATAATCAGGATTTAATTAAAAGTAAATTCAAAGAGGTTTTAACTGAACTGTTAAAGCGTGGTAAGTTTGTATTCAGACCAGATTTATACAAGGATAAAGCAAAAGAATTATTCTATGATACACTTAAAGAAATTGTGAAGGGTGGTGTCTATTTAACCAATCCTTTTGCAAAAGAAGTGATAGATGGAAAGAAAACATTGATAGTTAAAGCCAGACCTTTTGAAAATATGCTTGATAAACCTTTATATTTGTGTGATAATAAATATGTGTATGGGGTTATAAAACTAAAATGAAAAAAATTGAGAATATATCTTTTTGTATAAGGTCAACTGGTGAACGAGAACAATATCTAAAACGAGCCATATGTTCGGTTCATTTACAAGAAATAGATGTGCCATATGAGGTTTTGGTTTGTGGGTGGACAGAATTAGACCAAGAAAAGTTTAAGTTTAGATTAATAGAGGATAAAGAAGATGCGTTAAATTCACGACTTGGTAAAATGTTAGATAAATTAGCAGAAAACGCCAAATCTGAATTGCTTGTGTTTATAGATGATGATACTGAATTATTACATTACTGGTGGCATAATGTTAAGAAACTTGATTTAGACCTATTTGATTTAACCTGTTTTAGAATGTATCAATTAGAAAAAGAACGACTTGAATTATACAGATGGTATGATTGGGCAGATGTAGTTCCGGGTAGAAGTGTTATAAAATCTTGGGATGAACCTGCGAATAAACGGACTTATATTGGTGGAAGTTCATTGATAATCAAAAGAGATGTTGTATTGAAGGTAAAATACGGTGACCTTGAAAGAGGCGAGGATAGTATATTTTGTTTCAAGTGTTTTGAATTAGGTTATAGAATAAGAACATTTCCTTTTATGAAATTCGCAACGGCTGTTCATTATTTAGCAGAGGAAGGCAGGCATAAATATGTCAAAGAATGATTTATTGTTGATTGTTTATAAATAAGGAGGATATAATGGAAGAAGAAAAAAAACAGGTTGAGTGGAATGAGGAAAATGAGACAAATGCTATTTTAGAAACATATGACGATGACCATTTTGAAAGAGAACATTGGCAAAAAGACAGAATGGAAAAAATTATAAAATTTTGTTTAACTAATAAACCACCTTTTTCAAAATTAAATGATAAACCATTAGAAGTCCTTGATGTTGGCTCTGCTGATGGATATTTGGCTGATAAACTTATAAAAGTAGGATATAAGGTTATTCCACTCGATTTATCACCTACAAGAATAAGGAGAATGAAGGAAATTTATGGTATTGAAGGAGTGTTAGGAGATATCAGAGAGATTCCTTTTCCAGATAAGACATTTGATATCGTTATAGCAGCAGAGATTCTTGAACATCTGAATGAAATGTGGAAAGGAATGAAAGAGATTGAACGGGTTTCAAAAGATGATGGTTTAATTGTTATTTCAGTTCCAATTGGTGAGGAACACGACAGTTTTATTTTACATAAATGGGCAATAAGAAAAAATGATGTTGAATTTTTAGGTAAACCAGATATGGTTGTTTTCAGTTTGAAAAAGATAAATAGAACGGAGAACAATGGAAAATAAACTCGTATCAATCATTATTCCTACTTATCATAGGCAAGAACGATTAAAACTATGTCTAAAACGAATTCTTGATAACACTGAATATCAGCCGTATGAGGTAGTAATTGTGATAGATGAAGAAACATCAGATAAATATGAGTTTCTTGATTCTTTTTCATTTGTCAGATATTATTTTAATGGAAAAAATATGGGATTTGTATATTCTTGGCATCGTGGAGTAGAATTATCAAAAGGAGAATATTTGGTGCATCTAAACGATGATGTTGAAGTATGTCCACGATGGTTGCAGATAGGAATGTATGAGATGAATACAAAATTTCAAGGTAATGGTATGATAGGGTTTTATGATGGTTTTCAGGATTTTTATGGTGCAATATTTTTGATATACAAAGAACTTTATCTTAAAATTAAGCCAGAAGGATACAAACACTATGGAATAGATTTTGAGACAACAAAGAAAGCCAATGATTTAGGTAAGTATTATAAATCTAAACTTGCTATGACATTACATTACCATCCGGGAATATTTCCTTTTATTCAAAAGGATGAAACATATCAATTGGAATCAAGATATATTAGTCAAGACAATGAGTTATTAATTGAGAGGTTAAATGAAAAAAATTGACCTAAAACAGTTTAATGCATTACGAAACAAACATTTAATTGATGATAAGACAAGAGTTAAGTTATGGGGAAGCAAAAGAAATGAGTTTTACGCATATATACCAGAGGTTTTAGTAAAGTTTGACCATCCAAAGGAATTAAAGTTCAAACAGGGGTTCCAATCCTTTATAAACACAGTTCAATTTGTTGAAACAGACCCATTTATGCAAGTCCCATCTGAAAATAAACAGTATCATTATGTTATCCAAGAGCATTTTAGAGGAAAGACTGTCCATTTAGATTTGAGATTAGAAAGAGAAAATGATTTAGTTGGGTGGACACTTCTTGTAGAATTGCCTGATACAATTAAAGAACCTATAACCACGATTGAACAAGCAAAACAATGGAATGAGAAAAATCTCACAAAGATAGATTGGGAAACTGGTGAAATAAGAAAACGGAAAATAAAAGGTGGAATTATACGCAAGGCAGATATTAGAGCAGTGAAAAAAGCAGCAGAACCTTTAATTTGGTTGAATGATGAGAGTTTAAATAGATTAAACCTGTTTGATTTGATAAATAATGATGACATAGAGTATTTTATTGAAGGAATAGCACCAATAGGAACACCCGGAAGCACTGCTAATTATCCTGGTATATTTTTAATAGTTGATAAAGGAATTGTTGAATATGGAGCGCAATTGCCGTATTTCCACGAGTATTTTTTATCAAAAGGAAAACTAAAAGAAGGAAGGCATTGTTTTAGGGCAATCCAGAAAGATGAAGAAGAGAGTTTTAAGGAAATTATCCTTCCTGAAGGAGTAAAAGAAGAAACAATTGTTGAACCGCTATATTGGGTATTTATGCAGCCTGATGACCAAAGACCTTATGTATTAAGTCAGCGTGCGAAAGAGAAAGATTACCTTCCACCTATTGGATATTCTGCATTACCAAGTAAATATAGGGTCAATGTGCCTAAAAATTTAAGATACTGGTTAGAAAAAGACCGTAAAAAAGCATTGCAAATGAGAAATAAACTTATTGAATATGAGGAATTAAATGTTGAAGTAGAAAAAGGTTCAGAAACAGGAAATTATAAACTGTTTAGGATTTGGTGGAAACGAGAGACAAAAGATGGTAGACCAGTTATTGTTATTCGCTGGGGAGCGTCATCTGAATACTACATTTTTAAGTTAGATAATATGATATTTGAGTGTGAATACAATCCTCTTGAAAATCCAACGACTGCAATCCAAAAACATTATAAAATAAATTTGGATAAACTGAAACAAGGGAAACTTCAACCGGGTGAATATCTTAATCCTACTAAAAATACTATTGCCAATGTTGAATTAGTTAAACAAGGTTCAGCAAAAATATACGATAGCAAACAAGATTTTATAAAGTTTGAAATAGATGGAAAACTTTATACAGGAAAGAGAGAAGATGCTAAAACGAATATATGGCTAATTGAAGCAAGCCAATTTCCAGATGTAATGAAGAAAGGAGAAAATAATGAGTAGAAGATTAAATAAATTTCAAAAAGAAATACTGATTTCTGAATTTAAGAAAAAATATAGGCGGTCGTGGAATGAATTTGATGATATAAGTTTGTATGAGGTTTTGAATCCGTATGATGTAATTCCTGAAAAAGAGGTTATTCATAATAGGCATAGAATTGAAAACGGATTTAGATTAAGCAAAATGGGTGAAGATGGTTATCTTGGTGATATTTAGAAAAATCCACTTGACAATTTTACCAGAGTTAATTTAATCTGTTTCCAAAGTTAAATAGGAGGAAATATGAGCACCTTATTAGAGAAATTCAGAAATGTAGATGATTTTGATGAAGGATTGAATTTGGTGAGTGAGTTTGACAAAGGAATTGAGCGGTTTGGTGATTTTGAAAGTTATTTGATTAAACTTTCAGAAATGGAAAATGAATCAGAACTGCAAAATGCATTGCAGGATTTGACAAATTTCGCTGAAAAATATGGGTATCCTTATGGTTATAGTGGAATAAATGTTGTTGATGAACTGAAACTTATATTAGCAAAAAATGATATCAAAGATATTAAAGAAGGATTACAAAGTTTGGTAGATAAACTCGCTAAAAACAAATATGGATATCCTTCTACAAAATACGGATATCCTGCTGTTAAGAAATCAACAGAAACAATTAATTTATTTGACCAAGAGATTTGTGCAACTGGTGATTTTGGGAATAATATCAAGATAACAGATAGCACTTTACAGACAATTGCTAAAAACTATGAGAAACTAAAAGATAAGATTAAACCTCCTTTAACTGTTGACCATATAGAAAGTGGTCCAGCGCTTGGCTGGGTTGAGAATGTAAGATATGCAGAAGGCAAGTTGTTTGGTGATATCAAAGATGTTCCGAAGCAGGTTGCTGATATGATACGAGTTGGAGCATATAGAAGATATTCCCCAGAACTATATGCGGGAGGTAATATACCCGGTATCCAAGAAAATGTTGAATTCCCAGTGCTGAAAGCGGTTAGTTTGTTAGGCGCTGGAATTCCACGAATGAAGAGTTTGGAAGACGCAAAAGTTCTTTATAATTCAGAAAAGAATGTAGATTACATTTTATTTTCTGAACAAGACAAATTTTCTGATAATCAGTTAGGAGGAGATATGAAAGAAAAGATAGAAGGCATTGAAAAAGAAGTAGAATTGATTAAGCAGGAAAATATAAATCTGAAAGTGAATAAGTTTATGGAGGAGCATTCAGAACAGATTATTCCTGCAATTGCTCCATTAGTTAAATCGCTATTGGTAGAAACTTTCAGTGAGGATAAGGTTATTAAATTTTCCGAAGATGGAAAGGATAAAGAATTGGGTATTGGTGAAGCCGTGATGGAGTTGATTAATAAACTCCCAAAATATGTTGAGTTTTCAGAGAAAGGTAAGAATAATCCTGAACTTGATACTGCCGAAGCAGAAAGAAAACTCGTATTGCAGTTCGCAGAAGAGCATAAAGTAAGCAAAGAAGTAGCATATGAAACATTAAAGCAAGAAGGTAAAATAAGATAAATTTTTCAATAAGGAGGAAGCAATGGCTGAAATAGAAGGCATTTTGACAGGGCAAGTAATAAGCAAGATAAATGGAACTTCAAGTGATGCAACCCCAAATAGGGTTGTTAAACTGAATAGTCCTGATTCAAAGCAGTTTATTTTACCAGCATTAGAAGGCGATGTTGTATTGGGTGTTTTACTTCCTGATTATAGGTATGAAAATGGTGTGACTCCTGTTGGTAAATCAGGAAATATACAAATTAGTGGTGTTGTAGACATTGATTGTGATGGTGGAGTTGCTGCTAATGATTTTGTAATTGCTACTACCAGTGGAAAAGTTAAGAGTATAGGTAGCATAGAAACATTATCTCCAACTCCTGCAACTGGTTTTATTGTAGGAATTGCTGTTGAGAATGGTGTTGATGGTGGAAAGGTTGCAGTTCTTTTGAACAAACAAATAGTATCACTTTCATAAAGGGAGGAAAATATGGCTGGATATATAAATGAGAAAATCTTGACAGATTTTGTAATTGATTATATGCCAAGAGATGAGGTATTTATTGCTGATGAAATTTTAACAAAGGTTCCTGTGAATGAAGTTTCAGGGAAATATATACAGTTCTTGAAAAGAGAAATAAAACTTTCAAATGATATTGTAGGATATCGTTCAAGTTCGCCTGAACTTCAAACAAAGAGAATTCCAATCAAAGGTGCTTATACAACAGAGAAACACGCCCATAAGGATTTTATCACAGAGGAAGATGCAAAGGCGTATTTTGACTATATGGATTTAGTGAAAGAAACATCTTTTGAACTCAAAACCCAGTTGATTAGGAATAAGGAGAAAAGAGTTTCTGATTTAGTGATTTCTACATCAAATTATACATCTTCTATATCTCCAAAATGGGATGATACAAGTCCCAAGATTATGAGTGATATCCAATCAGGTATTACGCAGTTTACAGAAAACTGTGGTATATCACCTAATACATTGATTATACCTCGTCAGGTATGGGATGTAATGAAATTTGATGAGGAAGTCTTGAAGTTCTGGGTTAGATTAACTGGACTTCAATCAAAAACAGAGTTCAGTTTAACTGGTCTTTTGAACCTTGCATTTGACACTATTACTAAAATTCTTATACCTAATGCAAAATATGACAAGGAACCAAAAGGCAAAACAGAGTCATTAGAGTATATTTGGGGTGATAATGTAGCACTATTATATACTGTTCCAAAAGGAACAAAGAAAACCTTTACTTGGGCATCAAGGTTTGTAAAACAGGAAATACAGGCAACTGTGTATCCTAACTATGACCCAGATGTAAAAGGTGATTGGGTAAAGGTAAGTTGTGAAGAGGATATAAAAGAAGTTTGTTCAAATGCTATTTATCTACTTAAAGGAGTATTGAAATAATAACAAATGTATTATATTACGATAAGTGGTGTTTTAGAACAGTTTCCTGATATCAATGGAAAACTGGAAAAAGGAACAATCTCAATCAAGATGATTGAAGAGTGGATATTACAGGCAGAAGGATTGATTAATGGTTATATAGGTAAAAGATATGAATTGCCATTTGAAACACCACCAGATTTTGTTGTTTCATTAGCATACAAGGCATTTGAATTCTTTTATCTTGATGCCACGCACATTCCTTCTGTCACGGGACAAGAGCCCGGATTTGAGAGCCCAAAATGGAGACGATTGTTAGATTTACTTGAAATGATAAGAGATGGTAATTTGCTTTTATATGATAAAGACAAAAAAGCAATACCACCTTCGCAAGAGAAACTTGCTTCTATCATTTCTAATAAAGAGAATGCTAACCAGATTTTTAATATGAAAGATTTTTGGGATCAAGAAGTTAGCGAGTCATACGATAAGGAACCATAAGTGGCAAAGAATTTGTTTTCAATTTCAATTTCTGGGAATAGTGGATATGGCAGGTTTGCTCAATCAATGCTTGAAGCCAAAACTGTGGCTTTATTTGAAAAATGGCAGAAAAAAAGCATTGGATTTGAAGTTTCAAGAGATGTAGCAGAAGGAATGATGCCTATCTTAAAAATGGTAGAATTCACAAAATCTGTTTCATCAAAAGAATTTCAAAATGCAGCAAAAGCCAAATTTGAAGAGAGATTGGAAATTGCACAACGCAATAAATTCAATACTCGTGGATATCGAAAATGGGCTCCACTGAAACCATCTACTAAAAGATGGAGAAACTATATAAGCCAAAAGGAAGGTTTTGAAAGTTATGGATTGTTCGCACTGTGGGGCTATCCACCTTTGACTTTTTCTGGTGCATTAAGAACTGCTGTATCAAAAGGATTGATGATAACAAAATTCAATTTCTTCTCTGAAACAGATTATAGAAAAGGTTATTTGAAACTTTCTAATCTGAATATAGGTGCTAAATGGGAAGAGCCAAGAATTGAAACAAGACAGCGATATTTTCATATGACTGCTAATTCTATTCAAACTTTCAGAGATTTAATAGAGAGACATCGTAGAACTGGAAGATATGCTTTTTTAACTCCTACTCTTGATGTAATGAAAGGTGATACTGTTGATTTTACTCAAAGTTTAACAAGAGGCGAGTTTTTCAGGTATGTTTGGTCGCCTTTTGTAAGAAAGGACTTTGAGGAACTCTTTAAGAAAAAGAGATTCAAAGCAGGGTCGCCAGAGAAAATAGTTTCTGAAACATTAAATATCGGTAGTGATATAGTTAATAATCTTGACAAAGAAGGAACAGTTTCAGCCGATATGATACAAAAAAGAGTTCAGGAACTTATGAAAAAGAGGGAAAAAATGGAATTAACAAAAGAAGAGTGGGATTTTCTTGTGGATAATTTGGAGGAGGAAGAATAAATTGAGCAATAAAACGTGGTCTTGTATTGTAAATGATATCAGAGATGCTCTTTATAATACCTTGAAAAATGCCAAGATAAAGAACAATAAAGGCATAATTGCAACAGTGTATAAACGAAATCTTCCTATTGAACCTTCAAAAGATGATTGTCCAATTATTTCTATTTTTAAGAAAAACTCTACTGGGGAAGAGTTAATAAAAGACCAGCCTAGTTTAGAATTGCCAAGAATAGTTTATCTTGTTATAGGAATATGTGATTATTCGGCTGATGATTTAGATGAAGCAGAGGTTAAAACAGATGGTATCATAGACAAGATTTTTGTTGAATTAAATGCAAATCCATCTCTCAATAATTTAGTAAGAGGAATTCGTGTTAAAAATGTTGTATGGGATGAAGCCAATGTAAAGAATATGTGGTTTTCACTTCCAACAATTGAATTATCAGTTCAAAGTATTTTTTTATAATAAACAAGGAGGTTTGAAATGCCGTCTGAATTTGATGCGGGAAAAATAATTTCAGGAGGAGCAACTGTATTTATTAAGGACAAAGATGATAATGTTTATACTAATGTAGGGTTCACGAGAGATGGTGTTACAATAAGAAAATCAAGAGATTCAAGGGATTTGCTGGCCGATCAATCTTTTTATCCAATTGATGTTTCTATAACATCAGAAGGGTTTGAGGTTGCATTTAAGGTATATCAGAGCACATATGCAAACTTTAAATCAATATGGGGAGAGCCCGGAAGAACAAAAGTAGTTGATGGAAAGGTTAAAGGTGTTTTTGGTATTTCTTCTGCCAGTGAAGTTAAGTATAAATCTCTGAAAATATGTGGATTAAGAAAAGATGGTAAGGCAGTTGAGTATGAATTCCTAAAATGTGTTCAGGTTAGTTTTGGTGAGCATACACTTGTTAGAGATGGTGATGCTATGATTGAAGCCACATTTAGAGTAATCTGGGATACAGATGCGGAGGCAATGGGATATTTCACGCCCGGTGTAGAAACATAATTTTTGTAGTTTAACAAGGAGGGATTGATGATTGGAAATAAGGATAAAATTCCTTTAAAAGAAAGAAAGATGGTTGTAAAGTATGTTGAAGATGGGATTTTGATTTCTGATTTAACTCTGGCTTCTGTATTATTAACATTGCTCAAAGACGGGACTGCCTGTTATCAAGCCATATTAGATGACAGTGACAAGTCCCGTTTTTTATTTTATATCAAGGGTGATCCAGAGGTTTTAAAAAAGACGATCCACGAGTTTTATAGCATAGGTGTGCAAAATCCTATGGAACAATTGAAAGAATTCGTGGCAAAACAGGTTTATCTTAAAACACTTATAGACAAAGCCAGAGAAGGAGGTCATAATGGATGAGATTGATGAAAAAGTATTGAAGGATTATGTTGAAGCAGAATTCAAAGGTCAAAAATTTAGGTTTTATCCAATACCAGTTGGCGATGTATTGGAGTTTTCAGAACTATTAGCCAACCAACCTATGGAAATACTGAAAGAGGAGGATAAACTCCTGAATTTTATTTCTAAATCTTTAAGAACAGATAAAAAGAATATAAGAAGGACAGTTGGGTTTTATATGTTTGCTCTTGGAAACATTTTGGAGGCAATAGATTTCAGTTTTTTTATAAAATATTCAGGGAGTTTAGTAAAAAAACTGGAGGAGGTAAGAAAAGAGATAGAGGAATTTTCACCTTCATCATCTCAAAACTTGCAGGACAATTCGGATGGACTCCAGAATACATCAAAGAAAACCTCTCCCTGAATCAATTTATTCTATTTTATAAAGAAGCATTAGAAATAGAGAAAGAAGAAATGAAAAACTTGGCATTCTCAATAGCATTAGGAACTGGTGCTGTTTTGTCAAAAGAAGGCAGCCAGAGTTTAAACAAGTTTCTCAATGATATAGAAGATTCTGATTATGAATTAAGTCCAGAGGAATTAAACATATTTCTTGGTGGACTATAAGGATAAATTATGGCGCAAAATGAGATAAAGATAAAATTAAATGCTGATACTGCTGATGTAGTCGCTAAATTTTCTCAATTAAGCAAGATTATATCTGATTTAACCAAGCAATTACAGAATTTAACTCAAACAGCGGGTATTTCTACAAAAGAAATAACAGTCATACCACAAAAGGTTAGTTTAACTCCTAAAAAAGAAACCTACCAAGCAGCTGGAAGAGTAGAATATACATCTGTATCTCCATCAGGAGAGATTTCAAGAGAAGTTCTTCCAGTAGGTCTAAAAGCAACTGTTCCAACTGCAAAAGCAGAAGCAGAACAAGAATTGCAGAGGAAAGAAAAGATTTACGAGGTTGAAAAGCGGCTTTACCAAGCAGGATATCAAAACTCTACTATTCAATCAAAGATAAAAGAATTAACAAAAGCACAGGGAACAGATTTTGATGTTTTATTAAGTAAAACAAAATCTCTTGCATCTGAATTTGAGAAAAATAAACGACTTAATAAGAATTATCAATATTACAAGCAAGATACCCTCAAATATTTGAAGCACAAAAAAATAGCAAAAAAGAAATAAATAATTTAACACTTCGTGAAAAACAGCAATTAATTGAAAATGTAAGAGTAGAGATTGCACATAATAGAGAGATAGAAAAAAGAGCAGAACAAGAATTGCAGAGGAAAGAAAAGATTTACGAGGTTGAAAAGCGGCTTTACCAAGCAGGATATCAAAATTCAACTATTCAATCTAAAATAAGAGAATTAACAAAAACACAAGGCGTCGAATTTGATGTTTTATTGAAAAAGACAAAATCACTTGCCTCTGAATTTGAAAAAAACAAAAGATTGAATCAAGAACTGCTTATATTGCAGACAAAATATCCTCAAATATTTGAGGCACAGAAAAATAGTAAAAAAGAGATAAACAACCTGACTTTTCGTGAAAAACAACAGTTATTGGATAATCTAAAAATAGAAATTACACGACAATCAATAGCAGAAAAGCAAGCCAAGCAGCAATTAAAAGAGTCAACAGAAGAATTAAAACGACAAAATAGATTAGCAGATGAAGCTGCAATCAAAAAAGAAAAAATATTTGAAATAGAAAAAAGATTGCAGCGTGCTGGATACAGTAATTCTGAAATACAAGAAAAGGTAAAGGAGTTAATAAATACACAGGGCGTTGATTTTAATGTTTCATTGAGTAAAACAAAAACTCTTGCTTCTGAATTTGAAAAACATAAGAGATTGAATCA
>Ga0116166_1002552_pt1 | contig 14951 bp, 12 predicted proteins | sample AD_JPNMR2_MetaG_FD_89884 | JGI IMG/M metagenome (GOLD analysis project Ga0116166, IMG submission 89884) | Active sludge microbial communities of municipal wastewater-treating anaerobic digesters from Japan - AD_JPNMR2_MetaG | ecosystem: Engineered > Bioreactor > Anaerobic > Digestate | place...
ATGCTAGTCGGTTAGATTGGCCGGGCCGGCCGCCGCGCGCGGCCACCCCCCAGATCCACCGCGATCCACCGCACACACCATGCAGTACATCCTCGCGCTCGACCAGGGCACCTCCAGCTCGCGCAGCATCGTGTTCGACGCGCATGGGCGCATCGCCGCGCTGGCGCAGCGCGAGCTGACGCAGCATTACCCGCAGCCCGGCTGGGTCGAACACGATGCGATGGAGATCTGGGCCACGCAACGGGCCACCGCGCACGAGGCCCTGGCCCAGGCCGGCCTCGGCGCCGCCGACATCCGCGCCATCGGCATCACCAACCAGCGCGAGACCACGCTGCTGTGGGAGCGGCGCAGCGGCCGGCCGCTGCGCCGCGCCATCGTCTGGCAGGACCGGCGCACCGAGCCGCTGTGCGCGATGCTGCGCGCGCAGGGCCTGCAAGCGCAGGTGCAGCAGCGCACCGGGCTGCGCATCGACCCGTACTTTTCGGCCACCAAGCTGCGCTGGCTGCTCGACCACGTACCGGGCGCGATGGCGGCCGCCGAGCGCGGCGAACTGGCCTTCGGCACGGTCGACAGCTGGCTGCTGTGGCAGTTGAGCGGCGGCGCGGTGCACGCCAGCGACGTCAGCAACGCGTCGCGCACGATGCTGTTCGACATCCGGCGCAACCAGTGGGATGACGGCTTGCTGCAGGCGCTGCGCATCCCGAGTGCCGTGCTGCCGCGCGTGCTGCCGTCCAGCGGCGAATTCGGCCTGACCCGCCCCGAGCTGTTCGGCCGCGCCATCCCGATCTGCGGCATCGCCGGCGACCAGCAGGCCGCGCTGTTCGGCCAGGCCTGCCACCACGCGGGCCAGGCGAAGAACACCTACGGCACCGGCTGCTTCATGCTGATGCACACCGGCGGGAAGCTGCAGGCCTCGGCCAACGGGCTGATCACCGCCGCCGCGGCGCAGACCGGCACCACGCCGCAGTACGCGCTGGAAGGCAGCGTCTTCATCGGCGGTGCGGTGGTGCAGTGGCTGCGCGACGGCCTGCGCGCGATCGCCTCGAGCAGCGAGGTGCAGCCGCTGGCCGCGAGCGTGCCCGACGCCGGCGGCGTGGTGCTGGTGCCGGCCTTCACCGGGCTGGGCGCGCCGTACTGGCACCCCGACGCGCGCGGCGCCATCGTCGGCCTGAACCGCGGCAGCACGCTGGCGCACATCGCGCGCGCCGCGGTCGAGAGCATCGCCTTCCAGAGCGCGGCGCTGCTGCAGGCGATGGACCGCGACGCGCGCGCCGGCGGCGGCGCGGCGCTGCGCGAGCTGCGCGTGGACGGCGGCGCCAGTGTCAACGACATGCTGATGCAGTTCCAGGCCGACCTGCTGGGCATTCCGGTGCTGCGCCCGCAGGTGGTGGAGACCACCGCGCTGGGCGCGGCCCACTTGGCCGGGCTGGCCAGCGGGCTGTGGAGCGGGCCCGACGAGCTGGCCGCGCAGTGGCAGCTGCAGCGCGCCTTCGAGCCGAACATGCCGCGTGCCCAGGCGGCCGAACGCATGGCGCAGTGGGAGCGCGCGGTGCGCCAGACGACGCACAGCTGAGCGCCGGCTCAGCACCCGGCGTCGGGCGGGTCGGTGGGGTCGTCGCGCCAGCGCTGCAGCGCCTGGCGCATCAGCGCCACCTGCTGCACGAAGCCGCGGCAGCCCGCGCACACCAGCAGGTGCAGCCGCAGGCCCGCGCGCTCGCGCCAGCGCAGCCGGCGGTCTTCGCCGGCCAGCACCAGCCTGGCCGCTTCGCGGCAGTCGAGTCTCATGCGCGGGCGTCGAACCACGACTGTTGCAGACATTCGCGCAGACGCAGCCGCGCGCGATGCAGCAGCACCCACAGGTGGCTCGCGCTGATCGCCAGGTGCGTGCAGATCTCGTCGGCGTCGAGCTCGAGCCATTCGCGCATCATGAACACCCGGCCCTGCGCGGCCGGCAGCCGCTGCACACAGCGTTCGAGCACGACGAAGAATTCGCGCTCGCGCAACGTGTGTTCCGGGTCGCCCCAGGACGGCGGCGCTTCGCGCCAGTGGCCGCCGCGGCGGAACAGCAGTTCGTCCAGGTCGGCGTCGTCATCGCCGCCGCGGGGGCCGGCCTCGCGCGCATGGCGGCGCAGCTGGTCGACCAGCTTGTGCTTCAGGATGCCGATCAACCAGGTCTTCAGCTGCGAACGCCCGGCGAAGCGCTGCGGCGCCTGCAGCGCCGCGAGCACCGTCTCGGACACCGCATCCTCGGCCCAGTCGTCGTTGCGCAGCTGCAGGCGCGCGAAGCGCAGCAGCTGCGCCCGCAATGCCTGCACCTCGAACGCGAACTCGGCCAACGCGCCTCCTGCACCCACGCGGATTCGCGGCGGAAGGGTCTCGATCACCGCGGCATGCCCCTGCGCGTCGGCCGCACGGCGCGGACGGCGCACGCGGATTGAAGCGCCCCGGGCGCCCCATGGGAATCCCACGTTGACGATCGAGCCGGCGCGCGCCGGCGGCGCCGCGGCCGCCCGGGCGCGCGGCGCTGCGCCGCGGCTTCAGCGCGTCAGGTCGTAGACGTGCACGCCCTGGTGCGGGCGCAGCGCGTCGTCCCAGTCGGCCTCGGCGGCGCTGCGCTGCACGTCGGCGCGGCCGGCCTGCCACAGCTCGTCGACCGTGGCGCGCGAAAACTCGTAGTCCTTGATGCCGGCCGAGCCGGTGTCGTGGCGGTTGATCAGGTGCACCAGCGTGACCTGGCTGCGCCGGCTGGCCTCGGCCAGGTGGCGCACGTCGGGGTCGTCGTGCAGCCGCGGCGGCAGCTTGTCCAGCAGCCGCAGGAAGGCCTCGCGCAAGGCGTCGCGGCGGCGCAGCTCGTCGCTGTTGAAGCGCGTCTTGCTCGAATAGCGGATGTCCATCGCGCGCCCCTGCGCCTCGTCGAGGTTGGTCGGCAGCTTGCCGTTGGCGCTGAACAGGTCCACCTGCAGGATCAGCGCGTCGAGGTCGGGCTGCTGGTCCATCACGTACCACAGCGGCGAATTCGACACGATGCCGCCGTCCCAGTACGAGCGCCCGCCGATCGGCACCGGCGCGAAGCCCGGCGGCAGCGCGCCGCTGGCCAGGATGTGCTCGGGCGCCAGCGCCATGCGCGTGTTGTCGAAGTACACCGAGTTGCCGCTGGCGACGTCGACCGCGCCGACCGACAGCCGCACCTCGGCGCGGTTGATGCGCTCGAAGTCGACCAGCTCGCGCAGCGTGTGTTCGAGCGGCGCGCTGTCGTACAGGCCCAGCGCGGTGAAGCTGCCCGGCGGCAGCACCGGCTTGAAGAAGCCGAGCACGCCGAACAGGCTGGCCGCGGTGGCGCTGAACAGGTTGCTCCAGCGGCGCCACGGCGCGGGCAGCGCGAACGGCGGCAGCGGCAGCGACACGCGCTGCCAGAACTCGCGCAGCCGCGGCACGCGCAGCTGCGGCGGGTTGCCGGCGATCAGCGCGGCGTTGATGGCGCCGATCGACACGCCGGCCACCCAGTCGGGCGCCACGCCGGCCGCGGCGAAGGCCTCGAAGGCGCCGGCCTGGTAGGCGCCGAGCGCGCCGCCGCCTTGCAGCACCAGCACGGTGTGCTGGTGCTTCTTCGCGGCGGTACAGACGAAGTCGGCGGATGACGTCGAGGATGACATCGAGGATGGATTCACGGCTGGATGGGCGGATGGGCGGCGCGACATGGCGGGTTCGCGTTTCAGCCGGCCACCGCGTGCACGGCCTGCACCTGCGCCTGCCAGTGTTGGCTCAGCGGCGTCATCGGCTTGCTCAGCCGGCGCTCGTTGAGCAATGCGCGGCCCAGGCCGCGGCGCGTGCCGCGCGCGCACGCCGCGAGCAGCGTCTGGTCGATCAGGTCGCGCTGCGCGTGGCTGCCGCCGAAGCGCTGCGCCTGGCCGCGCGCGGCATACAGGCCGTCGGCGGCGGTGTCGAAGTCGCCGCGTTCGTTGGCCAGCAGCGCGCGCATCAACGGCAGCCCGGCTTCGCGTGCCATCGCATGGTTGCTGCGCCGTGCGTCGTCGCAGCAAAGCGCGCGCTCGGCGCAGCGTGCGACCCAGCCTTCGGCGCGCGCGAACTGCCCGGCGCCGAGCATCGCCAGCACCGCGTGCAGGTCGTTGAAGGCGTAGTAGCCGGCCGCCTGCGGCGCCAGGTCCCAGCCTTCGAGCAGCCGCGCGCAGCGCGCCGCCACGTCCACGCCCAGCAGACGCAGCCGCCACAGCAGCGCCGCGGCGTCGATGCGCTGCAGCGTGATCTGCAGGCGATCGGCCGCCAGGTGCTTGTCGGCCAGCCGCAGCACGCCTTCGAGGTCCATGCCCTCGAGCCTGAACAGCCCCGTGTGCCACCACAGGTGGCCGGAAAAACCGTTGCCCGCGCACCAGTGCTCCTGGTACTGGCGCAACCACGCCGCGCCGTCTTCGCAGCGGCCCTGCATTTCCATCACGTGCGCCACCGCGTGCACCGCCCACGGCACCTTGGGGTTCAGGCTCAATGCGCGGCGCCCCGCGTCCTCGGCCTGCGGGTACAGGTGGCTCTCTTCCAGGCCGAAGGCGTACAGGCCGAGCACATAGGGGTACAGCGCATCGGCCTCGTCCCACTCGGGCAGCGCGCGCGCCGCGCGCAGCCGCAGCTGCGCGCTGTCGCCGCGGTAGAAGTCCCACAGCTGCGCCCACTGCAGCGCCAGCGCGTCGCGCGGGTATTCGATCAGCAGCGCGTCCCAGGCGCAGCAGGCGGCCTGCCAGCGTCCGTCGAGCACCGCCTGCACCGCCTGCAGGTGGGCACGTTCGCGTGCCGGTGCGCCGTCGGCCAGGGCCTGCGCGCGGCGCAAGTGTTCGGCCGCCTCGGCCAGCAACGCGGGCTCGGTCAGGCTGAGCAGGAAGCCGGCGCGCATCACGTGCGGCAGCGCCCAGCCGCCGTCGTGCGCGCTCGCCGCGTCCAGATCTGCCAGCGGCGTGTCGTAGAAGGACATCATGCGCCACAGCGCGGTTTCGGCCGCGGCCTTTGCGGCCGCGTTGCGTGTGCCGCAGGGGTTGCCGCGCGGGTCGGGGCTGGACATGCGCGCGAATGTAGCCCAGGCGCCGTTCAGCGCTTGGGCGGCAGCGGCCAGGGTCTTTGCGCCGGCCGCAGCCGCTCCCATGCCGCGCACAGCTGCAGCACGCCCAGGTCGTCGAAGCGCCGCCCGCTGATCTGCAGCCCGATCGGCAGCCCGGCTTGGGTGGTGCCGCAGTTGATCGAAGCCGACGGCTGCTCGCTCATGTTGAAGGGCAGCGTGAAGGCGATGTGCTCGAACGGCCGCTCGGGGTCGTTGGTGGGGCTGGCCCATTCGGCGGCATAACCGGGCACCGGGCTCACCGGCGAGATCACGTAGTCGAAACGCTGGCAGGCGTTGACCGCGGCTTCGCGCATTGCGCCCATCTGGCTGTAGCCGTGGAACACCTGCGCCGCGCTCAGCGTGGCGGCGCTGGCCACCCACTGGCGGATGTAGGGCAGCACCTTTTCTTGCCGCTGCCGCGGCAGCGCGTGGATGTCCAGGTACGAGCGCATGCGCCAGAAGCGGTCCATGCCGTCGGCCATGTCGCGCGTCATGAACGCCGCCATCGGTTCGACGATGGCGCCGGCGGCTTCGAAGGCGCGCGCCGCCGCCTGCACCGCGGCGGCGGTTTCGGGCTCGACGGCCAGGCCCCAGCCGGCGTCCATCTGCAAGCCGATGCGCAGGCCGCGGCAGGCGTGTTGCGGCTCGCGTTCGAGGTCGAGCCAATCGATGTGCTGGGTCGGCAGGCTCATGGTGTCGCGCCAGTCGGGCCGGGACAGCTCGCGCATCAGCAGCGCGGCGTCGCGCACCGTGCGTGTCATCGGCCCGGCGACGCGCCCGGCGTACGGCGGCTTGATCGGGATGCGCCCGAAGCTGGGCTTGAGCGCAAACACGCCGCACCACGCGCCCGGCAGCCGCACCGAGCCGCCGATGTCGGTGCCCACGTGCAGCGGGCCGTAGCCGGCCGCCGCGGCGGCGCCGGCACCGGCGCTGCTGCCGCCGGGGTTCTTGCCCAGGTCCCAGGGGTTGCGCGTCAGCGCATGGAAGCTCGACAAGCCCGAGCTGAGCATGCCGTAGTCGGGCATCGTGCTCTTGCCCAGCAGCACCGCGCCGGCTTCGCGCAGCCGCGCGGCCGGCGGTGCGTCCTCGGGGGCTGGCAGCAGTTCGGTGGCGGCCGTGCCCAGCGGCATCGGCACGCCGCGCGTGGCGATGTTCTCCTTCAGCAGGGTGGGCACGCCGTCGAGGCTGCCGATCGGCTGGCGCCTGGCCCAGCGCGCCTCGCTCGCCCGCGCCTGCTCGATCGCGCCTTCGGGGTCGAAGGCGTAGGTGGCGCGCAAGTGCGGCTCCCAGGCTTCGATGTGCGCGATCACCGCGCGCGTGGCCTCCAGCGGCGAAGCCTGCCCTGCCGCATACAGCGCCAGCAGCTCGGCCGCGCTGGCCTGGTGCAGTTCAGCCATCGCTGCGCGTCACTGCCACGACAGCGCCGCCAGATCGTTGGCGAAGATCGGCGAGCTGGCCCACATGCCTTTGAGCCCGCGCTTGCCCACCGCCACCTGCGCCGGGTTGAAGATGTAGGCGTTGACCGCGTCCTCGGCCAGCTTCTTCTGCAGCGCCACCCAGGCGTCGCTGCGCTCGCGCACGCTGCCGGCGGCCGCGTGCTTGGCCAGCAGATCGCGGTAGGCCTTGCTGTCGTAGCCCCAGTAGTAGGCGGTGTTGGCGTACTGCGCGTAGTCCAGCGGCTCGACGTGGTTGATGACCGTCAGGTCGAAGTTGCCCTTGAAGGTGCCCGACAGCCACTGCGCCCATTCGACGTTCTCGATCTTGGCGACCACGCCGACCTTGGCCAGCTGCGCGGCGATGATCTCGCCGCCCTTGCGCGCGTACTGCGGCGGCGGCAGCGTCAGCGTCAGGTTCAGCGGCGTGGCCACGCCGGCTTCCTTCAGCAAGGCCTTGGCCTTCTCCGGGTCGTAGGGGTAGACCTTCGTCAGGTCGACATAGCCGGCGTCGGTGGGCGCAAAGTGGCTGCCGATGGGTTTGCCCAGGCCGTCGAGCGCGCCGTCGATGAAGGCCTTGCGGTCGATGGCGTGCATCAGCGCGCGGCGCACGCGCACGTCGTCCAGCGGCTTGCGCTTGTTGTTGATGGCCAGGATGCCCTTGCCCGCGGTGTCGCCGATCTGCACCGTGAAGCGCTTGTCGGCCTGGAACTGCGCCGGGTTCTGGTTGAAGCGCGGCATGCCGTCGATGTCGCCGGCCAGCAGTGCGGCGGTCTGCGCCGCCGGGTCGTTGATGAAGCGGAAGGTGGCCTTGTTGATCTTGATCGCCGCGGCGTTGCGGTAGCCGGGCCACTTGGCCAGCGTGATCGCGCTGCCCTTTTGCCAGCTGTCGAAGGTGTAGGGGCCGGTGCCGATGGGCTGGGTGGCGGTGCTGGCGGCGCTCTTCGGGCTCAGGATCACGGCCGTGTTCTCGCCCATGCGGAAGGGGATGGTGCCGTCGGGGTTGTTCAGCACCAGGATCACGGTGTGCGCGTCGGGCGTGGCGATGCTCGAGAGGTTGTCGAACACCGCCTTCTTCGCCTTGTTGGTCGAGCCTTCGGCGCGGGCGCGCTCGAAGCTGAACTTCACGGCGGCCGCGTCGAAGGGCTCGCCGTCCTGGAACTTGATGCCTTTCTTCAGCTTGAAGGTGTAGCTCTTGCCGTCGGGCGAGACCTCCCAGCTCTCGGCCAGCAGCGGCGTCACCGTGCCGTCGACGTTGATCTTGGTCAGCCCTTCCAGGATGTTGTAGTGCACGACTTCGCCGATGGCCGCGGCCGCGGCGGTGGTCGGGTCCAGCCCCGGCGAGGGCTCCAGCGTCATGCCCAGCACCACGCTGGTCTTGCCTGCCTGGGCGTAGGCGAGCGGCGCGACTGCCAGCGCCACGGCGCCGGCCAGCAACAGGTTCAGGGTACGGCGTTGCAGTGTCATCGTCGGGGTCTCCGGCAAGCGAATCGGGGTTCAGTCATTCTGCGGCATGGCCGCGATGCGCTCGGCGAAGTGGCAGGCGGCTTCATGGCCGGGCTCGCCATCGACGGTGCGCAGCAGCGGGCGTTGCGCCACGCAGCGTGCTTCGGCAAACGCACAGCGCGGCGCGAACGCGCAGCCGGCGCTGACATCGGCCGTCGCGAACGGCCTGGCCGGCGCCTTCGGCCGCACCTCGCGCAACTTGCCCGGGCGCAGCCGCGGCACCGCCTGCAACAGCGCGCGGGTGTAGGGATGCGCGGCGCGCACGAACAGCGTGCGCGGCGCACCGCGCTCGACGATGCGGCCCTGGTACAGCACGACGACTTCGTCGCACACCAGGTCGACCACCGCCAGGTCGTGGCTGATGAACAGCAAGGCCAGGCCCAGCCGGTCCTGCAGGTCGCGCATCAGGTTCAGCACCTGCGCCTGCACCGACACGTCCAGCGCGCTCACCGGCTCGTCGGCGACGATCAGCTTGGGCTGCGTGATCAGCGCACGCGCGATGGCGATGCGCTGGCGCTGGCCGCCGCTGAATTCGTGCGGGTACTTGGCCAGGTCGCCGCTGCGCAGCCCCACCGCGTCCAGCACCGCGGCGGCGCGCTCGCGCTGCTCGGCGGCGCCCGCGCGGTGCAGCACGCGCAGCGGTTCGGACACGGTGTGCAGCACGCTGCGCCGCGGGTCGAGTGAGCCGTACGGATCCTGGAACACCATCTGCAGCTGGGCGCGCGCACGCCGCAATGCGGCGGCCGGCAGCGCGTGCAGGTCGGCGCCGGCCAGCAGCACGCGCCCCGCGCTGGGCGCTTCCAGCGCCATCACCAGCCGCGCCAGCGTCGATTTGCCGCAGCCCGATTCGCCGACCACGCCCAGGCTGCGCGCGCGCTGCAGCTGCAGGCTCACGCCCTGCAGCGCCTGCACCACGGGCGGCGCGGCCAGCAGCCGCTCGCGCGGCAGCCGGTAGTGTTTGACCAGATCCTCGACCTGCAGCAGCGGCACCTCGCTCATCGCGCGGCCGTTTCGATGTCACGCCAGCGGATGCAGCGCACCGTGTGATCGGCGGCCACCGGCTGCGGCGCCGGCAGCGCGGCGCGGCAGGCGTCGACCACCCAGCCGCAACGGTCGGCGAAAGGGCAGCCCGCGGGCAGGTCGGCCAGCTCGGGCACGCGCCCGGGAATGGTCGCCAGCCGCGTGCCGCGCGCCAGCCCTAGGCGCGGGCGTGCCGCGAACAGCGCGCGCGTGTAGGGGTGCGCCAGATGCTCGAAGACTTCGGCGGTGGGCCCGGCTTCGACCACCGTGCCGCCGTACATCACCAGCATGCGCTGCACGGTCTGCGCCATCACGCCCAGGTCGTGGCTGATCAGCAGCAGCGCCATGCCGTCTTCGGCCACCAGTTCGGCGATCAGCTCCAGCACTTCGCGCTGGATGGTCACGTCCAGCGCGGTGGTGGGCTCGTCGGCGATCAGCAGGTCGGGGCCGCAGGCCAGCGCGATGGCGATCACCACCCGCTGGCGCTGGCCGCCCGACATCTGGTGCGGCCAGGCGTCCAGCCTCTTTGCCGCCTGCGGCAGCTGCACGCGTTCGAGCAGCCGCAGGCTTTCGGCGCGCGCCGCTGCCGCGTCCAGCCCCTGGTGCAGCCGCAGCGATTCGCTGATCTGGCGGCCGATGGTGTGCAGCGGGTTCAGCGCGGTCATCGGCTCCTGGAAGACCATGCCGATGCGCGCGCCGCGCAGCGCGCACAGCGCGTCCTCGCCCAGCGTGCTCAGCTCGCAGCCGTCGAAGCGGATCGAGCCCGACATCCGCGCGCCGTCGGGCAACAGCCCCATCAGCGCCAGCGCAGTAAGGCTCTTGCCGCAGCCCGATTCGCCGATCAGCCCGACGGTATCGCCGCGCTGCAGCGTGAAGCTCAGCTCGCGCAGCGCGGCGGCCGCACCGCGTGCGGTGGGCAAGGTCACGCGCAGGTCGTTGACTTCGAGGAGGGGGCTCAAGAGGCGGACCGTGCCGCACGCGGTGCGGCGCGGCTGCGGCCGCAACGATAGCGGCTTTGGCGGCGTCAGCCGAAGGGGTTGGCCGTGGCGAACCACAGCGCGATGCCGGTGGCGATGACGAAGGCGCCGTCGGTGACGCCGACCGCCAGGAAGAACTTGGTCTGCAGCTCGGTCGTCAGCTCGGGCTGGCGCGCGCAGCTTTCGAGCAGCTTCATCGACGCCATGCCCACCCCCAGGCACGAGCCCAGCGCGGGAATGGCGATCAGCACGGCCACCGCCAGGGGAAGGATGTCGTGGGCAGTCATTTGCGGCTCCTTGTTGGCTTGCGCAGCGGGTGGGCGATGGCTGCAGTGTGCGGCGCGGCAGCGCGCCGGTCGATGACCTTGCAGGTCATGCCTGCGCCGATGACCTTGCAGGTCGTGGTTGCGTCGATGACCTTGCAGGTCATGCCTGCGCCGATGACCTTGCAGGTCATGTGCAAAGCACCGCACGCGGCGCCGCGCTGGCCTATGCTCGGCTGCCGGCGCCGCGCGCCATGGCTTCGGCGCAGGCCGTGCGCCGGCCGCGATCAGCACAGGAGGGTCGAAGCGATGCCCGCAGTCTCGTTGAGCGCCCAGCAACTCGCGCTGCGCTGCGACCCGGCGCTGCTGGCCGGCGCACTGCCTGCCGCCGCGCCGCTGCAGGCCGGCACCGGCGCTGCGCCCGCACCGGCCGAACTGGTCGGACAGCCGCGCGCGCGCGCTGCCATCGAGTTCGGCCTCGGCATGTGCCGCGCCGGCTACCACCTGGTGGTCACCGGCGCGCCCGGCACCGGCAAGCGCAGCCTGGTGCGCCGGCTGATCGAGCAGCGCGCGCCGCTGCAGTGCGCGCCGCGCAGCGACTGGGTTTACGTCAACAACTTCGCCGCGCCGCACCAGCCGGTCGCGCTGCAGCTGGCGGCCGGGCGCGGCGCGCAGCTGCGCGAGCACCTGCGCGCGCTGGTCGAGGAGCTGCGCAGCACGATTCCGGCGGCCTTCGAGTCGGAGGAATACGCGGCCGAAGTGGAGCGGCTGAACGGCGAATTCAAGGAGCGCGTCGAGCACGGGCTGATCGAAGTCGGCGACCAGGCGCAGGCGCAGGGCCTGGTGATGGTGCGCACGCCGGTGGGCTTCACCTTCGCGCCGCAAAAGGGCAGCAACGAGGTGATGTCGCCGCAGGAGTTCGAGGCGCTGCCGCAGGCCGAGCGCACGCGGCTGCAGCAGGCGATGGCGCCGCTGCAGGAGCGGCTGCTGCAGGCCTTGCGCGAATCGATGCGGCTGCGCAAGGAACACGCCGAGCGCGTGCGCGCGCTGAACCGCTCGACCACGCAGCTGGCGGTGGACCATGCGGTGGACGACAGCCGCGCGCAGTATGCCGACGTGCCGGCGGTGCTGGCCTACCTGGACGCGGTGCGCGCCGCGGTGCTCGACAACGCCGACGCCTTCCGCTCGCGCGAGGACGCCGACGCCAATGCGCAGGCCGCGCAGGCCGATGCGCTGGCGCGCTTCGAGGTCAACCTGGTGGTCGACGCCGGCGGCCGCGCCGAGCTGCCCGTCGTCGACGCCGACCTGCCGTCGTACCAGAACCTGGTGGGGCGCGTGGACCACATGGCGCGCTTCGGCATGCTGGTCACCGACTTTCGCTTCATCAAGGCCGGGCTGCTGCACCGCGCCAACGGCGGCTACCTGCTGCTGGATGCGGTCAAGCTGCTGACCCAGCCCTTTGCCTGGGCCGCGCTGAAGCGTGCGCTGCTGGCGCAGCAGGTTCGCATCGAGTCGATGGCCGAGATGGTCGGCATGGTCTCCACGGTGCAGCTCGAGCCGCAGCCGATCCCGCTGGACCTGAAGGTGGTGCTGTTCTGCGAGCGCGCGCTGTGCCAGATGCTGCAGGCCGCCGACCCGGAATTCGGCCAGCTGTTCCGCGTCGTCGCCGACATGGACGACGAACTGCCGCGCGACGCCGGCACGCAGCGTGCGCTGGCCGCCACGCTGGCCGCGCAGGCGCAAGCCGCGGGGCTGCTGGCACCCGACGCGCCGGCGCTGGCGCGGCTGATCGACCACGGCGCGCGCCGCAGCGGCGATGCGCAGCGCATCAGCGCCGAGGTGCGCGTGCTGCTCGAGCTGCTGCACGAGGCCGACCATCTGGCCAGCAGCGCGGCGCGTGCGTCGGTGGGCGCGGCCGACGTGGCCGCGGCCATCGCGGCGCGGCGCGAGCGCGCGTCGCGCGTCGACGCTCGCATGCGCGAGGCGATGCTGCGCGACATCCTGAACATCGCCACCAGCGGCAGCTGCGTCGGCCAGATCAACGGCCTGGCGGCCTACGGCGCCGGCGGCGAAACCTTCGGTGCGCCGTCGCGCATCACCGCCACCTCGCGCCTGGGCGACGGCCAGCTGGTAGACATCCAGCGCGAAACGCGCATGGGCGGGCCGGTGCATGCCAAGGGGGTGCTGATCCTGTCGTCGTTCCTGGCGGCGCGCTTTTCGCGTGTGCGCGCGCATTCCATCGTCGCCAGCCTGGTGTTCGAGCAGACCTACGGCCTGGTCGAAGGCGACAGCGCGTCGATGGCCGAGCTGGTGGCGCTGATGAGTTCCATCGGCGGCCTGCCGCTGCGCCAGAACCTGGCGATGACCGGCTCGGTCGACCAGTTCGGCAATGCGCAGGCGGTGGGCGCGATCAACGAGAAGATCGAAGGTTTCTTCGACCTGTGCGCGGCGCGCGGGCTGGACGGCTCGCACGGCGCGATCCTGCCGCACAGCAACGCCGCGCAGCTGATGCTGCGCGACGACGTGGTGCGCGCGGTGGCCGATGGGCGCTTCCACGTGCATGCGGTGCACCACGTCGACGACGCGCTGGAGCTGCTCAGCGGGTTGCCGGCGGGCGACCCGTCCACGCCCACCGACGACACCGCCAACGGGCGCATCGCGCAGCGGCTGCGCGAATTCGCGGCGCTGCGCCGCGGCGAACAGGCCGCGGTGCGCGCTGGCGGGCGCCGCGCAATGCACGCCGCGCGCGAGCGCGGGGCGCGGCGATGAGCGCCACCCAAGCCGCCGCACCGCAGGTGCTGGCGCTGCTCGACGATGCCGCCGCCGGCCGCGCGCTGCTGGAGATCTCGGCGGCGCTGGCGCGGCTGATGCAGCGCGAGCTGTCGGTGGTTTATGTCGAAAGCCAGCACGCGCTGCATGCCGCGGCGCTGCCCTTTGCGCAGGTGCTGAGCCCGCAGGCCGGGCAGTGGCGCGCGCTGCAGCCCGGCGAGATCGAACAGGGCTTCAAGGCGCAGGCGGCGCGGCTGCGCCAGCTGAGTGCGCACATCGCGCTGCGCGAAGCAGTGCATTGCACGCTGCGCGTGACGCGCGGCAGCCTGGGCCAGATGGCCGCCGAGCTGCAGGCCGAATCCGACCTGCTGCTGCGCGCCGGCACTGCAGCGTACGGCGCGCCTGCGGCGTCGGCGCGCCCGCCGCGCCCGCCGCGGCTGGTGCTGATGCGCGACGGCGGCGAAGCCGCAGCGCGCGCGCGGCGCGTGGCCGCGCAACTGGCGCAATCGCTGCACGCGGTACTCGAGCCGGTGCCGCTCACGCTGCTCGAGCAGGCCGCGCACCGCGCCGACCTGCTGGTGCTGCCGCGCGGCGTGCTCGATGCGCGCCAGTTGGCGCGGTTGCGCTGCGCGGTGCTGCTGGTGGGCTGAAGCCGGCGGATCGGCGCCGGCCGGCACAGGCCACAATCGCCGGCGCAGGAGGGCGCGCCGCCTTGAACCCCAACGCCGACTTCCACGACCTGTACCACCACGGCTTCGTGCGTGTGGCGGCGGCGGTGCCGCGCTGCCGCGTCGCCGACCCGGACTTCAACGCCGCGCAGACCATCGCCTTGCTGCACGACGCGGCGCACGACGGCGCCGCGCTGGCGGCCTTTCCCGAGCTGGGCCTGTCGGCCTACAGCTGCGACGACCTGTTCCACCAGCACGCGCTGCTCGAAGCCTGCCAGACGGCGCTGGCGCGCATCGTCGCCGCCAGCCGCGGCCTGGCCACGGTGGCGGTGGTCGGCATGCCGCTGCGCGTCGAGCACGCGCTGTTCAACTGCGCCATCGTGCTGCAGCGCGGCCGGCTGCTCGGCGTGGTGCCGAAGACCTATTTGCCGAACCACGGCGAGTTCTACGAGGCGCGCCAGTTCCACGGCGCCGACCACGCCCGGGCCAGCGAGGTCGAGCTGCTCGGCCAGCGCGTGCCCTTCGGCGCGCAGCTGCTGTTCGAGGCGCAGGACGTGGCGGACTTGCGCTTTCACGCCGAGATCTGCGAAGACCTGTGGGCACCGATCCCGCCGTCGTGCTACGCCGCGCTGGCCGGCGCCACCGTGCTGCTCAACCTGTCGGCGTCCAACGTCACGGTAGGCAAGGCGGCCTACCGCGAAGCGCTGGTGGCGTCGCAGTCGGCGCGTTGCCTGGCGGCGTACGTGTACACCTCGGCCGGCCCCGGCGAGTCCACCACCGACCTGGCCTGGGACGGCCACGCGCTGATCTGCGAGAACGGCCAGCCGCTGGCGCAGTCGCAGCGCTTTGCCGAGCACCCGCAGCTGCTGCCCGCCGACGTGGACCTGCAGCGGCTGACGCAGGACCGGTTGCGCCAGACCAGCTTCGCGCACGCGGCATCGCGCCACGCGGCGGCGCTGGCGGGGTTTCGCCGCGTGCCCTTCACGCTGGCCGCGCCGCGCGCGCTGGCGTTGCGCCGGGCCATCGAACGCTGCCCGTACGTGCCGGCCGACCGCGCCTCGCGCGACGCGCGCTGCAGCGAGGTCTATCGCATCCAGGTGCAGGGCCTGACGCAGCGGCTGCGCGCCAGCGGCATCGGCAAGCTGGTGATCGGTGTGTCCGGCGGGCTGGATTCGACGCACGCGCTGCTGGTGTGCGCGCAGGCGATGGATGCA
>Ga0116166_1002559_pt1 | contig 14933 bp, 10 predicted proteins | sample AD_JPNMR2_MetaG_FD_89884 | JGI IMG/M metagenome (GOLD analysis project Ga0116166, IMG submission 89884) | Active sludge microbial communities of municipal wastewater-treating anaerobic digesters from Japan - AD_JPNMR2_MetaG | ecosystem: Engineered > Bioreactor > Anaerobic > Digestate | place...
CCTCAAAGTACTGGGCGGCAATCTGACCCTCGCAGCGACAAGAGAACGCGTCCCCCTCTCATCTCTGCTATCAAGATTCCTGCCGGTGAACGTGGTGGCCATGACTGGCAGGAAGATGCAAAGGGCACGAGGCCTCTGTCATGAGAGAGGGTACCATGCCCGACATTGGCAACGTAGAGGTAGAGCCCCTGGTCTGTGACCACGATGGAATCCTCGCAGAAGACGGCAAACCGATCCCATGGCGTTCGTTCCTCTCCCGCTGCGCTCGCACCCGGCAGATGGCCTCATGCGGCCACGGCCGACACCTTAAGTCCAAAGGCAAACCAGCTTGACAGATCGCCGGTGAGGCTGACCGGTATAACTGTTGTGTCCAAGACACACATCACGTTCGTTCGTGTATCCCTGCTCTGGTCCAAGACCTTGATCGCCACCTGCAAGAACATCAACGATCGGGATATCCTGAACTGGGCTGCTGCCGGCAGTACGCTGGGCCGAAAGAGGGGGTGTCCGTTCAAACACCGGCACGTGCAGTCATGGTGACGTGAGATATCACCGTAGCCCTCGAAATCCAAAACATCTTGCCGCCGAACAGCATGGTGGACACGCTGTTCTTGGGATCATCCTGACTCGAAATCCGAAACGTCTTGCCGCTCAGCCCCGTTCGTGAGGGGCGCATGCGTGACGCGTGTGTTACTCCTTGACCGGCAGCACGTGGATGGCCTTGATGACGAGCTGCACGCTGTCGCCTGGCTTGAGTTCCATACCTTCGACCGATTCCGTGGTAAGGACCGACGCCATTTCCGGAGCGCTTATGGCATCAAACTTCACCAGGGTCATGATGTCGCCCTTATGAACGGATTTCACTTTGGCTTTAATAGTGTTGCGTGCGCCGTACTTCATGGTTTCCTCCTTCCCCGCAAACAGGGTTCATAATTCATCTGACCAAAGATAACTCAGGACATCCACAAATCAACACGAGGGACATCAAGTTCCTGTAAGTATCATGAGTAAGCTGCCCATGTGGTGCCCGTCGGATCGCAATCCTTCGAGACGATCGTTGGCTGCGGAGAAGGGTCCTTGTTCCTGTGCCAGCGGTAAAACCCTCGATCATGCGCCACGGTACCGACATCGTCGTTTTCCAGAAGATGGGTGTATCGTGTCTGCCGAGGTCGGGATCATCGAAATCTGGGGTGTCGGCCTGAGACATCGCCAGCTTCACGGGCCTCATGTCTCTCTCCTCGGTGTCCGGCGCGACCACGCCTGGGCGGAGAAAGAGCGGAGGTGCACCTTGCCGGCATCGAAGGGCATACAGGGCCTTTCGTCTCCTGCCGTCCATACAGTTCCAGGCATCGCCGCTACGAGGATCACGCTTTGTGACCGGTGCGCGGAAATGGGCATCACGCCAGACATCCCCGCTACGAGGATCACGCGGCGTACGTGTGGTCCAGGCCTGGCCTGCGAACCAGACATCCCCGACACGAGGATCACGCACATCACGATCCGCACGAGCGCCCTTTCCAGAAAGGGGCTCCATCGGGGGCTCTCTTCTCCCTCCGAGACGGGATCGGCGCAAGCTATCGTTCCGCAGGCCCCGCATATGTCCGTATGGTATGGCTCTCGACACGCACTCCTACGGAAGCCTGTGGAATGTGTACAGCCACATCCGTCACCGATGCGGCCATTCATGTCGGGCGACGCGGTGCCCGGTCCTGCATCCCAACAGGGGCCTCACCGCCGCCTGCCGCCGAAGATCGAGCCGAGCACTCCCCTGATGATCTGCCTGCCCACCTGGCTTCCGATGGCATGGGCCGCGCTCTTCACCATGGCGGACACGATGTCACCGCCCTGGGATCGCCCCTTCCTCGCATCGTTGGCTTCCCGCTTCTGTTCGAGGATCTCTTCCCTCTCCCTGGCCGCCTGCTCGGAGCGGGCCTTGAGCATCTCGAAGGCCGATTCCCGGTCAACGGCCTTCTCGTAGATGCCCCAGCAGGGCGACTTCCTGATCACGTCCTGCCGTTCCTCAGGGCTCAGGGGGGTGAGCCTGCTTTGGGGCGGGCATATGAAGGCGCGTTGCACCTCGGTGGGCGCGCCCTTCTCGTCGAGGACCGAGACCAGCGCCTCTCCCACCCCCAGCTCGGTGATCGCTTTGGTCACGTCCATGCCTGGTCCCGCCCGGAAGGTCTCGGCAGCGGCCTTCACGTTCTTCTGGTCCTTGGGCGTGAAGGCCCGCAGGGCGTGCTGGACCCTGTTCCCCAGCTGGCCGAGCACGGTCTCGGGCAGGTCCAGGGGGTTCTGGGTGATGAAGTAGACGCCCACACCCTTGGAGCGGATGAGCCGCACCACCTGCTCGATCTTTTCCACCAAGGCCTTGGGTGCGTCGTCGAAGAGGAGGTGGGCCTCGTCGAAGAAGAACACCAGCCTTGGCTTGTCCGGGTCGCCAACCTCGGGGAGCGTCTCGAAGAGCTCGGAGAGCATCCACAGCAGGAAGGTGGCATAGAGCTTGGGTGAGGCCATGAGCCTGTCCGCGGTGAAGATGTTGATGACGCCCTTCCCGCCGGCATCCGTCTGCATGAGGTCCTGCAGGTTCAGGGCCGGCTCGCCGAAGAACCTGTCCCCGCCCTGCTCCTCCAGGGCCAGGAGGCCCCGCTGGATGGCCCCGATGCTGGCGGCGGAGATATTCCCGTACTGGGTCTTGAACTGCTCGGCATTGTCCCCAACGAACTGGAGCATGGCGCGCAGGTCCTTCAGGTCGAGGAGGAGCAGGCCGTTGTCGTCCGCAATCCTGAACGTGAGGGTCAGGACCCCGCCCTGGATGTCGTTGAGCATGAGGATACGGCCCAGGAGCACGGGCCCCATCTCGGAGACCGTGGTGCGGACCGGGTGCCCCTGCTCGCCGAAGACATCCCAGAAGACCACGGGGAAGCCCTCGTAAGTGAACCCGTCGAGGCCGAGCTGCGCCACGCGCTCCCTCACCTTGGGATTGTCCCCGCCTGCGGAGCACAACGCGGAGAGATCGCCCTTGACGTCCGCCATGAAGACCGGGACCCCGATGGCGCTGAACCGCTCCGCCATGACCCGCAGCGTGACGGTCTTGCCCGTGCCCGTGGCCCCGGCGATGAGGCCGTGCCGGTTGGCCATCCTCGGGATGATGGCGATCTCGGACTGGGCCTTGGCAATGACCAGGGGACTTTCGTAGGCGACCATGACACCTCCCTCACCATTTCATGGAAAAGAACATAATACAGGCGATCTCGGACGTGTGTCAACACGGGCATGTCCCCGCCATGACCCCTGGTCAAGGACCCACCGGGAGGGCCATCACCGCCCTTGCGTGCCGCGACCCGAGCCCCTTGGGGTCCGTGGTGAGAACCAAAGACGAAAGGCTTTTGGTGCCTCTTGTCCCGGTTCAGTCAGGCCTCGAGGTGGACCCGTCCCCAAAATACCTTCTGAAGCTCATCCGCAACCCATATACCCAGGTACACCAGGAGACCGAGAACAGGCCATCCGGAAGAGCGCCTCTCCCGCGGAGTTCTCCCCCCTCATCGGGAACAAGGACCTCGAGGAACTCGATCCCTCAAGCGTCCGGCTGGACGACGACCCGCCGAACGCTTTTCTCCCGTCGGACGTTTCGGGCAGGGCGGCCTGCGGAGGTCAGATGCCTGATGCGAGCACGGCGGCGCCTATGGCGCCGTTGACCTGGGCGAGCTCGTGCGTGCTGATCGGCGAGCCGAACCTCCGTTCCAGGGCCTTGACCACCCCTTGGTTCTTGGCCACGCCGCCGGTCATCATGATCGGGGGGTCGGCCTTGATGCGCTGGGCCATGGCGTAGACCCTGGCCGCCACCGCGTCGTGGATCCCCGCGATGATGTTCTCCCGCGGCTCCCCCCTCGAGATGAGGGAGATCACCTCCGACTCGGCGAACACGGTGCAGATGCTGCTGATCTTTGCCGGCGCAGGGGCGAGGAGTGACTGGTTCCCGAAGTCGTCCAGGTTCACCTCCAGGGCCCTCGCCATGACATCGAGGAAGCGTCCCGTCCCGGCGGCGCACTTGTCGTTCATGACGAAGTCCCTCACCGCGCCCTTGTGATCGACGGCCATGGCCTTGCTGTCCTGGCCGCCGATGTCGATCACGGTCCTCACCTCGGGCATGAGGTGGTGTGCGCCCGCGGCGTGGCAGATGATCTCGGTCATGGCCTTGTCAGCGAAGGGGACCCCGTTCCTGCCGTATCCGGTTGCCACGACCCGCTCCACTGCATCGGCCGGCAGACCGAGCTCGGCGAGGAGCTCTCCGTACACCTTCCGCGCGGCGGTCTCCACGTTGTATCCGGTGAAGATGACCTTCGTGCCGAGGACGTTGCCGTCTTCGACCACGGCCGCCTTCGCGGTGATGGACCCGATGTCTATCCCTGCTGTGATCATGTCGGTCGCTTCCCCCGGGTCAGTCTTGACGGATCGGCGATGGTGCCCGCACAGACGCTGGCGTGTCCCGGCGGGCCGGCCTCATACCGCGCTCGCCCCCCCGTCCACGAGCAGGGTCTGCCCGGTGATGAAGTCCGATCCGTCTGATGTGAAGAAGAGCACGGGGTGGACCACGTCGGTGGTCTCGGCGATGCGGCCCATGGGTATGGCCCTCGCGACCTGCTCGTAGATCGCCGGGTCCGACCAGAACGGCCTGCTGAACTCGGTGCGCACCATCGAGGGCGCGACCGCGTTGACCTGTATGTTGAAGGGCGCGAGCTCGGCCGCCAGGACCCTCGTGAGCATCTCGACTGCCGCCTTCGCGATCCCGTACACCCCCATCCCCGGCGACGCCCTGCGGCCGGCTATGGATGACACCGTGACGATCTTGCCCCGCTTGTTCTGCCGCATGATCCTGGCGGCAGCCCTCGAACAGAGAAAGGTGCCGTTCAGGTTCGTGTCCAGGATCTTCTGCCACAAGACGGTGTCGGTGTCGGCCACCGACGGGGTCAACAGGTTCATGCCCACGTTGTTCACGAGCGCATCCAGCCTGCCGAACCGGCCGAGGACCTCGGAGAACATACGCTCGACATCCTCTTCCTTCGCGATATGGGCCTGGATCGCCAGTACCTTTTCCCGGCCCCCGAGGAGCTTGACCGCCTCGTCGAGGCCTTCTTGCTTCCTTGCGCAGATCGCGAGGCTCACCCCCTGCTCCACGAGCTCCCTGGCTATGGCGAGACCGATGCCCCTGCTCGCCCCCGTAACCAAGAACACCCTTCCCTCGATTCCGTACCTGATGGATCCACCCGTCATGGGAAACCTCCCGTCCTCAGCTTCGCAATCCCTTTCTCTGGCGGATCATCTCCATGAATGCCTCGATCCTGGTGAGCGTCTGGCTCTCGGAGAAACTCCGCTCGTCCGTCATGTGGGATTCGATGATCATGCACGGGATCCCCTTCTCTTCCTGGACCATGCGCATGATGTCGTACTGTCCGAACGAGTACGGCTTGCAGCTCCTGTTCGAGTGCATGACGAGACCGTCGACCTGGTACTTGTCGATCATGGAGAAGATGGTCTTGGCCATCTCGTCCACGCCTATGTTCAGGTAAATCCGCGTGTACGCCTCTGCCATGGAGCCGAAGAAGTCGTTCTCGTCTATGTATTTCATGCTCCCGCACCAGGCGGTCGTGTACGTGTCCGCGACGAGGCAGGCGTCATGGGATGCGAACGTGTCCGAGAGCCACTTGAGCCTGTACCATACGGGCAGGTTGTCCCACAGGAGGCGGAAGCGCTCGTTCGGGATGGCCCAGACGCCTTGCTCGATCCTCTCCCGCATCTCCGAGAGCAGCTCCCTGTAGAAGTCCACCACCACCTGGGTACCCCGGAGCGTCACGATGAGGGCGAGGAAGAAGAAGGCGTCGAAGGCGGTCATGGGGGCGGGCCTGTGCGCGGCCGTGTCGAGCACCTCCTGCCAGAGCCTCTGGCCCTCGAGGGAACGTCTCCCCACCTCGGAACTTTTCTCGAGGTCGAACGGACGGCCGCATGCCTCCTCAAGGAAGGCCACGTACTCGTCGAGCTGCCTGTGGACGTATTTCCTGGCGATGTCAGGGAACTCGGTATGACAGAAGGGTGTATCGAAAATGAAGAGCGGGACATCGAAGTAGCGGGCGTGTGTCTCGTACCATTTGAGCACGGTGCCGCAGATGTTGTTGCAGCAGATGAGCATGTCCGGTTTGGGCAGCCCCCCTATGGGGCCCCCGTTCTCCCTGGCGCAGGCGATGTCGGCCCTCGCGTACGAGCACAAATCCGTGCTGTACCCCATGGCCTCCGCCTTCGCGCACAGGTCGCCTCCCATGTGGGATGCACCGATCATGGCCCCGTAATTCTCGGGGTAGACCGGGATCACGTCCATGGCTATGAGGGGCTCCACGGGCCCCCCGCTCGTGATCCAGGCCACCTTCTTGCCTGTCGACCCTGCACCCTTGGCCTCGATGTAGTACTCGGTCATGATCTCGCGCATGCGCTTGGCGGCGCGGAACTTCCGGGGCTTTTCACTGTCGGCGGCGCTCATGGTCTCACCTCGTTTGGGACTTTCATCGCTTGCTCTTTCCCACCTGCCTCACGTCGGGCCGTGCCGGGGTGCTCGCATCTCATATCGTCTGCACGAAGGTCTCGAACCTGGTGAGAAGCTGCCCCTCCGGCGGGAGCTGGTCCTCGATCTCCAGGAGCATGCTCGGGATGGAATGGCTGTCCAGGGTCTCCTTCAGGTAGGGGTAGTCGAAGGCGTGGGGGTCGCAGAACTTGAGCTGGAGGAATATGACACCCTGGACGCGTTCCCTGATCGCCGCTTCCACCAGGCGGCGCGCCCTCGCGGTCGTGGAGGAGTGCTTGGCAGGGCAGACGGCCCGCTCGAAGTACCTGCCCGCCAGGTTTGCGATGGGGTCGCCGTCCTCGGGGATCGCCCCCTCGAAATACCTGGAACCGGAGCACAGGTCGTCCCACACGACGAGCGCGCCCGAATCCAAAAGCAGCCGGTAGATGTCGGGGTGGTCGCACAGGCCGCCCACGAGCATGACCCTCTTGAGGTTCGTGTCTTTCCTGCCGATGCCGTCGTGCGCACGGACGAGTTCCTTGAGGAGCCTCTCCGCCGCGCTCCTTTCCAGGATCATGGACCCCCTCACCAAGGCGCTCACGTCCCCGGGGAGCAGGGGGGAGGCCCCTCTCGACACGAACCCGTACAGCTCAGACAGGGACGCCCGTATCGAGTTGTACGTTCTGATGGAAGCCCGCAGGTCGTCGTCCGAGATCCTCGTCGACAGGCCCTTCTCCAGGTCCGATCTCAACTTCGCCAGCACGTCCTCGAAATAGGAGCGCGCGCTTGCGGACGTGAGCTTCACGGGCAGCACGACGTCCGCGAAGAAACCGTAGGCCGTGTTCAGCCTCCAGATATCGGAGAGCCTCTGGATGGAGTCGCACGTGTGGGGGAAGACGGCGCCGTCGATGAAGTCGAGCTCTCCCGAGAGGGCCTGCGCGAGGGCGCCGCGGACCAGCGAGCAGCAGTACGCCTGGAGGTGCCTGTCGGCTGCGGAACTGTCCCTGGTCGTACCGAACAGGCGCATCGGGTGGACGCCGGATGCGTGGATGATCTCCTCCGGCGTGTAGGTGCAGAAGAAGGCGATAATCTTCCTTCCATCCTCCTTCAGCGCCCGACCGTAGGCGATGGGGTCTGCCGAAGCCTTCTTGAACTCTTCCACGATGCGTTCCATGTCCCCTCCCCTTCTCGGCAACCTGCCCTCTCACGGCGCTGTCCACGCAAGACCCAGGCTATCGGTCGACCCAAGAACCAGGACACCTTCTCCAGGTCCCGACCCCGGCAGAACGGCATGGAAGCACTTATACCAAGCGCCCGCCCGGCCTTTCAACAGAAAACGATCACGTCATACCGTATGTCCGAAACGCCGTCATCGGGCGTGTTCCCACCAGGAGGGAAAGGTCACCTGGAATCAGCGGAGAAGCCGGTCAATCCCCTGAAACGACGGGTTTTCTCGGAGAAAAAAAACCTTGACACGCAAAGGCTTCTATTGTAGGTTCATGTGGGCTGAATGATGATTCACTCATGCCCCGGAACGTACGGTCCGCCTTTCTTCCACGTGCACGATCCTCTCGGCTCATCGAGGTTCGCGGCTCGGGGAAAAGGCGGCGGTTCCCCGGGCAACAGGCTCATCCAGTTATCATTACACAAGGAGACGCGATTATGGGCAAAGCAAAACGGAGTTTCTGGTCCTTCGTGTTCGTCTTCGCCGTCATGCTCGTGCAGGCGACGATGGCGTTCGCCGGGGAAGCTGACATCAAGCTCCCTGATCTCTCATCGGTCGGCTTCAATGTCCTCGGCGCCCCGGTCAGCGGCCTGGCGATCCTGAACGTCGGGCTGGTCGTCTGCCTGATCGGCCTGGCCTTCGGCCTCCTGCAGTACAGCCAGACTAAGGCCCTTCCGGCGCACAAGCAGATGCTCTCGGTCTCCAACACCATCTGGGAGACCTGCAAGACGTACCTGACCCAGCAGGGCAAGTTCCTGCTCGCGCTGTGGATCCTCATCGCCATATGCATCATCTACTATTTCGGCGCTCTGAGCCACATGCCGGCAGGCAGCATCGTCGTGATCCTGCTCGCCTCCGTCCTCGGCATCCTCGGTTCGTACGGCGTGGCCTGGTTCGGCATCAGGATCAACACGATAGCCAACTCCCGTGCGGCATTCGCCTCGCTCCAGGGCAACCCCCTCAACATCGTCAACATCTGCCTTCGTTCGGGCATGAGCGTCGGCCTGCTCCTGGTGAGCGTCGAGCTCTTCTTCATGATCCTCATCCTCGCCTACATCCCGAAGGAGCTCGCGGGCGCCTGCTTCATCGGCTTCGCCATCGGCGAATCCCTGGGTGCGAGCGCGCTCCGTATCTGCGGCGGTATCTTCACGAAGATCGCCGACATCGGCAGCGACCTCATGAAGATCGTGTTTCACCTCCCCGAGGATGACCCCAAGAATCCCGGCGTCATCGCGGACTGTACGGGCGACAACGCGGGTGACAGCGTGGGCCCCACGGCAGACGGCTTCGAGACCTACGGCGTGACCGGCGTGGCGCTCATCGCATTCCTGGCCCTTGCGCTCGCCGACAACCCGGCCATGGGCGCCAAGCTTATCGTGTGGATCTTCGCAATGCGTATCCTGATGATCCTCACCTCACTGGTGTCCTACTTCCTCAACCTCGGCATCAGCTCGGCGGCCTTCGGCGCCAAGAAAGACTTCGACTTCGAGCACCCGCTCACCAACCTCGTGTGGATCACGTCAGCCGTCTCCATCGCGGTGACCTTCCTCGCCAGCTACGTGCTCCTTGCGGACCTCGACCCGGTCCTCTACGGCGACCTCTGGTGGGCCCTGGCCGTGATCATCAGCTGCGGCACCGTCGCGGGCGCCCTCATCCCCGAGTTCACCAAGGTCTTCACCAGCACCAAGAGCCGCCACTGCGAAGAGGTGGTGAACTCTTCCCGGCAGGGCGGGCCGTCCCTCAACATCCTGTCCGGTTTCGTGGCGGGTAACTACTCGGCATTCTGGGAAGGCCTCGCGATCCTGGTCCTCATGCTGATCGCGTACCTCGTGTCCAAGAACCCCTCCATCCACAACATCATGCCACCCGAGTTCGTGTTCGCGACCCCGGTCTTCGCCTTCGGCCTGGTCGCCTTCGGTTTCCTCGGCATGGGCCCGGTCACCATCGCGGTCGACAGCTTCGGTCCGGTCTCGGACAACGCGCAGTCCATCTACGAGCTCTCCATGATCGAGTCGGTCCCGAACGTCAAGGAAGAGATCAAGAAGGATTTCGGCTTCGATCCGGACTTCGAGCACTCCAAGCACTACCTCGAGTCCTGCGACGGCGCGGGCAACACCTTCAAGGCCACGGCCAAGCCCGTGCTCATCGGCACCGCGGTCGTGGGTGCGACCACCATGGTGTTCGGCATCATCATCCTGCTCGAGCGCCTCTTCGGTAACGTCATCCAGAGCCTCAGCCTCGTCCAGCCCGAGATCGTCATCGGCCTCCTCATGGGCGGCTGCGTGATCTACTGGTTCACGGGCGGCTCAACCCAGGCGGTGGTCGCCGGCGCGTACAAGGCGGTCGTCTACATCAAGCAGAACATCAATCTCGACAAGGCCTCCGCCTCCATCGAGGACTCCAAAGAGGTGGTGAAGATCTGCACCCAGTACGCCCAGAAGGGTATGATCAATATCTTCGTGGTCATCTTCTTCATGGCGCTCGGACTGGCCTTCTTCAACCCCTACTTCTTCGTGGGCTACCTCATCGCGATCGCGTTCTTCGGTCTCTTCCAGGCGATCTTCATGGCGAACGCCGGCGGCGCCTGGGACAACGGCAAGAAGATCGTGGAGGTCGACCTCAAGGAGAAGAACACCCCGCTGCACGAGGCCACCGTCGTGGGCGACACGGTGGGCGACCCCTTCAAGGACACCTCTTCGGTCTCCATGAACCCGGTCATCAAGTTCACCACCCTGTTCGGCCTCCTGGCCACCGAGATCGCGGTCACCATGACGAACGAGGGTCTCAGGACAGGGCTGGCGGTCGTGTTCGTGCTCATCGCGCTTGTCTTCGTGTACCGCTCCTTCTACGCTATGCGGATCACGGGCGTGAAGTAAGGGCATACACAGAGGCGAACGTTCCTCGAGGGGCGCCCCCGAAAAGGGGCGCCCCTCGATTTTCCTGAGTCCTGGCCGGCAGGCCGCACGAAGACCCAAGGGGATGAGCCTCGACGGCCGCGGCCATAAAGACGCCCTGACACGACGTCGATACAGGCGCCGCGAAGAGGGCCTGGAGGTCCTCTTCATGTGCGGGGCCCCTTCCTTCTGGTGTACCTTCAGCTGCTCGTGGCACATGAGAACGCGAGGCGTCTCCGCACCCGGACGGCATGGCGGTGGCCGGGCGGGACGGGCGGGTCACGTGGGCGTCCCACCGAGGTCGCGTGTCCGGGTCGTCTGGAAAACCTCGTTCTCCGGTGATTGCGATGAACCCGCGTTGTGAGGTATCCTGGGCGTCTAGGTGCTCGATCCCTGAAGGCGCACGGGAGGGCCTGGGACCGCCGCATGACGGGAGACCCGGCCGTCAGGTGATCGCGATCGGGTGCACGAGGAGGGCATCGTCTCTCCGAGAGGCTGTCTTTCACCGTCACGATACAGGGGGATGAACGTTCACATGAACTGGAAAGAGAAGCTGGTAAGCCCGGACGAGGCGCTCCAACAACTCGAGCCGGGCATGAAGATCCTCCTCGCCACGGGTTCCGCGGAGCCGCGCACCCTCATCCGCCATCTCCTGGCGAGCGACGCGCCGAACCTCCAGGACCTCGAGCTCATCCAGATCGTGAGCCTCGGCGACCTCATCAGGGTCAAGGATCTCCCTGCCCACAAGTTCAGGCTCAAGACCTTTTTCTCCGGGTGGGTCGCCAGCGAGGCCATCACCGGCGGCCATGTGGACCTCGTACCGAGCAGGTTCACGAGGATCCCCTCCCTCATCGAGACGGGCCTGTTGCCCGTGGACGCAGCCTTCATCCAGGTGACGCCGCCGACAGAGACCGGGTACGTGAGCCTCGGCGTGTCCGTGGACGTGGCCAGGCAGGCCATCGAACAGGCGAGACTCGTGGTCGGCGAGATCAACGACAAGGTCCCGTTCACCTACGGGGACACGTTCCTCCACGTGGACGAGTTCGACGCCTTCATCTCCTCGGAGGATGACCCGCTGTACCTCGAGAGGTGGCCTGTCGACGAGGTCTTCGACCAGGTGGCGCAGAACATCGCATCGGTCATCGAGGACGGGAGCTGCCTGCTCTTCTCGATCGGCCCCATCTACGAGGCCCTCTCCAGGCACCTCGTGAGGAAGCGCAACCTCGGCATCCACTCCCCGTTCTTCACCGACGCGGTTATGGATCTCGTGAAGAGCGGGGCCGTCACCAACAGGTACAAGGGCGTGTTCAAGGGAAAGTCTCTCGCCTCGTACGCGTTCGGCACGAAGGAGCTCTTCTCGTGGCTCGACAGGAACCCCCTCATCGAGTTCCAGGGGATCGATCTCGTGTTCAACCCCGTCGAGATAGGCCGCAACCCCCGGTTCATCGCGATCATCCCCGCCCGCAAGGTGGACATATCGGGACGCATAGCCATGCACATCGGGAAGGGGGCGGTTGCAACCACGCCCGGAGAGGCCATGGACTTCATCAACGGCGCCGAGCTCTCACGGGGTGGGTGCACCGTCTTCGCTCTCCCCAGCCGCAACCGCAAGGGCCGGCCCAACATCCTCGTGTCCGTGGAAGAACTCCCGAACCTTCTGGGCCTGAGGGAATCTGTTGACATGGTGGTGACGGAGTACGGCGTCGCCAACCTCAAGGGCCGCACCGTGAGGGAACGGGCGCAGGCGCTCATCGACATCGCCCACCCCGAAGACCGCCAGGCGCTCGTCGAGGAGGCGAAGCGGGCGAACATCCTCTATCAGGACCAGATCTACATCCCCTCCTGCGAATACCTCTTCCCGTCCCAGATCAGCGACAAGAGGACCTTCAAGGGGGGCGTCGAGGTGCGCTTCCGCCACATCAGGCCCTCGGACGAGGAGGAGATGAGGAGGCTCTTCTACCGGTTCTCGGACAAGACCGTGTATTACCGCTACTTCAGCCCCATAAAGACCATGCCCCACGCCAAGATGCAGCAGTACGTGAACGTCGACTGCAACCGCGCCTGTTCCATCGTCGCGCTCGTCGGTCCGCCCGAGGCAGAGCGCATCATCGCCGAGGCGCGTTTCGTCAAGGACAGGAGCAGGCCGTACGCCGACGTGGCTTTCGTGGTCGACGAGCAGTACCAGGGGCTGGGCATCGCGTCGCACATGCTCTCGATGCTCACGAGGGTAGCCAAGGAGAGGGGCCTCCAGGGATTCATGGCTGACGTGCTCGCATCCAACAAGGCCATGCTCAAGGTCTTCGAGCGCTCGGGCCTGCCCATCCGGGCGACGCTGGCCAGCGGTGTCTACGAGATGACCATGCCGTTCTACGAAGAGTGACCGCAGGCTCGGGCGTCTGGATCCTCCGGCCCTGGCGAGGCCGCACCCGCCTCCCCCGGATCGAGGAGCACGAGGGGCCGACGCCCTCTTCCCCGGTACGGCCGCCGCCTGGGTGCATCGCGCGACCATCCCCCAAGGACACCGTGTCGCCGTCGTGGGTGCACTCCCCTCTTGTCGGGCCCTTTCCAGGCCGGGACATCCGGTCGTCAATCCTCGAGCCCTGCGAGCTGCGCCTCGAAGGCTGCCCTGTGACGCTCGAGTTCACCGTGGAGCGCCTCGAGCTCTCCGAAGAAGGCCTCGATCGCCTGTTCGCACTCGTGCATCAGCCTCGAGACCTCCACGACCTTCGCCCCGTCTCGCGCGAAGCTCGCACTCTGGAGCTCCTCGTTGTGGCATGCGAGCCGCCGCTCGAGCCTCTCGATCTCGGACTCGACGAACGCCATCCGTTTCTCGATGGGGCCGATGACGCGCGACCGCTCCGCAACGATCTCCCCCCTCCGCCTGCGGAGTTCCTTCTTGCTCGGCTTCCCTCCATCGGGGTGCTGCCGCGCTTCCCTGCGGGAGCAGGCCGCCGCCTCCTCGTCGTCACCCCAGCCTCCCTTCCTGAGGAACCAGTCGTAGCCCCCCTCGAACACTTCCAATGCGCCGTTTCTGAACACGACGAGCCTGTCGGCGATCGCATCGAGCAGCAGCTCGTTATGGGTGACCATCACGACGGCGCCTTCGAACGAGTCCAGGGCGGCAAGCAGGGCGTCGGTGGACTCCATGTCGAGGTGGTTCGACGGCTCGTCCAGAAGGAGCACGTTCACCGGCGTCGCCAGGATCTTGCCGAGCATGACCCTGCTCTTCTCCCCGCCCGAGAGGACCTCGATCTTCTTGAGCGCATCGTCCCCCTCGAACATCATGGCGCCGCATATGCCCCGGGCTCTCTGCCGATCGATGTCCACAGAGGCGCTCATGATCTCCTCCTCCACGGTCCTTGAGGGCACGAGCGAGAACGTGTTCGTCTGCTCGTAGACACCGAAGACCGCCCTGGGGTGGACGGAGACCTCGCCCCTGGTTGGCCTCAACCGCCCGGCGAGCAGCCTGAGCAGGGTGGTCTTCCCGCGGCCGTTCGCACCCACGATGCAGACCCTCTCGCCCGGCTTGACCACGAGGGAGAAGTCCTGTATCAGGGGCTTCGCGGCGTCGTAGGAGAAGCTCACGTCCCTCGCCGCCAGCACGTACTTTCCGTGAAAGGGCGCGCTCCTGAACGAGAACTCGAGGGTCTCGATCTTCTCGAGCTTCTCTTTCCTCTCCTGCTTCTCGAGGAGCCTTATGCGCGACTGCACGAGTCCAACGAGCCTCGCCTTGGCCCTGAACTGCGCGATGAACTCCTCGATCTCCTTGCGCTTGCGCTCCTCGTTGACCCGCGTTCGCTCGTAGACCTCCTCGTCCTGTGCAATCTGGGTGTAGTACTTGGAGGTGTCCCCTTCCACCTTGCGCACCTTGCGCCTGTGGATGCCCATGGTGTGGGTCACGATCCTGTCCATGAAGGTGCGGTCATGGGTGATGAGGATGAGTTCCCTCGGCCACGACGAGAGAAACCGCTCGATCCACCTGATGGACGTGATGTCCAGGTAGTTCGTGGGCTCGTCGAGGAGCAGCATGTCCGGCTCGGAGACGATCACCTTCGCCAGGTTGAGCCTCACCTGGAAGCCGCCCGAGAACTCGTGGGGATGCCTGTGCATGTCCTCGGCCGAAAACCCGAGGCCCATGAGCACCTTTTCCACCTTCCACGCCTGGTCCCTGCCGTCGCCTCGAAGGCCTTTCATGCCCTCCGCGAGCACGGTCGCCTCGGTGAAGTCCAGGTGCTGCGTGACGTAGCCGATGCGGTAGTTCCTC
>Ga0116166_1002569_pt1 | contig 14889 bp, 10 predicted proteins | sample AD_JPNMR2_MetaG_FD_89884 | JGI IMG/M metagenome (GOLD analysis project Ga0116166, IMG submission 89884) | Active sludge microbial communities of municipal wastewater-treating anaerobic digesters from Japan - AD_JPNMR2_MetaG | ecosystem: Engineered > Bioreactor > Anaerobic > Digestate | place...
CATGTCGCGCCGGGGATATTTTGGATGACTTCCACCATGGCGGGAAAATACCATTGTCCCTGGTAACGGCAGACGATCGGCTGGCGGTTGGCCAATAAGGGGCTGAAGAAGGCGACGGCGGCCATCAGCAGTACGAAGACCAGTCCGGTCATCCCGCGCGGATTCCGCCGGAAGCGTTCCCAGGCCAGGCGGCCCAGCGAGCGGCCTTTTTCCGGGGGGGGCGGCGTGGGAGCGGTGGGCAATTCAATCATAGCGCACCCGGGGATCGACTACCGCGTACAGCAGGTCCGCCAGCAAGGTTCCCAGCAGCACGAGGAAAGCCGTGATGAACGAAAGGGCCATGAGGGTGGGATAGTCGCGCTGCAATATGCTTTCAAAAAACAACCGCCCGATACCCGGCCAGTTGAACATGACTTCGAGAATGACCGATCCGCCCAGGATCTGCGGAAAGGTGATGCCGAAGAGCGTCACAAGGGGAATCAGGGTATTGCGGAAGGCGTGTTTGAGCACCACCGTGGTTTCGCCCACGCCTTTGGCCCGCGCGGTGAGGATATATTCCTGCCGGAAGACTTCCAGCAGGTTCTGCCGGACGAATCGGGATTGGAACGCCAGCGCCCCGTAAGTGAAGCAGAAAGTGATGAGCACGTAATGTTTGGCCAGGTCCGCCGCCTTGCCCATCGTAGTGAGCTGCTCGTAGTTGTCGGATTTCATCCCCTGGAACGGCAGAAGGTCAAGCCCGATGCTGATCCACAGAATCAGGGGGATGGCCATGACGTAGCTGGGGATGGCATACAACGCGTAGAGAATCGTGCTGGAAACGGTATCGAACCACCCGTTGCGCCGCGCTCCCGAAAGCAGGCCGATGGGGATGGCCAAGGCGAAGCCAATGCCCAGCGAAAGCACGGCCAGCGAAAGCGTGGCGGGCAAGCGCTCCATGATCTTCACCGTAACCTTGCGCGAGTCGGGAGTCATCGAGTTGCCGAAATCCAGCGTCACGATACGTTTGAGCCAGTCGCCGTAGCGAACCAGCAGCGGCTTGTCGAGGCCATAATACTCGCGCAGCTGCTCATACACGCGGATGGAGACACGGGGATCCATGACCTGATCGGCCTGCACGGACGCGGGGTCGCCCGGGGCGAGGTTGATGACCAGAAAAGTCACCAAGGTGATCCCGAAGAGCGTGGGCAACGCGAGCAAGATCCGGCGGATGGTGTAGGACAGCATGAGTGTCGATTCAGTTCCTAAATGGTTGATCGAGTAAAGATTTGTTCCATTGCATCCATGTTCCCTGTCACGCTATTTCAGGGCTTCCCTCACCCCGGCCCTCTCCCAGAGGGAGAGGGAATCGAAGAAGGCCAGTGATCGTTGTCAGGCTCCACTGCACTTGGAATCCACCCCCTGGTGTTTTCCCATGCGGGTAACGATCCGCCCCGCGGGAGAGGAGATCCAGGCGCATCACTTCACCATCGCGGCGGCGGAGGAGAGGCCCGCCGGGGTCCACCAGCCGCGGACGGCCGGATCGAAGTTGAAGATCCCGCGCGGGCCGGACTGGACACCCCGGATGCGCTTGTTGATCGCGTACAGGCTCGAACGGTTGCTGATGAACGTGTAGGGCTGCTCCTCGTAGATGATCTTGTGAATTTCCTGGTAGATTTTCTTGCGTTTTTCGAAATCGAATTCCTTTCGTCCCTGGAGGAAGAGTTCGTCCACGCGGGGATTGGAATAGCCGCCGTAGTTGCGGCCCGTGTCGTATTCCTCGGTGCGCCACAGGTTCCAGCCGGTGTCGGGATCGGTGCCGGTGCCCCAGCCGGCCATGTACGCCTGGAACTCGTGCTTGCGGGTCATCTGCTGGAAGGTAGCCCATTCCACGGTGCGGGTTTTCAGGTCCACGCCGATGCTCCGGAGATCTTCCTGGAAATAATTGGAAACCTTGGGCGCGTAGGAGGAGCCCTGGGGCAGGAGCATGGTGAATTCGAATTTCACCTTCTGATCCCCGATCGTTTTGTAGCGCCAGCCGTCTTGCCTGTCCACGGTCCAGCCTGCTTCGTCCAGCAGTTGGGAGGCCTTGGCGAGATCGTATTCCAGGAGTTGGATTTCCGGATTGTACATCCAGGAATCCTGATGGTAGATGCCGTGGCACTGCTCGCTCAGGTTGTAGAAAACCTTCTCCAGGATGAGGGGGAGGTTGAGGGCGTGGGTCATGGCGTGCCGGACCTTGAGATCATTGAAGAAGGGATTGCTGCCGTCCATGTTCCAGCCGATGTAGTAGTATGACCATTCCGGCTTTATCAGTTTATAGCCCACGGCCGCGAAGCGGTCGGTGTTGGTTTGCTGGGAGAATTGTTCCCCGGTGAGCAAGGCGCAGTCCAGGTCGCCTTTTTCAAACGAAAGGAGTTGGGCATTCTGGTCAGGGATCAGGCGGCAGACGACACGTTTGTAGTAGGGCTTTTGGCCATGATACTCCTCCCACCGTTCCAGGATGATCCGGTCGTTGGCGATCCAGTCCACGATCTTGTAGGGGCCGCAGCCGACGGGGAGGCGGTTGAGCTGCGAGTAATAATCCCCGGTGCGGAGATCGGGATTCGCATCCTGGTCTTTTTCATAAAGATGCTTGGGGATGATGGGAAAGAAGATGTTCCATTTCGAGGTGGGCAACGCTTCCTTGTTCACGTATTGGACGGTGAGGTCGTCGAGGGCCACGCAGTCGATGATTTCCGTGGTGCCGGTCTTGACGGCGGGACAGGGGACGCGGTCGTCGAGGATGGTTTTCCAGGAATAGACGATGTCATGGGCGGTGACCGGCGTCCCATCGTGCCAATGGAGGCCCGGCTTGAGTTTGACGGTGAAAGAGAGGTGGTCTTCGGATTCCTGGAACGATTCCACCCAATCGGGATTGATCTTCCATTCCATCTTGCTGTCGAACGTGAAGGGCGAATCGAACAGCAAATCGGCGACGATGAACTCATACATGGAGGACATGAAGATCGGATTGAGGTTCTGGGGGCTGCCGTCCAGGTTGAGGAACAGGGTGTCGTTGGTGTTAATCTTGGACCGATCGCCGGGCGCGGGTTCGAAGAGGGAGGAGACATTGACCAATGGATCCTTCGCGGGATCATACGCCGCCGGGGTTTGGGATTCCAGCGGAGTGGGCTGCCCGCAGCAAGCAAGTCCCAGAAATATCCCCAAGGACACCAGAATTCCGCAGGGAAATAAAATTCCGCAGGGAATCCATGAGATCCACGCGTGCCGGGGACAGCGAGCGGGAATGAGCCGACCGACGGAATCCTTCCTTTTTTGATGAGGTGAAATGTTGAACCGTTGAATCATGGCGCTTCCTTTTCTCATGCCCGAGTTACCTGGATTCGACCGGATTCGATTCAAAACTCTGTTCCGCCACCATTGTAGGGGATTCCGGGCAACCTGCCAGATCCACGAAACCATCTGGTCCATCCGTTTTCGCGGGATTGCCCGCGGAACCGGTTGGATTCAAGGAACGGAATTCGGAGATATAATGGGTTGCGTGTTTCCATCCGGATGATCTCATCTCGCGAATCATACAACCTGTCAAGCATGTTGCGATAATGGCGATATGGCCGGCGGGTCTCTTTATCTCCCTCACCCCAGCCCTCTCCCAGAGGGAGAAGGAGTAGAAAAGAGAGAAGACTGGGGTGAGGAAGTCCTTGCCAAATGTTTTCAAACATAGCGCGGACTTCATCACGAACCATGCCCGGCCCAGACCTAGAAACCGGAAAGAATACAATCGGGAAGGAACCCATGAACCGATGAATCGAATCCATGATCCCGCCAAGAAGAGCGTGACTCTGATTCCCGGCGACGGCATCGGCCCGGAGGTGATCCAGGCCACGCGCCGGATCGTTAACGCCGCCGGCGCCCGGATCGAGTGGGAGGAATGCGAGGCGGGCGCGCGGGTGTTCGCCAAAGGCCTGGAAACGGGCGTCGCGCCGGAGACCATCGATTCGATACACCGCACGCGCGTGGCGCTGAAAGGGCCGCTGGAGACCCAGGCCGGTTCCGGAGGGAAAAGCGCCAACGTGACCTTGCGGAAGATGTTCGAGACGTATGGCAACATCCGGCCGGTGCGGGGCATGCCCAACGTGCCGGCACCGTTCGGCGGGGAGGACGTGGATATCGTGGTGGTGCGGGAGAACATCGAGGACCTCTACGCGGCCATCGAGCACATGCAGACGCCCGGTGTGGCCCAGGGGCTGAAACTGATCACCCGCAAGGGCAGCGAGAAGATCATCCGCCTGGCGTTCGAGTTCGCGCGGGCCGAGGGGCGCCGGCTCGTTCATTGCGCCACCAAGGCCAACATCATGAAACTGACGGAGGGACTGTTCAAGCGCGTGTTCGAGGACGTGGCGCGCGAATACCCGGACATCAAGGCCCGGCATATTATTGTGGACAACTGCGCCCACAAATTGATCATGAAGCCCCGGGATTTTGACATCATCGTCACCACGAACATGAACGGCGACATCCTCAGCGATCTCTCGTCCGCGCTCGTGGGCGGGCTGGGATTCGCGCCCTCGGCGAACATCGGCAACGAGGTGGCGCTGTTCGAGGCCGTGCACGGCACCGCGCCGGACATCGCCGGGCAGGACATTGCCAATCCCACGGCGCTGATCCTCTCGGCGGTGATGATGTTACGGCATCTGGGCGAATTCGAACCGGCGTCGCGAATCGAGAACGCCCTCTTCTTCACGCTGGAGGAAGGCCGGGCCCTGACCCGTGACGTGGCCGGGGCGCGCGGGGTGGGAACCCGGGCGTTCACGGACGCGGTCATCGCCAACCTGGGGCGCGAGGCCCAATCCTGCGTCCGGCGCGAATATCATCCGATCCGGCTGCCCCCGGTCTCCCGTGAGCCGGTGCTGGTGAAAACATCCCGGCGGGCAGAAACCGGGGTGGATGTGTTCATCGAATCCGGCTTGGAAACGGAAGCCTTGGGAAAAAGTTTGGAATGGTTATGCGAAGGGACACCCTGGCGATTGAAGATGATTTCCAACCGGGGAACCAAGGTGTATCCTCCCTCGCGTGCGTTATCGGATTGCGTCGATCAGTGGCGCTGCCGTTTTGTTCTACGGAATGGCGCAGCCCTGGACGACGCCGAGCCGGCCATCCTGGAGCTGCTGCGCCGCCTCCATGGCCATCACCGCTGGATGCATATCGAAAAGTTGCAAGAGTTCGACGGTGTGCCCGGTTTCACCAAAGCCCAGGAAGAAGAGTGACATCAACAAATCCCAAAATAACGCATAGCCCCGAAGGCCCATCCCAATCCAGGAAACGAGCATGGCATCCCCTTCATTTTTAGACCTGAAACCCCGCGAATGCGGCTTGTCCGATCCCCTGAGCGAGGATATCGAATTGCTCGACCGGCTGCTGGGCCGTGTCTTGGAAGAACAGGGCGGCCGGGAGATGATCGAGACCGCCCGCCGGTTGTACCGCGACGGCCGGATCGACGAGCACACGGACGTGTGGGAGGCGTATCCCGAGCTGCGCGATCCTCAGCGGCTGGGGCAGGTTCTGCGGGGGTACACGGTGCTCTTCCAATTGTTGAACCTGGCCGAGCAGAAGGAAATCGTGCGCGTCAACCGCCAGCGGCAGGCGGAAGCGCACCGGGCTCCGCGGCGGGAATCGATCCTCGATACCATCCTGCAAATGAAGGAACAGGGCGTGGATGCCGGCACCATGCAGGAGTTGTTGCACCGCCTGGATATCTGCCCCACGTTGACCGCCCATCCCACCGAGGCGCGGCGGCGGGCAGTGTTGGACAAGCTGGACATGATCGCAGGGCTGTTGGCCGAACACGGGTATCCTGACACGCTGGTGCGCCTGGATCAGCCGTTGAATCGCAAGGTCCGCCTCGAGGGGGAAATGATCCGCGCCCTCAACGCCCTTTGGCTGACCGAGGAACTCAGCTGGCAGCCGGTGACGGTGGACGACGAAATCCACAATGCCGTCTATTTTTTGGAACACACCATCTTCGACGTGGTGACCTGGTTGCACCGCGATGTGCGCGAGGCGCTGGCGCAGGCGTATCCCGGCGTGGAATTCACGCTGCCGCCCTTTCTCCGCTACCGCTCCTGGGTGGGAGGGGACCGGGACGGAAATCCCAAGGTGACGCCCGAAGTCACCTGGAACGCGCTGGTGTATCAGCGGAAAAAGGTCCTAATCCTCTACATCCGCCGCGTCACCCGGTTGTTGCGTGAACTCACCCACAGCGCCCGTTTGCTGCCGGCGGACCGCCCGCTGCGCGATTCGCTCGAGCGGGACCGCGAAACCGTCCCGGTCCCTGACCATCTCCTGAAGCGCTACCAGGATGAACCCTACGCCGCCAAGATGCTCTACATCCGGACCCGGCTGATGGCCACCCTGCGGCACGTGAAATCCTTGAAGAATCCGGGAACATTGGGCGAAGCGGCCCAGCCACCCGCGGCGGCGTATCAGAACGCCGCAGAGTTTTTACAGGATCTGGAGCTGGTGCTTGGCAATTTGCGTCAAAGCCGCGCGCATGTCCTCGCCGGGGGAGGGCCGCTGGCCGATCTGATCGTGCAAGCGCAGACGTTCGGTTTCCACCTGGCTGCCCTCGATATCCGCCAGCACAGCGACGAGCACGAACGCCTGCTGGACGACATCTTCGCCGCCGCTCACCTGATTCCGGACGGCAGTTTGTATTCCGGGCTGACCGAATTCGAAAAAATCCGGCTTCTCACCCAGGAAATGTTCAATCCAAGGCCGCTGTTATCACCGGAATGGCCGCGGCCGGAGCGGGTCCGGTTGGGGTTGGGGATTTTCGAAGTGATGCGCGAAGCGGGGCGGCTTTTCTCGCCGGAGGTAGTCCCTTCCTACATCATCAGCATGACCCATTCGATCAGCGACGTGCTCGAAGTTCTGGTGCTGGCTAAGGAAGCCGGGCTGGTCCGGTTCCGTCAGCAAGGGCCGGTGGTGATGCTGGAGAGTGACCTGGACATCGTGCCCCTGTTCGAAACCATCGACGACCTAGCGCAATCCGGCCGGCTGATGCAAGAACTTTTCGCCAATGAAGCATACGCCATGCAGTTGAACGCCCGCAAACGGTTCCAGGAAATCATGCTGGGCTATTCCGACAGCAGCAAGGACGGCGGCTACATGGCCGCCAACTGGAATCTTCAGGACACCCAGGACCGGCTGGCGCGCGTTTGCCAGGACCACGGTGTCGATTGGCGGCTGTTCCACGGCCGGGGGGGCACCGTGGGCCGGGGCGGAGGCCGCGCGTATCTAGCCATCCGCGCTCAAGCGCCAGGAAGCCTCAATGGCCGCATCCGTTTTACTGAGCAAGGGGAAGTGATTTCGTTCCGTTACAGTTTCGCGCCCATTGCCCACCGCCATCTGGAACAGATCGTGGGCGCGGTGCTGTTCTCTTCCCTTTCCCGGTACGAGGTGAACGAAACGGCCACCCAATGGCGCGAATCGATGGCCCGCATGGCTGAGTATTCCCGCCGGACCTACCGTGCCCTCGTGTATGACGATCCGGAGTTCTGGCCGTTTTACATTCAATCCACTCCCATCGCCTCCATCAGCCACTTGCCCATCGCCTCGCGGCCCGTGTCGCGCCAGGGCGACCGCATGGTGGGGATGGAAGACCTGCGGGCGATTCCCTGGGTTTTTTCGTGGGTGCAGAACCGCTATCTCATCACCGGCTGGTACGGGATGGGGAGCGCGCTGGAGTGGTTCGCAGGCCTCGCGCCGGATCACCTTGAACGCATGCGTGAAATGTACCGGCAATGGCCTTTTTTCGCGTTGATCCTTAACAACGCCCAACTCGAGTTGATCCGGGCGCATTTGCCCACCGCTGCCTGGTACGCCGCGCGCGTGCAGCCCCCTGAATTGGGCGAACGGATCCACGCGCAAATTCAGGCCGAATTTGAGCGGACCCGCGAATGGATTTTGAAAATCACCGGGCAGGAGGAGTTGCTTTCTCATGCCGAGGCTGTACGACGCACGGTGAGCCTGCGGAATCCGGTGGTTATGCCGCTGAACCGGCTGCAAGTGGCGTTGCTCGGACGGCCAGAACGGCCGGGCGGAAATCCGGATAAGCCGAGGGAAACGGAACCGGCATTCCGGGAAGCGTTGCTGCTCAGCATCGCGGGTATCGCGGCCGCCATGCAGAGCACTGGATGAGGCGGGCCCGGCAGGACGCGAATCGTTATCCCAGGAACGCGACCTGAATCCAAACTTGAATTCACCCTATTCAATCGTCTTGGTTTTTATTAATCTTTCCAAGCGAAGGAGTTTGGAATCATGAAGCCGCAGGCGTTTACGCTGATCGAGTTGTTGATCGTGGTCGCCATCATCGGCGTGTTGGCGGCCATTGCCGTGCCGAATTTCCTGAACGCGCAGGTCCGGGCGGAGATCGCGAAATGCAAGGGCGATCTAAAATCGTTCACCACCGCGCTGGAAGCCTACCGCATCGATCACAACAAGTATCCGGAGCCGATCCGGCCGGTCCGTTGGCGAACGTCCGATCATACCGCCACGCTCACCGAACTGACCACACCGGTTTCCTACATGACCAACATCGATATGGAAGACCCGTTCGTCATGCGCAAGTTTTGGACCTCGTGGGAAGTGGATCAAACCCACCCGGCCTACGTGTATGTCTATTACCGGGGATTCTGGGGCAAGACGTCGTCCGGGGGCATCGCGGGCCGCTACGGGACCACCCCGGCGCTGCTGCCAGACGGCGTGGTCATGCATTCGCGCGGCCCCAGCGGCAAGAGCGGCCTGGCGGTGCTGTGGCCGCTGGAGAAATATTACAACAACGTGGAACTCAACGACGCGATTTACGCGCCATCCAACGGCCTCCGCAGCCAGGGCTGCATTTCCGCCTTCCTGGGACTCATGCCGCGGCCGAGCGAGTTGGGGGGGTGAAGGGGGAATCCTCTTTGCGCTTGATGGCTTCATGCGGCGGGGAGTTCCTTTCCCTTACCGATGCCACATCCATCCCCGCACGCCAGTCTCCAAACTATACCGATATACCAGCGATCTGTGTTCCTCATCCTCCCGGCGGAGCCAGAGGAGGTGGATTTGGTCCATGGCGGGATGGACCGCCAGGGCAGGGGTGCGGGCGTCTTCAAACCCGCCGCTGACTACCTCGCTGGATTCGATGTATCCCACCGCGGGATTTAACGCGGCCAGGCGGATTTGATTCTGCCCGCCTAAATCTTCCTGCCAGGCGATCCAGGCCCTCCCCGTGGAATCAAACGCCAGGTTCGGCTGGGTGGAATCCAAGGCCCCATCATTCACCGTCAAGGGATTGCTCCATGCGCCTCCCGCGGGACAGTATTGGAATTGGATTTGGTATAAATTCCCCGGCCGGGAGACGTAAGCCAGGCCCAGATTGCCGAAACGGTCCGCGGCCAAACGGGGCGGGTCGGAATGCCTTCCCCCTTTCTCGGCGATGATCTCCACCGGTTCCAATAGTCCATTGGGTGTAATCCGCCTGCCTTGGAGTTGAAAAATCCCCGTGAAACCCCGCAAGAATCCCCAGACTACATAGAGGGAATCATCCGGCAGTACGGCGAGGTCCGGCAACCAATACGAATCGAATGTATCCCCGGATTCGAAAGAAGTGATTTTGAATTGCTCGATTCCGGCATGATCCGGAAATAAGCCTTGTTCATCACTGGCGCGCCAATAGATATCGGCCCGCGAACCGTTAGCGGTGAAATCGTACCAGACGATATGAATGCGATCGCGGGAATCCACAGCGGCGCGGGGGACATAGCCGTTATCCCCCGCGTGATCCGCACCGGTGTGGCTGACGCGGATATCCGCATCCAAGAACGCGCCGTCCGCGGGTTTCCGGTCGTAGTAGATTTCGATGTTGTCGATCCATTTCCCCAGCGCGGTGGTGTGCCGGTAATCCTGCCAGACGGCATGGACCGTGTCTTGCGAATCGAGGGCGAGCATGGGATGGCGGCCTCCGCCGTAGGGGCCGCTGTCAATGCGTAAAGGATCGGACACCTGCCCGTTGACGAGGATACGGTACCAGCATTGGTTATCCGGGGGGCTCGATACATCGTCTGTGATCTCGTAAACCATGTGGACACGGCCTCGCGAGTCAACACCGATCGCGCCTCGGGGATTATGGGCGAGTTGCAATCCGGTGCCGTCTTGGTGAATGACCAGCGGTTCGCTCCAGTCCCGCGCGAAGGACGGCGTGTTTAACAGGCAGAGTATTATCAAGTATGATTGGATTATCAGGCAATTTCTCATGGACATGAACCTACTTATTGTGGGTATTTCCGGGACGTTCGTACGGGATGTAGAAAAACGGATTTCACCCCTTGAGAATCCGGGCGGACACCTAGGTCCGCCCCTACATGAATTCCCTCACCCTGACCCTCTCCCGCATTCGGTTCGATCTTTCAACTCGAATGCCTTGAAGAGCACACACCTTTTCTGCAATAGATGTACGCCGAATTGTTGGGTGGATTCAAAGCGAAGCCTAGCCCACCCAAGATCGTGTCTGAATACCCTTCACTCCCGCCCGTACGTGTCCCAACACCGCACATGCGAGGCCGTCTCAAAGAGTTCCTCCCGCGTGATGGGAGGCTGTTCGGTTCCATAAGTGGCAAAAATGAAACCGAGCACGCTGTGATCGAATACCACGCAATCGCTCACGCCCACGCTGGCCGCCTCCCAAGAATTGTCTGGCATAAGGATGTTCAAACCCCAGTAGCGCCCATCCGGATCGCCGAAACATTCGTCGGCGGGCTGGCCTTCGCCTCCGATCGAACAGACAGAAACGCCGAAGGAAGTCTCATGGGTGACGATCTCGAGACCGGAACGTTGCAGCAGTTGCAGGCCGGTCAGTGATTCGCCAGGAAATTCAACCTCGCGCGTCACCCGGGTTCCATCGCTGTGATCGATCACCAGCGCGGCGCGGCCCGTGATTCCGCAGACGTCCGCGAAGGTCCGGTTGGGCGGGAGCGTCCCGTCCGGCCCGAACGTGAAGGCCATCAGCGCGCCGGGGGTGATGGAAACGGCGGAGAGATTCGTTGAGAGCCGTGTCCATTCATCGCTTTCCCGCAAGAAGAGATTCCAGCGCCACCCCTGGGCATGGAGGGAACAACCGGCCGAGCCGTCGTCATGGAGGAAGCAGAGCATGGTTACGCCTTCGGATTCCTGGATAACGTGTTTGAATCCGGAACGTCTCAGCAATTCCACCGCCGTGAGACCGTCTTCCGCGAATTCCACGCAGCGGGTGATGACCTGCCCGGTGGAGTTCTGAATCACCACACCCGCTTGATTCGCGGCCTTCACCCCTGGGGAAGCCGACCAAACCAATCCCAATAACATCATGACGAACCGTTTCCGCATTGTCTCGATCCTTTCCTCGAGGCTAGATTGTGTCCGGGGAGAGGGAGGGCGCGGGCGTGACCGGCAAGAGACCGGGAGGGGCTAATGAAAAAACATGCCCCGGTCACCTGCGCGATCGGGGCATGGGTTGAATGATCAGCAAGCCTTGCCAACCTCTCAGTCCCCGAAGAGGTGACAATATCTCACGTGGCAGGTTTCCTGGCTTCCGGGCTGCTTTGGACCTACTCCCTCGCCTTCTCATCCGGAGGGGACAATGGCGGTTGAGGTTTGGTTCCCGGTTACAGTGGCGGGACCGCGCCGGAGTTTCACCGGCTTCCCTTTTTTTCGTCGAGGACGAACACCCCGTGAGTTTTGTCGGAAAACATTATACGGATGTCCGCTGACCACGCAAGAGGGTTGGGGGAGGATTTCTTCCGCCCTGGCTTTCACTAAAGGAAAGAGAGGATTTGGGGGGGTATCCCTCATCCCGCAGGAATGATAATCTCTGTCCAACCGGGTGAATCCAGCACAATAGGATCGGTACCAAACGATCTGCGTGCCTCATCCGGAGGCAAATCATCAACGATTCATTGGAGAAGAAAGATGTCCCCATCCCAAACTAACAAATTCGGTCCCAAAGGATTGTTCGGTTCATACGGCGCGGGGATCGGCGCGCCCCTGGAATTGGCCGTGGAAGCGCCGGGCGTGGAATGTTTTCAGTTGCATGTGCCTGAGGAGAAAGACTTGACGCCGGACTGGGCCAACCGGGTGAAGGAGTTGATCGAACCGCGGGGCATTCAGATCGCACGCTTTGTCATTGGTTATTCGGGACCGGAGGGCGACCAATACGACAGTCCGCAGCGGGTGTTGGAGACGGTAGGCTTTGGCGTGCCCGATCATCAAAAGCGGAAAGCGCGGCTGGAATTGACGAAGAAATACATTCGTTTTGGCCATGAATACTTAGGCGTGAAGGATTTCAACGCGCACCTAGGGCATGTGGATCCCAACAACGAGTTTTTCAATCCGATGGTGGAGGCGGTGCAGGAATGTTGCGATCTCACCGCGTCGTGGGGCGGGCATTACGACGTGGAAACCGGGCCGGAGAAATTTGAGGCGCTGCATGCCTTCATGAAGAAAGTGAACCGCCCGGGCGTGTTCCGGGTCAACCTGGACCTGGCCAACATCGTGCTCTATCACGGGGAGTGGGAGCCGATCACGTTCCTGAGGAAACTGCTTGACGCGGGCCTGGAGATCGGCGGCGTGCACCTCAAGGACGCGATTCCTACCACCTGCAAGCCTTCTTTGCAGCAGTGGAACGGCGAGGAAGTGCACCCCGGCCAGGGCATGGTCAATTTCCCGTTGTTGCTGAAAACGCTCTTTGAGAGCGGCTACCGGGACGCTATCGTGGTGGAACGTGAAGTGCTGGGTGAAAACGGATTGCAAAAAGTGCGGCGGATGGCCGAGACCCTCACCTGGGTGTACAACTTGTGCCGGGATATCGAGAGGGCGTTCGCGGCATAGTACCTGTCACAAAATGACCTCAACACCGTTGTCCCGCAGAAACTCCTTCAATTGGCGGATGCCGATCAGGCGGTAATGAAAGACTGAGGCGGCCAGGAGAATGTCCGCGCCGCCTTGGATTACCGCGTCCAGAAAATCCTGCAGTTTCCCCGCCCCGCCGGATGCCACGACCGGCACGGACACCGCGTCCGCGATCGCCCGGGTGAATTCCAGATCGTAGCCAGCCCGGGTGCCGTCGCCGTCCATACTGGTGGGAAGAATCACGCCTGCACCAAGATCCTCGCACTGCTTCGCCCAGGCCACGGCGTCTTGGCCCACGGGTCGGGTTCCGCCGGCGACCACCAGTTCAAAGCCGGAGGGCATGGATGGATTGCGGCGGGCATCCACGGCCACAGTGATCCGCTCCGAGCCGAACTTCTCAGCCGCCTCGCGCACCAAAGCGGGACGTTTGACCGCAGCGCTGTTCATGGAGGCTTTGCCGGCTCCGGCCTCGAATACCAACTCGATATCCTCCAAAGTGGAAATCCCACCACCGACGGTCAAGGGGATGTCGATCACGGCGGAGACGTTTTTCACCCACTCCAGGCGGGTTTTACGGTTTTCCAGGGTGGCGGCGATGTCCAGCATGGCCAGCTCGTCGGCCCCTTCGATCTGGTAAAAAACGGCGTTTTCGACCGGATCACCGGCGTCCTTGATGTCCACAAAGTGAACGCCCTTGACCACGCGGCCGTTTTTCATGTCCAGACACGGCATGATTTTGATGAGTGACATGGCAGATCCTTTCCAGAAGGAGGGTGCGGGAATCCGAAGGAAAATCATGGCGATTCCGGGGGGAAAATTCCAGGGGGAGGAAAGAACGGAAGAGCGGAAATAGAATGAGCATTCAAATATTCATTTTACGCCAGCGGGAAGAAATCCTTCGCATTGCCGGGAAACACGGGGCGCTGAATATGCGGATCTTTGGTTCGGTGGCTCGGGGAGAAACGAACGATTCAAGTGATGACGATTTACTGGTCCATGTGAGTCGCAGCCGTTTGGACCGGAACAATCCGGTTTTTTAAAAAAAACCGGTGCCTAATTCGTTTTCCCGATTTCTTCCAGAAACCGGGCCAGGGCGTCACGCCATTCGTATAGAGGCACGGGATCCTTGGTGTACTCCGTCATCGAGGTGATGATGGATTCAGGTATCTGGAGTAATTCCCGGGCTCGTTCCCGCTGCGCATCGGTCAGACTGCCATCCTTCAGGGCGTTCTCCACCAGTTTGAAATATTCATAATCCTCAAATCCCTCGCGCAGCATTTCCCAGCGGATCGAGTCTACCGGGCCGCAGATCCGTTTTTGCCCATCGTTCCAGTTTTTGGGGGGATACAGGAAGCGCCCGTCACCGTTCCCCCAGTAGCCGACATACCCGGGCGGATTATCATACCCCGAGACATAGCTCATCGGGTCGCTCCAGGGATCCTGCAATTGAGGCGGAGGGAAAGCAGCGTTACTGGTCCAATAATTGGATTGCCAGACCAGGCATCCCTGCACGTTGTAGCGGTAGGTCATCCACAGCCAGATGCGCATATCCACGGCGGGATGATCAATGAACAAACCGGGATACGGCTGTTTGGGTCCGGTGCAGACGTACCACCAGAATTCCTCGCCCAGCGCTTGCCGTTCCTTGGCCTTCTCGGGATCGTACTGATCCAGGATCGCGCACCAGATATCCACATGGCCGAGCAGTTCCGGTTCCGGTTGTTCGGTAAGGAAACGTTTCAAGCCCGGCGCGTTCCGTTTGATCATCTCCATGCCTTCCACCACGAATTCGTAATCCTTGGGATCCGGCTCGTCGAACCAATAGACGTACGCCTTGTCCAGCCAGCCTTTTTCCCGAAGGTGCCGCTCGATGGCAGCGGCGTAATCACGGAACAGCCGCTCGTGCTCCGGTGTGCCTTGTTCATAGTTGCCGATTTTCCCCTTGTGGCGGCTATGGAAGGTCCCGCCGCCCATACCCTGCAAATG
>Ga0116166_1002589_pt1 | contig 14826 bp, 6 predicted proteins | sample AD_JPNMR2_MetaG_FD_89884 | JGI IMG/M metagenome (GOLD analysis project Ga0116166, IMG submission 89884) | Active sludge microbial communities of municipal wastewater-treating anaerobic digesters from Japan - AD_JPNMR2_MetaG | ecosystem: Engineered > Bioreactor > Anaerobic > Digestate | place...
CGCATCGACCGCCAGCTCTTCGGCCGCTGCGGCCGGCAAGGGGATCCCGGTTCCTGCGAGTTGTATGGATCGTTGGAAGATGAATTGTTTTGGCCGTACCGGGACCGCTGGTGGTTCGCCGGGATCCGCCGGTGGATGGATCCGCGCACGGTCTGGGGCCGTTGGCTGGGGACCCTCGTCTGCCACCATGCCCAACGGGCCGCGGAACGGAAACATTACCGCCTCCGCCGGGATTTGTTGAAGCACGATGAAATCCTCGACCGCTCCATGGCATTCTCGGGGCGGCCCGAGTGAACCCGGCCGCAGGATGGAAGCCATGCAGATTCTCTTCGTCCACCCCAATTACCCGGCTCAGTTCGGGCCCATGCTGCAGCGCTTGAAGAAGATCCCCGGCGTCGAGTGCGTTTTCGCGTCCGCCAAGGCGGAGGGGGAGCGGGACGGCGTCCGTTGCCTGCGGTTTCAACCCCGCGGAGGCGCCCGTCAAAGCACGCATTATTGTTCGCGTACGTTTGAAAATACGGTCTGGACTTCGCATGCGTTGTATGAAGCCTGCCGGGCGGATTCCGGCCTGCGCCCGGATCTGATCGTGGGCCATAGCGGATTCGTATCCACGGCCTGGTTGCGGGATCTCTACGGCGCCCCCCTCCTCAATTTGTTTGAATATTTCTATCATCCCCGCGGGACGGATATGGATTTCCGGCCGGAGTTCCCTCCCCGGCCTCTCGATTTTCTCCGCTCCCGGATGCGGAACGCCGCGATCTTGATCGATCTCCACACGTGCGACGCGGGATATACACCCACCCAATGGCAACACGATTTGTTTCCGCTTGAATACCAACCCAAGTTGCGGGTGATTCACGATGGCATCGATACGGCCTTCTGGCGGCGCCGGCCGGGGGAGAGAACCATCGGCGAAGAACTCATCCCGGACGAGGTCCGGATCGTGACGTATGTGACCCGCGGTTTCGAGGCGATGCGGGGATTCGATATCTTCGTGCGCGCCGCCAACCGCCTCGCGGCGCGCATGCCCAACGTGTTGTTTGTTTGCGTGGGGAGTAAACGGACCTGTTACGGCAATGACCTCGAGCATATCCAGGCGCCCACGTTTTTTGACCATGTTATGCGGACGGAACAACCCGATGTCCGCCGCTTCCGGTTTCCCGGATGGCTGCCGCCGGAGCCGTTGGCGCGGATTCTGTCGGTCAGTGATCTGCATATTTACCTGACCGTGCCCTTTGTGCTTTCCTGGTCGGTGCTGAACGCGCTGGCGTGCGAGTGCGTAGTCCTGGCGTCGGACACCGCGCCGGTGCGGGAGTTCATCCGGCACGGCGAAAACGGCTGGCTGGTGGATTTCTTCGACGCGGACGCATTGGCTGAAAGCGCCTATCGGATCTTGTGCGATCTTCCCGCGTACCGCGGTCTGGGGGCTACCGGCCGGGCGTTGATCGAAGCCCACTACAGCCTGGATGTGACTTTCCCCCGGCTGTGGCGGCTGTTTCAGGATTGCGTGGAGAATCGGGCGTAAGGGAAGACACTTTCCCGTTCGTCCCGGCCGAGCAAGGGATTTCCCCCTGGCGCGCGAACGCGGCCCGGCCAGGGGATTATTTTACAGGACCGCCCCTTACAAGACCGCCGCGGGGGCGGCCGGGGAGCAGGCTTCGCGTTGCGGGTCGTAGGCCAGGTAGGGAGCGAGCCATTTTTCCACGATTTCCACCGGCCTGTTCTTGCGGGCGGCGTAATCTTCCACCTGGTCACGGTTGATCTTGCCCACGCGGAAGTATTTCGCCTGGGGATGGGCGAAGAAAAGACCGGAAACCGAACTGGGGGGATTCATGGCGTAACTTTCCGTCAAGGCGATGCCGGCGTTTTTTTCCACGTCCAACAGGTCCCACAACAGCCCTTTCTCCGTGTGATCGGGGCAGGCGGGATACCCGGCGGCGGGGCGGATGCCGCGGTATTTTTCGCGGATCAGGTCTTCCAGGTCCAGGGTTTCCTCTTTCCCATAGCCCCACTGCTCCCGCACCACTTTGTGGAGGTATTCGGCCAGGGCTTCGGCGACGCGGTCGCCCAGCGCCTGGGTCAAGATGGCGGAATAATCATCGTGCCGGGCCCGGAAGTGGTTGGCGTATTCTTCCACTTCGTGCCCGGCGGTGACGGCGAACGCCCCCAGCCAGTCGATCCGCCCGCTGTCCCGCGGGGCGAGGAAGTCGGCCAGGCAGTAATAGGGTTCGCCGTTATCCTTGCGGGTCTGCTGGCGCAAAAAGTGGAACGTTTGCCGGATTTCGCCGCGGGATTCATCCGCGTACACCTCGACATCGTCCCCCACGCGGTTGGCCGGGAAGAGGCCGAAGACCGCGCGGGGATGGAAGCGCCGGTGCTGGACGATGTCTTCCAGGAGGCGTAGGGCGTCGGTGTAGAGTTCGCGTGCCTGCGCGCCATAGGTTTCGCTTTCGAGGATTTTGGGGAAGCGGCCGCGCAGTTCCCAAGCCAGGAAGAGGGGCGTCCAGTCGATGTACCGGACAATTTCCTCCAACGGGGCCGGATCCCACACCTGCACGCCGGTTTTTTCCGGCCGGGGGATAGGAATTGTGTCCCAATCGCTTTCGAACTTGTCCGCGCGGGCGAGGGCCAGATCGACGCACGGGGCCACGCTGCGCCGGCTTTCCGCGTACTGCCGCCGCAGGGTTTCGTGCTCGCGTTCCAGTTGTTGGACGAATTCCGTCCGTTGGCGGGGATTGAGGAGGCTGCCGCACACGCCCACGACCAGCGAGGCGTCGGGGACATGGCAGACCGGACCGCTGTAAGCCGGGGCGATCTTGATGGCGGTATGCGCCTTGCTGGTGGTCGCCCCGCCGATGAGCAGGGGGATCGTGAGGCCCCGCCGTTCCATCTCGGCGGCGTTTTTGACCATTTCATCGAGGGAGGGGGTGATCAATCCGCTGAGGCCGATGAGATCGGCGTGGTGTTCCGCGGCGGTTTGGAGGATGGTTTCGCAGGGGACCATGACACCCAAGTCGATGACCCGGTAGTTGTTGCAGGAGAGCACCACGGAGACGATGTTCTTGCCGATGTCGTGCACGTCGCCCTTCACCGTGGCGATGACCACCGGCCCGGCGTGGGAGGGCGAGGCGTGTTTTTGTTTTTCCGCCTCGAGGAAGGGGAGCAGATAGGCCACCGCCTTCTTCATGACCCGCGCGCTCTTGACCACCTGCGGCAGGAACATCTTGCCTTCGCCGAACAGGCGGCCGACGATTTTCATGCCGTCCATGAGCGGCCCTTCGATCACGTCCAAGGGATTTTGCAGCCGTTGCCGGGCCTCTTCGGTGTCGTCTTCCACGTAGGTGGTGATGCCCTTGACCAGCGCGTGGGCGAGGCGTTCCTGGACCGTTCCCTGGCGCCATTCCTCGGTTTCTTTCTCCTGGCGGGATTGGTTGGTTTTCACCGATTCGGCGAATTCGATCAGGCGCTCGGTGGCGTCGGGGCGGCGGTTGAGCAGCACATCCTCGACCCGCTCCCGCAGGGCGGGCTCGATTTCGTCATAGACCGCCAGCATGCCGGCATTGACGATGGCCATATCCAGTCCGGCCTGGATCGCGTGATACAAAAAGGCCGCGTGCATGGCTTCGCGCACGGTGTTGTTGCCGCGGAAGGAGAAGGAGACGTTGCTGACACCGCCGGACGTGCGGCATCCGGGGCAGCGCTGCTTCACCTCGCGGACGGCCTCGATGAAGTCCACCGCGTAGTTGGCGTGTTCCTCCAGGCCGGTGCCCACGGTAAGGATGTTCAAGTCGAAGATGATGTCCGAGGGATCCATCCCGGCCTGTTCGGTGAGCAGGCGGTAGGCCCGTTCGGCGATGCGCAGTTTGTCCGCCTTGGTGGTGGCCTGGCCGTTTTCGTCGAAGGCCATGACGATCGCCGCCGCGCCGTAGCGCTGGATCCGCTTCGCTTGGGCGAGGAATGCTTCTTCGCCTTCTTTCAGGCTGATGGAATTGACGACGCATTTGCCCTGCGCGCATTTCAGGCCCGCCTCAATTATTTCCCATTTGGAGCTGTCGAGCATGATGGGGACCCGGGCGATGTCCGGCTCGGCGGCGATGAGGTTCAGGAAGCGGCGCATGCATTCCACGCCGTCCAGCAGGGCCTCATCGAAGTTGACGTCGATCAGGTTGGCGCCGTTTTCCACCTGCTGCCGGGCGATGGCCAGGGCGCCTTCGAAATCGTTGTCGAGGATCAGTTTCTTGAACTTGGGCGAGCCGGTTACGTTGGTGCGCTCGCCCACCATCAGGAAGGGGGCCTTTTCGCCGCGGATCACGCACGGTTCCAGGCCGCTGAAGCGGGTGGCCGGTTCAATGACGGGGATTGTGCGGGGCGGATACGCGCGCAGGCGGTCCACGATCGCCCGGATGTGACCGGGGGTCGTGCCGCAGCAGCCCCCGGCGATGTTCAGGAAGCCTTCGCGGGCGAGTTCTTCCATCGCGGCGGCGGTGGTTTCCGGCGTTTCGTCGTAGCCGGTTTCGCTGAGGGGATTGGGCAGTCCGGCGTTGGGGTAGCAGTGGACATAGCAATCCGCGATTTCCGCCAACGTTTTCACGTAGGGGCGCATGGCCTCCGCGCCCAGGGCGCAGTTGATCCCCACGCTGAGCGGCTTGGCATGGGCGATGGAGATCCAGCAGGCTTCGATCGTCTGGCCCGACAGTGTGCGGCCGGAGGCGTCGGTGACGGTGATGGAGAGGATCAACGGCAATTGGAGGGCATGATGTTCGAAATATTCCTGGATCGCGAAGACCGCCGCCTTGAGGTTGAGCGTGTCGAAGGTCGTTTCGGGCTGCAGAATGTCCACGCCGCCCTCCACCAGGGCGGCCACTTGTTGGAAATACGCCTGGACCAGGTCATCGAACGAAACGGCGCGGAACGCCGGATTGTTCACGTCCGGCGATATCGAGGCGGTCTTGTTGGTCGGCCCGATGGCCCCGGCCACGAAGCAGGTGCGGTCCGGGTGTTGGCGCATGAATTCATCGGCGGCCTGGCGGGCCAGCCGGGCGGCGGCCAGGTTGATTTCGCGCGTGTGATCTTCCAGGCCGTAATCGGCCAGGGCGATGGAGGTGGCGTTGAAGGTGTTGGTCTCGATGATATCCGCCCCGGCCTCGAGAAAGGCGCGGTGGATGCCGGAAATGACATCCGGCCGGGTGACGCACAAGAGATCATGGCACCCTTTGAGGTCCTTGGGATGGTTCCGGAACCGTTCGCCCCGGAAATCCGTCTCCTCCAGATGAAGGCGCTGAATCATGGTGCCCATGGCGCCGTCGAGAAAAACGATGCGGCGCTCCAGCATATTCCGGAGGGCGGTGGCCGTGGCGGATTCGGTTTTTGACGTCGCTTGGAGTGGCATGAACAGGGTCTCCCCCGGTAGCGATGGTATGGTTGGAGATCATGACCGTTGAAGTGTGAACAAATGGAAGCGAATAGCCGTCGCGTCAAAGCTCTACTCTGATTCTATTCCATGGACCGTGAGGATCAAGTCAACGAGGGGATGGCCGGGGAGGGCGCTTAGGGGAAGTGATTGGGCAACGCTCTGCAGGATGACCCAGTAAGGATGAAAAATCGTCCTGCTAGGGCGTGCCTCTCCCTGCCTCATCCCGAGGGGGCGGAACAGGTTTCGCGCGCCCATCTTACCCGTGCCAACAAAGCCCAGAGGGACTTCCGCCGTGGGGCAGTTGGTGAGAAAGCCGTGTGGAGGCCCGGCGGGGGGAGGAGTCTAGACATTCATGCGCTTTTTTATAAAATCTTTCGATCTTATCATTGATCCGTACTAGTAAGGGATTTGTACTAGTAAGGGATCTCATGCCAGAAAGGAGAGGAGAAAGTAATGAAGAGACATTGTGGAGTGGTGATCGGGCTGGTGCTGGGCGGGCTGGTTCTTTCGGGGCCGGCCTACGCGGATTTGATCGGATTTTGGAAGTTTGATGAAGGATCCGGCGAAACCGCCGCCGATTCCAGCGGCCAGGGCAAGGATGGGACTATTGTCAATCCCACCAAGGGATTGGGCCCAGGCGGGTCGGTTTGGGTGCAAGATCCCCAGCGGGGTTCCGTGATCAGTTTCGGCGGGACCGCGTCGGGGGCGTACGTGCGAGTGGGCGCGGATATCATTCCCGCGATGAAATTCGATACCAACTTCACCTGGGCGTTCTGGGCCAAACAAGCGCCAGGATTTGGTGTCAACAATATCATCGTCGGGAACCGGATGAATATCAACGCGGCGGATTTCTCTCCGCGCGAGTTCATCAAATTCACTCCCACCCAATTTGAATTCCACGCCAACGCGGTGGGGACCGACAATTTGAATTATCCGGATATCCCCACCGGCGTGTGGATGCATCATGTGGTGGTCAAAAATGGCCCGGTGCTCATCTACTACCGGAACGGGGTCGTGGTAGGCACTCAACCCCAGACTCTGGAACTCAACAATCCTCAACCCTTATTCATGGGCGGGGACAATGAAGGAGCCGCCGGAGAAAATTGGACGGGCTATCTGGACAACGTCCGGATTTACAACGAAGCGTTGTCGCCGCAGGCCGTCCTCCAACTGTATTTGTCGGAAGGCCCGGCGAGTGTGAACCCGGCGGAGTGGGAAGCGCAACACTGAAAACCCTCCGGGGACATCCGCCGAACGTCCGGATTCTGAATCGTGGATGAGGGATTTCCTCCCTAAGACCCGGTGGCCGGTCAGGTCGCCGGTCACCGGGAAACGGGGGGAGGAAGTTTGTTTATTCTCTTCTTTCCGCCCTGCCCATTGTCATGCCTCCCTGCCTCACTATACTCTTTCGATGACAGGATTATCACGCCGGGGGAGGATTCCGGTGTGGTTTGCCATGTAATAAATCCCTGGTTGAAAGCCGCCGCCCGGCCCATGGCTCGTATTCCGCGCGCGGACGCGGGGAGCGCTTGTACGCGAAGGATTGCCCGGTCCCGCGCCGATCCGCAGGAAGGAAGTGGAACATCGTGTCCAAAGTCGCGATTCTGAAAACGACCCCCCGAACTGTATTCGAGGATTATCACACCCTGTTAAACCTGGCGGATTACCAGTCGGTAATCGACAAGGCCGCCGACACCGCGCTCAAGATCAACATCAGCTGGCATTTCTTCTATCCCGGATCCTCCACCACGCCGTGGCAACTCGAGGGTGTGGTGCGCGCCATGCTGCAAGACGGGTATCCGCCCGAGCTGATTCACGGCTGCCACAACCGCACGGTGGTGATCGACGCGCATCTTGGCGAGCGGGAAAACAAGCAGATCCATGTGCTGGAAGCGCATAACCTGCGCAACATCCACCTCTATGAGGGCGAGGAGTGGATCGACATCCGCGAGGCGGTGGGTGATCTCACCCAGAAGTTCCTGTGCCTGAACGATGTGTACCCGGACGGTTTTTCGATTCCCAAACGGTTTATCGGTGAAAATATCATCCATTTGCCGACAGTAAAAACCCACGTTTTCACCACCACCACCGGCGCGATGAAGAACGCCTTCGGCGGCCTGCTCAACGAACGCCGCCATTGGACCCACCCGGTGATTCACGAGACGCTGGTGGACCTGTTGATGATTCAGAAGAAGATCCACCGCGGCCTGTTCGCGGTGATGGATGGGACCTTCGCCGGCGACGGCCCCGGCCCCCGCTGCATGGTTCCCCACGAGAAGAACGTGATCCTGGCCTCGGCCGATCCGGTGGCCATCGACGCGGTGGCCGCCCGGCTCATGGGATTTGATCCGATGCAGATCAAGTACATCCGCCTGGCGCATGATCTGGGCCTCGGCTGTGGCGATCCGAAGCAGATCGAGATCGTGGGCGATTTGCAGGCCGCTGAGGAGAATTGGCAATTCGAGGGCCCGTTTAAAAATCTCACCTTTGCCGCCCGTATGCAGCACCAGATCTATTGGGGCAAGTTGAAAAGTTTTGTCGAATGGTCGCTCAAGACCTGGCTGGCGCCCTGGTCATACGTCGCCAGTGTGTTGTACCACGATATGTACTGGTATCCCCGGTTCGGCAACCGCCGCGTGCACAAGGTTTTGGAAGGCCAGTGGGGTCGGCTGTTCCATAACTGGGAGAAACTGACGCCCGACGCGCGCGGATTTCCGGATCTGGGTCCGGCCCCGGCGGGTTTCGTGCGCGCGACCGGCGGCCTCTTGTGGCAGGGCGTGAAGATCCTGGGCGAATGCATCAAGGAAGCGCCCGAATTCGCCGCCCGCCGGCGCCGCGCGGCGCGGAAAACCCCGATGGGGTGAGCGTGGCCCGGGACATGTTGGCGGGCTACGGTGCGTCTTGAGCCCACCCTACAACCGCTGGATTGCGGACTAAGGATGAATTTCGCTTTCTCAGGGCTTCCCTCACCCTGACTCTCTCTCCGAAGAAGAGGAAGAGGTTAAGCGGTCCCATTTTTTGTGTTCAACGAACGCCTCCTTTCTCGATCTTCTCGCCTTAACCTCGATTAATCCCTCAATTCCGCGGCCTTTTCCTCATAGATAGGAGGAATTTTTGCGTCTCCCGATTTCCCCGCAGGAGGAAACCATGTGGCCTCGGATCCGCAACTGGTTCGCCAAGCCGTCATCCCCAGAAAGTCCCGTCCGCGCGCGCAAAGTGGCTTGGGCGCCCCCATCCAAACTGCCCGTCTCGCCCCGGTCGCGTCCTCTGTACGAAGGCTTCCTTTTCGGCCCGGAAGGCGATTATGGGCCGCCGCCGGGGCTTGATCCGCGCATCTTGTTCCCGTTTCTCCGGCGGTTGCGGGATACCATCCCCGATGTCTCGGCCGGGGTGTGGGCCTGGGTGCGTCTGTGCTCGACACCGCAATCCTATTCCCTCTCTGAAGGCTCCGAGGCCGAGCAGGCGCGCGCCCGTGCGGTCCTGGACGCCCTGGACCGCCGCCTCGTGGATCTCCCCACCGGGCAGGACCATGGAGTGGAAGCCCTGGTGCAATGCTTTTTCCTTTCGGTCTTCACCTACGGGGCGTTTTGCGGCGAGGTGGTGCTGGAGGATTCCCGCCGGCGGATCGACCGCTTTCTGATTATCGATCCGGCCACCATCCGCTTCCGTCCGGATGCCCGGAGCCGGCGGTTTCTCCCCTTCCAGATCCAGGGCGATGGGACCCTGACCCCCCTGCATCCCGCTTCGTTCTTTTATTTCGGTCTGGACACGGACGGGCTTTCCCCCTACGGCCGCTCGCCGCTCCTGGCGTTGCCCCTGGTGGTGAAACTGCAACAGCAGATGTTGCGTGACATGGCCCGCGCCCAGCACAACGCCGGGTATCCGATGGTTCATTTCCAGATGGCCAAGCCCGAGCCGGGCCTTCGGGAACAGCCGGGGGCCTACAATGCCCGCATGCAGGAGGAACTGGAAGCCCTGCGTTCGGAAGTGCGCGAGCGCGAGACCGACAGCAACCTGGTCACCTTCGACAACGTGCGGGTGAGTTACATCGGGCCGGACGGCTACGCGCACCAGTGGGAGGAGAGCCTGCGGGCGATCGGCGAGCAGGTGATTTCCGCCTTGCATCTTGCGCCCTTCATGCTCGGGCGGAATTGGGGGACCACGGAATCGTGGGGCACGGCGCAATACCAACTGCTGACCAACAACGCGCGCACCGTGCAGGAAGGGGCCAAGCGGCTGGCCGAATGGCTGCGCAACCTGGAGCTGGCGCTGCAGGGCTCGCCGCTGAGCGTGCGGCACCATTTCGCGCCGCATCACCACCTCGACGCGGACGGCCGCGCGCGGGCGCTGCAAACCACGGCCAACACCCTGGTGGCGTTGGCGGAGAAGGGGCTGCTCGATTCCGCCGCCGCCCGCCAGCGGATCGAGACGCTGTTGAGGTTCTATTGAGAGAGATCACGGATCATCCGGGAACGGGTTGGGGAACTTGTTATGGCTTGTCTTTGTCATTCAGGGCTGTGCGCCAACCGTCTTCATATAAGCCGATTTCCTCGAATGGAATCGGCGCGAAGCCCAAGCAACTGTAAACCGGCGCATCGTCCCGCAAGGCGAATTTCTGATCCGCCGCGCCGGCGAATCCTGGGTCTTCCCGGGTGATCCAATTGCCCAGCAGGACTTGGATTCCCTGATCCCGCGTGAGAAAACCGCCGCATCGATACACCACGTTCCGCCAGATCCAGTTGATGTCATTCCCCTCTTCGAGCCGCGCCAGGCCGGGATAGCGCGTGCTGTACGGCGGTTGATGAATGTCCACTTGCTGCGTGAGAAGTGCGGACGTGGAATCGCTGGATAAAAAATTCAACCAGCGTTCCCGGCCCCAAGGCGAAAAACTAATGCCATACCGGCACTCGGCAAAGAGATTGTTATCAACCCAATTATCCTTGCCGCCGTGGATCTGCACGCCGCCGAAGAGTCCGTTGGAGCAGCGGTAAAACACGTTGCCATAGATCAGCACTCCGCAGATGGCGTCATCCAGCCGGATGCCGGCCTGCCCCAGGCCGTGGCGGTTGCCGATATCGTGCCAGTAATTGTACCGGATGACGTTGCCCCGGTAACTGGGATTCAGGAAGAGGTCGATTCCGCCTTGGTCGTCGGATTCCTGCACCACGTCGTGGATCTCATTGAACTCGATGAGGTGATCGTTGCCTTCCAGCCGGATCGCGTGGCAGGGCGTGTCGTGAAAGCGGTTGTGGGCGACGCGGTGGCCCACGCCCTCGATCTGCACCGCGGGTGTGTAGGTGCGGTCGACGCGCGAGAAATGGTGAATATGGCAGTTCTCGACAAAATGGCCCCCGGGCGTGAGGGTTTTCCGGTCTCCGCCTTGGATCACGGTCCCGCCGCGGCCCAGGGTATGGATATCACAACTCAACACGCCATGCCCCCGGCCGCCGCGGATGACCACGCCCGAGGAACCGAAACGGCGCACGATACAGCCCGCCACGAGATTCCGTTCTCCCCCTTCAATCACAATTCCGTCCCCCCGCCCCATCTCCACGATCAAGCCTTGGAGAATCCCATGCGACACGCCCTCGAGGCGCAGCAGAGGTTCATCCACCATCGGGATTTCGATTTCCGTGTTGTCGAGGTCCCCAGGCGGATAGAAATACAATTGCCCCGCCTCGCGGTCCAGGTACCATTCCCCCGGGCAGTCGATTTCCTCCAGCAGGTTGAAAACATAATAGGGTTGGCCTTCCCGCATGCCGTAGGGGCTGGTGTGGGTGGTTTGGATTTGCCTGGCTTCGGTATCAATGGACGCCACGCCGATGGCGTTGTCAGCCCAATCGTAATACCAATAGCCATACAGCCAGAGATCGGCGGCGTTCCGCCAGCGGGCGGGCCGGTCTCCCTGGTATTCAAAGCGGCCGCCGCGTTTCTCCGATAAGGAGCCGGGATCGAGCACCTTTCCGGTCCGGACAAATCCCTCGTTCGGCCAGCGGGCGGGGATCATCGGTTGCCCGCCGCAATACAGTTCCAAAGACGGCCGCGATCCTCCGCCGAATCCCCGGTAAACCAGTTGCCCGTATTCCGTAATGCCCTGGGCTTTGAGATCCGCCACCACCACATGGCCGCGGGATTCCTCGGGGAGGCGCTGCAGGACGGCCGGATCGGTGACTTTCCGAAATCCGGTGACCGGGGCACCGGCGGTCAGGCGCACGGTTTCGCCCTCGCCGGCCGCGATCACGAGGGGCGCTTCTTCCCGCCCCGCGACCGCCGCCGTCAGCGCGAGGCCTTCCCGCAACCGGTACACGCCCCCGCGGAGAACGATCTTCACGCCGCCCTGGGGATAGCCGCCGGGGGCCTTGTTCCATTCCGCGGCCTTCTCGAGCGCCCGGGAGATGGTGGCCAGTGGCTGTTCCCGCGTGCCGGGATAGCGGTCCGAGCCATTCCGGGCGACATAGATGGTGACCGCGGGTTCTGGCAGCCGGGGGAGCTTCACCCGGCTGGCATCGGGATCCCGGGGAGCAAGGCCTTCCTGAGAACGCTGGATGCTTTTCAGCAATTCTTCCGCCTCCCAATGGTGATGCGGCGGCGTGTCCGGCAACGCGAGGACTTGTTGACAAGCCCCCCGCGCTTCGGAGAAGTTCTTCTTCCGGTACTCACTCTGCGCGGCGGTCAGCAAGGCCAGGCTTTTGCAATAACCGGGCGCGCCGGGCATAGCGACAATTTCACGTACATATTTCCGGGCGGTTTCGTAATCCCCATCCCCGCGGGCCAAACGCGCGAGAAGGAGCAAGAGGTTGACGCGCTCCACGGGAACCAATTCAGAATAAGCCAACAACGGGCGGACGGCCTCTTCCGCTTCGCTGAATTTGGATTTCTTCTTCAATCCGATTCGCTCGATGGGGATTTCCTTGAATCCGATCTGGAACGCGGGCGAGCCGCTCCGCAGGCGGAAATCCTGCTTTGCGGCATCGGCGAAGAGCGGATCCACCCCGATGAGGTTGTCCTGGAATTTCAGCAGCGGGCGGGCGCTTTCCTCGATTTCGTCCCACGTTCCGCCCCAGCAGATATTGCGCGCGATGACATTGCCCACGGGGGCCTTGGGATTTTCGTCGAGGATCGTCACCAGTTTCGGGTAGCGTTCCCTGTAAGGCGGCTGGTTGAAGGTGATGCCCGACAAGGTGCCCTTGGTTTTGGCTTCTTCGATCCATTCGTCGGCGTGATAGGCGGCCCAGTTGAGGGCGCGGGCGTCCACGTGCAGCGCGGGCATGCAATCAACGAAGATATTGTTTTCCACCGTGCAGTCCCGCCCGCCGCCGATGAACGCGGCCCGCGTCACTTGGTAGAAGACATTCCCCACAATGTCCGCGGACGCGAACATGTCGTCCAGGTACACGCCCACGCAGCCCCGGTTTTCGAAGCCGCTGATATGATGCAGGTAGTTGTGGCGGATCACGTTGCCGCGCATGGTCCAATTGCGGCCCGCGTAGATGGCCCCGGCGTCGTTCGATTCCTGGCAGACATGGTGGATCTCGTTGTATTCGATCACATGCTCGTTGCCGCCGAACTGAATGGCCATGTGGGGCGCGGAGTGGATCCGGTTATGCGCCGCGCGGAGGCCCACGCCGTTGAGCGAGAGGCCGGGCGTGTACATCCGGTTGATCCGGCCGTAGTGGTGGATTTCGTTGTTTTCCGCCACCAGGGAGCCGGGCGTCAGGCTGGGGCGGTCGCCGCCCGTGAGGGAAACGCCTCCCCCGCCGGTGAGATAGATCTCGCAGTCCACCACGCGGTGATCCGTCCCCGAAAGATTCGCCGCCCAGCCTCCGGTGTTGCGGATGACGCAACCGGCGAGCTCGACGCCCTTCCCGCCCGAGACCTCGACCGCCGTGCCCCGCGCCGCCTCGAGGATGAAGCCACGGAACGCGGCATGCGACACCTCCTTCAGGCTTATCAGCCGGGGCAACACGGAGATCACGATCTTCGCGGCATCAGCGGGTTCCGGCGGCCAGAAATAGAGAATGCCTTGCTCGCGGTCGATGTACCATTCGCCGGGCGTGTCCAGCTCACTCAGCATGTTGAACGCGTAGTACCACTGCCCCTTGCGGTAGCCGTAGTGGTGATACGGCGTCGCCAGCGAGATGACGGCGTGGGCGGTGTCGATGGACGCGATCCGCTGGCGCTGGTCGGACCAATCCCAGAACCAGTAGCCATGCAGCCAGGGATCCTTTTCATCTACCCAGCGCGCCGGCCGCCTGCCATCGTACTTGAACTGCCCCACCTTACTCCCGCGGATGCCGTGGATCTGGTGGCCATCCTCCACGACCAGATCCACAATGCGGTCGAATCCCTCGTTCGGCCAGCGCGCCAAGGTCATCGGCGCGTCATTGCAGAACACCTCCGCGCCGCCCTCGTTGGCGGGCCCGCAATCCGTGACGCCGGCCTTCTTCAGATCGGCCTGCAGCACGTTCCCCCGTGCCGGCTCATCCAACCGCTGCAAGACGGCCTCATCCGTGACCGGCTCGAATCCAGAAACGGCCTTGCCTCCGGACAGGCGAACTTCTTCACCTGGAAACGCCATATATACAATGGGCGCGCCTTCGGTTCCAGAATCTTGTTCACTTAACTCGAAGGGTTTCGCCAGCGCGTATACGCCGCCCCGGACGATGACGGTAACGCCCCCATCCGGCAGATCCCCCGTTTGTTTGAGTTCGCGGATGGCGTCGCGCGCCCTCTCCAGCGTGGCGAACGGCCCATCGGTTTTCGTGTCGTTGGGCGCGGGAAACCGGCCTGTCCAGGTATCCTTCCCGGCCAGAGAAACATAAAGCCGCAGCGGCTCGGAATCCGCCGCCACGAAGGCATGGCTCATCATCAAGAAAAACCCGGCCAATAATCCTAGAACGATGGAATGATTCGCATGCACGCGGAACTTACTCCATGCTTTATTCGAGGCAGGTGAAGGGATGGAAGCGCTGATCCGCTCCCTCTCTCCTTGGGAGCGAATAGGGGTGAGGGAAGCCTGGAACAGGCGTACCTTCTCATGACAATGCCAATGAGTCCATAGATTCAAACCGCGGCTTCGCCGTGAGGTCATTTTTTACCTCCCTTGCAAGATTGAAACTGCGCGAGGCGGGATGGCCGAATCCCCGATAGGCCCATCCTCCGCCCGCCGCGGTTAAGGTTTTCATAAAACGAGAAACGAAGCAAGCGGCCGGATAGGATGAAAAAATGACGGGCACTCTCCAAGTCACAATTCACAGGCTAATAAGAATGCACAGGCTTGCCCAACCGGTTTCCCGCGTCAACAGAACTTCTCCCCCAGCACCGGGCTCCAGCCCTGGAAGCCTCGCCCCTTTCTCCTCCAGGGCCGGGGTGAGGGGATCCCTCTTGAATCGCAACATTCCCCATATGGAGCC
>Ga0116166_1002597_pt1 | contig 14814 bp, 13 predicted proteins | sample AD_JPNMR2_MetaG_FD_89884 | JGI IMG/M metagenome (GOLD analysis project Ga0116166, IMG submission 89884) | Active sludge microbial communities of municipal wastewater-treating anaerobic digesters from Japan - AD_JPNMR2_MetaG | ecosystem: Engineered > Bioreactor > Anaerobic > Digestate | place...
AGGAACAATGATTTCTGAACTAATTCAATTGGCAAATACTAAAACCGACTTTACAGAAGAAGATATTATTGAGAGAAACGAAAAAATAGTGAATGAGTTTATTAATTTTTTAAAGCAGAAGAATTTATTAAAACAATAATCACTGCCGCTAACAGCGGCTATACGCCATTAAAACGGCGCATAGCCGCGGTACGTTAGCGGTCACCCTATTGACGACCGTGCAAACATTAAACAGACAGACAAATGAAAGGACAAGCCAACGCTTCGGCAAAATCAAAAGAGGTGCAACGCCACCCGCAAGCTAACGCACGGTTGCATCACATTTGCTTTTGCCCCAACCGCACAAGCCGACACACGGGCAAAATCCAAAGAGCCATTTTTTAGCCATCGCTCTAAAGAAAGAAAATGTAAATTCATAGACCATACAATAAATTATTTAACTTTGCGTTTTCATAATCAAATGAGAAGAGCAACAGCCATATTATTAATGTTCCTTTACCTGATACCTGCTATTGGCATCAGCGGAACAGTGCATTATTGTGGTGGTGAAGTGGCATCGGTTACGATTAATGGCATTGGGAGCAGTGAAAAATGTGCTTGCGGTTCTAAAAGAATGGCAAGTGATTGTTGTAATGATGAAGATTTTTCATTCCAGTTAGATGACGAGCAATATAAAACACCTTCGTTTTCCATCAATATTGCAAAGTCTTTTGATTTTTCACCTGCTATCATTGCTCAAATTTCTTATGATTTCAAAACACCTTTCGTTCAGAATGGACTTTATTACGCTCATCACCCCCCCGATAATGTAAAGACACCGCTTTACATTCTTCATCAGGTTTTTAGGATTTGATTTTAAAGTTGAAATTGACTTGCCAACACTTTTATAGTGCTTCGGCATTTCGTGTTATTCAATCAAATTTTTAAATCAAATAAAATTCAAAAACGATGAAATTCTTTAATAAAACCATAACAATGCTTAGCATTGCATTGATGATGCTCACAAGTTGTGATGCACAGGTAAATAATGCCAAAACCGATACTGTAAAAATTTACGGTAACTGCGGTATGTGTAAAAAAACTATTGAAAAAGCTGGTAACTTGGAGAACATTGCCAAAGTGAATTGGAACAAAGACACCAAAATGGCAACCATATCTTATGATTCCTCTAAAACCACATTAGATGAAATCTTACAACGAATCGCCAACGCAGGTTACGACAGCGATGCTTTTACCGCACCGGATGAAGTTTATAACAACCTTCACGGCTGTTGCCAGTATGAAAGACCAAAGAGAAATAACAATCAAAAGTAAATCAAAATGAAAACAAAAATCACAACAACAATAATGTTACTCACAGCAGTAATGTTTATGGCTTCATGCGGAAGTAAAACATCCGAAAGCAAAAAAGAAAACACAACAACCGAACAAACCGCTAATGTCATGTATCAATGCCCCATGAAATGCGAAGGCGAAAAAATGTATGACAAACCCGGCTCTTGCCCCGTGTGCAACATGGATTTGGAAAAAGTAGAAGGGAACCATGAACATCACGAACACGACAGCACAAACGCAAATCACTAATTATTGACAATGGAACACACAAATCATCACGTAGAGAACCACCACGACCACCAAGCTAAACATGGTGAAAGCGGACACGACAAACATGCAGGACATAATGTTTCTGATTTTTGGAAACGGTTTATTGTATGTTCCATAGTTTCTATTCCTGTGCTTGCCCTGTCGCACATGATACAGCAGTGGTTAGGGTTTGAATTAGCTTTTGCAGGCGACAAATATTTGTTGGCTGTTCTCTCCACATTCATTTTCGTTTATGGTGGTTATCCATTTCTAAAAGGATTGGTAGATGAAGTGAAGGATAAAGCCATTGGCATGATGACACTGATTGGTGTTGCTATTACTGTTGCATGGGCATACAGTGTTGCTATTACTTTCGGTATGCAGGGTATGGACTTCTATTGGGAAATGGCAACCCTGATAGACATCATGCTTATTGGTCATTATTTTGAAATGAAATCAGTAATGGGTGCTTCCCGTTCGTTGGAATTGCTGGTTAAGATGATGCCTTCTACTGCTCATCATCTAAAAGACGGACACATTCACGATATGCCGGTCAGTGAATTGAAAATTGGAGATATGGTGATGGTGAAGCCGGGTGAAAAAGTTCCTGTTGATGGAATTGTAATAGAGGGCGAAAGTTATGTTGACGAAAGTATGCTCACAGGCGAGAGCAAACCTGTGAAAAAAGAAAAGGACAGTAAAGTAATTGGCGGAGCAATTAACAGCAATGGCTCACTCACCATAAAAGTAATTAGCACAGGCAAGGACAGTTATCTAAATAAAGTGGTGAAACTGGTAGAGGAAGCACAAAAGATAAAATCTAAAACTCAAAACTTTGCCGACCGTGCCGCAAAGGTTTTGACGTTTGTTGCTTTAGGTGGTGGTGTAATAACGTTAGTTGTTTGGCTACTATTAGGTTTTCCATTTGTGTTTGCTTTGGAGAGAATGGTAACAGTAATGGTTATTTCCTGTCCTCATGCGTTAGGTTTGGCTGTGCCTTTAGTTGTGGCTATTTCAACTTCAATCGCTGCACAAAAAGGTTTACTCATTCGCAACAGAACAGCTTTTGAAAATGCTCGATTGATTACAACTATCATTTTTGACAAAACCGGAACACTAACCAAAGGTTCTCATGAATTGCAAGAAGTAAAAGTGTTGAATACAAAATATGATGACAAAGAATTACTCCGTCTGGCATCAGGCATTGAGCAACATTCTGAACATTATATCGCTGCAGGTTTACTTAGAAAAGTAAAGGAATTGAAAATCGAAATTCCCAAAGCAGAAAAATTCAATTACCTGCCTGGTAAAGGACTGGAAGGAATAATTGAAGGAAAAGAAATAAAGGTAGTAGGTCCGAATTATTTGAAAGAACAAAATATCAAAATAACAGACACAATCAATAATTTCACAGGCACGGTTGTTTACATTTTAATAAACAAAGACGTTGCCGGATATTTTACCTTCTCTGACCAAATAAGAGAAAGCTCTTTTGAAGCCATTCAAATTCTTAAAGAAGCAGGAATTAAAAACTTACTGCTCACAGGCGACAATGAAAAAGTGGCAAAGAAGGTGAGCGATGATTTGAAAATGGACGGCTATTTAGCCAATGTACTACCGCATGAAAAATTAGAAAAAGTAAAAGAACTGCAACTAAAAGGCGAGTTTGTAGCCATGACTGGTGATGGCGTGAATGATGCGCCTGCATTGGCACAAGCAGATGTGGGAATTGCAGTTGGTTCAGGCACTGATGTAGCAGCCGAAACAGCAGATATTATTTTGGTGAACTCTAACCCCAAGGATATTGCCAACCTGATTTTATTTGGTAAAGCCACTTACAACAAAATGATACAAAACCTTTGGTGGGCAGCGGGCTATAACATTATTGCAATCCCATTGGCAGCAGGTGTTTTGTATCAGTGGAACATAATGCTAAGCCCGGCAGTGGGTGCTGTGCTGATGAGTTTAAGCACTATTGTAGTTGCCATAAATGCACAACTTTTAAAAACGAAATTAAGATGATAGAAAAAATAATTTCTTGGTCAACACACAACCGCTTCTTTGTATGGATTGGTATTTTACTAATCGTAGTTGGTGGTGTGTATTCGGTGATGACCACGCCCGTTGATGCCATTCCCGACCTTTCCGAAAATCAGGTAATCGTTTACACCGAATGGATGGGGCGAAACCCGAAAATTATGGAAGACCAAATTACCTATCCTTTGGTTTCCAATTTACAAGGTATTCCCAATGTAAAAGCCATTCGTGCAGCGTCTATGTTCGGCATGAGTTTCATTTTTGTCATTTTTAATGACGATGCAGAAATTTATTGGGCGCGAACCCGTGTGTTGGAACGATTGAACTTCGCACAAAAAGCATTACCGCAAGGCGTAACACCAACACTTGGTCCTGATGGAACAGGTGTAGGTCATGTGTTTTGGTATACCCTTCAGGGCGATGGCTACGATTTGGGAGAACTCCGTGCCGTGCAGGACTGGTATGTAAAATTCGCTTTGCAAAATGTGGAAGGCGTGAGCGAAGTCGCCTCTTTCGGTGGTTTTCAAAAACAATATCAGGTCAGTATCAATCCGCACAAGTTGGTTTATTACGGCATATCTGTAATGGATGTGGCAAACGCATTGAAAGCAAACAACCGCGATGTGGGCGGCAGCATTTACGAAATGAACCGCATGGGTTATATGATTAGAGGTTTGGGCTACATTAAGGATATTAAAGACATAGAAGAAATTTCAGTTGGCGCATACAAATCTATTCCCATCAAACTGAAAGATGTTGCCGATGTGCAAATGAGCAGCGATATCCGTTTAGGAATTGTGGACGAAAACGGTGAGGGGGAAGTAGTTGGTGGTGTGGTGGTTGCCCGATATGGCGAGAACGCCAAAGAAGTGATTGACCGTGTAAAAGAAAAATTGGGTGATGTAGAAAAAGGATTGCCACCCGGAGTAAAAATAAAAATCGCCTACGACCGTAGCAATTTAATTGAAGCTGCCATTGCAACATTGAAAGAGGCGTTGTGGGAAGAAATTATTGTGGTTTCATTAGTGGTGCTGATTTTTCTTTTCCATGTGCGAAGCGCAGTAGTGGCCATTGTTACCATTCCCTTGTCGGTGCTGATTGGCTTTATGTTCGTGAAAATGTTTGGCATTTCACTCAACATTATGTCATTGGGTGGTATTGCGCTTGCAATTGGCGATTTGGTAGATGCAGGAATTGTAATGACTGAAAATGCCTACAAAGGCTTGGTAAAGGCAGTTTTAAAAACAGACGAATAATGGAAAAGCAAAGAATAGGAAATACAAAAGAACTCAGCGAGGAAGAGCGTATCAAAATTATTGAACGCTCATCGCGCACCGTTGGAAGAGCCGTTTTCTTTTCCATTTTGGTAACGCTCATTTCATTCGCGCCAATCTTGTTTTTAGAGGGTCAGGAAAAGAAACTCTTTTCTCCATTGGTTTTGACAAAAACTTTTACAATGATCGGCTCTGCCATCGTTGCCCTTTTCATCGTGCCAATGTTGTTGCGTTCTTTAATGAAAGGAAAACTCATTCCCGAAAGCAGAAATCCTATTGCAAACTTTTTTATAAAAATATATAGCCCTGTATTACGCATTTGTCAGCGTTGGAAAAAAACAGTTATTGCTATTTCCATTTTGATTGTTTTAGGAAGCATTCCGTTTGTGTTGCGTTTGGGTTCTGAGTTTATGCCTCCGTTGGATGAAGGTTCATTGTTGTTTATGCCAGTAACGCTTCCAGATGTATCCAACAATGAAGCCAAGCGCATTTTGCAGGTGCAGGACAAACTCATCATGTCTGTTCCCGAAGTGGAAAACGTATTGGGAAAAGCAGGAAGAGCTTATACCGCTACCGACAATGCACCCATGAGTATGATTGAAAGTATTATTTTACTAAAACCAAAATCGGAATGGCGCAAAGGAATGACTACCGAAAAACTCATCACAGAGTTAAACGATAAGGTGCAGATACCAGGTGTTACCAGCGGTTGGACACAACCTATTATCAACCGAATCAACATGCTTTCTACCGGAGTGAGAACAGACATCGGAATAAAAATATATGGACAAGAATTAGATACTATTTACAACATTGCCCGTCAAATTGAAAAATCTTTGCAAGGTATAGACGGGATTGCAGATTTATATGTAGAACAATTAACCGGAGGAAAATATCTCGACATAAAAATCAATCGTGAAGAAATTGCCCGCTACAATCTTTCTATTGAAGAAGTAAATATGATTATTGAAATGGCATTGGGCGGAATGCCGCTAACGCAAACCGTTGAAGGGCGTCAGCGTTTCAGTGTTTCTATGCGTTTGGCACAGGATTTCAGAAGTGATATTTCAGAAATAAAACGTATACCTATTCAAACCGCTAACTATGGCGTTGTTCCACTTTCGGCAGTCGCAGATATTGAAATTTCTGAGGGGCCGCCCATGATAAATTCTGAAAATGCCATGCTGCGGGGAACGGTGCTGTTCAATGTGCGCGGCAGAGATATGGGCAGTGTGGTAAACGATGCCAAAAAACGAATTGATGCCGCCTTTGAAAAACTTCCCAACGGTTATTTCATAGAATGGAGTGGACAATATGAAAATAAAGTCCGTGCAGAAAAACGATTAAAAATTATCATTCCTATCACCCTTCTCATTATCGCTTTTGTGTTGTATTTCACTTTTCATTCTGTCAAGGAAATGCTCATTGTGCTTTCCAGTATTCCTATTGCATTAATTGGTGGCGTTTATTCCATGTATTTTTTTGAGGTTAATTTTTCGGTGGCGGTAGCAGTTGGTTTCATTGCTCTTTTCGGCATTGCAGTAGAAACAGGTGTGCTGATGCTTGTTTATTTGAATGAAGCCATTCGCGACAAAGTAGAAGAAAAGAAAAGTGCTGCACTCTCAATGGATGATATAAAGACGGCTGTTTTTTCAGGTGCAGTAATGCGTGTTCGCCCCAAACTCATGACCGTAATGGCTGACATGATTGGACTAATACCTGTTCTATTGGCAACAGGCGTAGGGAGCGATGTAATGAAACCCATCACCATTCCTTTTGTATTCGGGTTGATTACCTCTACTCTTTTTGTGTTAATCGTATTGCCTGTTGTCTATCAATTAGTAAAAGAGCGGGAAGTAAGGAAATACGGTAAAGTGGAATATTTAACCGACTTAGATGAGTAGTATGATTATTAAAGAACCATATAACATTTCAGTAAATGAACTAATTGCTGCATTTAGAAGCAATACCGAATTTGGGTTAAGCACATCCGAAGCAAAAAGCCGCATTGAAAAATACGGCAGCAACACCATTCAATCTGACAAGGGAAAACACCCGTTGAAAATTCTTCTTTCACAGTTCAACAACCTCATGGTGTTTCTGCTGCTTTTTGCAGCCGCAATGTCATTCTGGTTTCAGGAGTATTTAGACGCAACGGCCATTCTGCTTGTTATTTTTATTAATGCCATCATTGGTTTTTGGATGGAGATGCAGGCGGAACGCTCCATGAATGCACTGAAAAAAATGGCAAGCGTTCCTGCAAAAGTTTTTCGGGATGGTAAGCTCAAGGAAATTTCATCCGAAGAAGTCGTTCCGGGCGATATATTATTTGTTGAGGCAGGCGATATGATTACTGCCGATGCAAGGATTATTAATGCAACGCAACTTTCAGTAAATGAAGCATCGCTCACAGGCGAAGCTATGCCCGTTGAAAAGAAAGAAACCGAACTGCCTGAAAAAACTCCCCTTGCAGAACGCACAAATATGTTGCATAAGGGAACCTATGTCACCAACGGAAATGCAAAAGCATTGGTAACAGCAACGGGTATGCAAACCGAACTTGGTAAAATTGCACACCTTGTTCAATCGGCAAAACAATCAGCTACACCGCTTGAAAAGAAACTACAAGTATTTAGCCGCAAACTAATCTACATCACAATCATATTGGTTGTCTTAATTTTTGTTGTCGGCCTTCTCACACATGGCGATTATCTGGAAATGCTCGAAACAGCTATTGCCCTTGCTGTAGCAGCTATCCCTGAAGGTCTTCCCATTGTAGCAACACTCGCATTAGCGCAGGGCATGATGAAAATGGCAAAGCACAATGTAATTGTAAAAAAACTTTCAGCAGTAGAAACTTTAGGCGGCACAACGGTAATCTGCACCGATAAAACAGGAACGCTAACACAAAATAAAATAGAGGTTACAGACTTAATCCCTGCTGATGAAACTTCTGAAAAGAACAAACAAATCATGCAGCAAATCGCTGTTTTGTGCAACACGGCTTCCATACAAATTAAGGGGAACGACATCACTGAAATTGGCGACCCACTCGAAACAGGATTGTTGAAATACGCACATAAAAAAGGGATTGACTTTGAGCAATTACGAAAGCAGTTTCCTAAAATAGATGAAATTCCTTTTTCATCGGAAACAAAAATGATGGCTACCCTTCATAACAGCAACAATGGCTTTGTTGTGTATGCCAAAGGAGCCGCAGAAGAAATACTTAAACAATGCAGTCATATTCTAAGTGGCTCTCAACCTCAAATACTAAATGATGAAACAAGAATTTATTGGAAAGAAAAATCTGAACAACTGGCGGCATCAGGTTTACGGGTAATAGCCGGAGCATTTAAAGAAACTTCTTCAAAAGATATTTCACTCACCACTGATTTGGTCTTTGCCGGACTTTACGGCATGATGGATCCGCCTGCCGAAGATGTGTTTGATGCCATCAAAGAATGTAAAGAGGCAGGTATTAAAGTCGTAATGATTACAGGCGACCACCCTGCTACTGCCAATTACATTGCTAATCAATTAGGCATTTCTGAAAACAATACGCCAATTGTCGGAAAAGAAATGAAACCCGCTTCCCAATTGAGCGAAAATGAAAAACAACTTTGGCTCAATACATCTGTTTTTGCAAGGGTAACTCCCGCACAAAAATTAGATTTGGTAACGGTATTGCAGGAGAATGGACATATAGTTGCCATGACAGGCGATGGAGTGAATGATGCCCCTGCTTTAAAAAAGGCAGACATCGGCATTGCAATGGGAGTGAGAGGAACACAAGTGGCTCAGGAAGTAGCAGACATGGTGTTGAAAGACGATAAGTTTTCGTCCATTGTTCACGCCATTAAACAAGGTCGTGTTATTTTCAAAAACATTCAGGAATTTGTGATTTACCTGCTTTCCTGTAACATGAGCGAATTGTTTGTAGTTTCTTTAACCGCTTTGTCCAATCTGCATTTTCAGTTAATTCCGTTGCAAATACTTTTTATCAATCTCATAACCGATGTATTGCCCGCCCTTGCTTTGGGCGTAAGCGAAGGCAGCCCTTATGTTATGAAGCACAAGCCCCGTAATCCGGCTGAACCGCTGTTAAAGACACGACAGTGGTATGCCGTTTGGATTTATGCGGCAATCATTTCCGTTTGCACATTGGGAGCGGTGTTCTTTAGTCATTTTATTTTGCATACAGGCGAACACTTTGACCCAAAACTCTGCAACAATATTCTATTCTTCACCCTTATTGTTTGCCAGTTATTCCATGTGTTTAATATGGCATCGGTCAAAACATCTTTTACAAAATCAGAGGTATTCCGAAATAAGTATGTATGGTATGCGCTGCTTACAAGCGGGTTAATTGTGATTTCCGTTTTTTTTATTCCACCGGCTCGTGAAGCATTGAATGTTCAGTCCCTGAAAATGGAAGGCTGGTTGGTTGTTATCATTTCTGCTTCGATTTCACTTTTGGTTATTCAAATTTTAAAACGAACAAATATCATTCACGATGAAGATTAATGCTGAAAATATAAATATCACCAAAGCATCCGGTAACAAAGCCCCGTTCAACAAAGGAAAGCTGAAACAATCTTTGCTGCGTTCCGGAGCGACTAACGAACAGGCAGATGAAATTACCAACGAAGTAATTGAAATGTTAGTAGAAGGAATGTCCACACGAAAGATTTATAAAACAGCATTTCGATTGTTAAGAAATTACTCTCGCCCGGCAGCAGCACGTTATAAACTCAAACAAGCCATTATGGAGTTGGGTCCTTCCGGTTTTCCTTTTGAGCAATTCGTGGCTGAACTATTGAAATACAAAGGTTATAAAACGCAAGTGGGTGTTATTGTAAAAGGGCACTGTGTAAATCATGAAGTGGATGTAATTGCCGAAAAAGACGAACACCATTTTATGATTGAGTGCAAATTCCATAATCGGCAGGGCTATGTTTGCGATGTAAAAATTCCGCTATACATTCAGTCAAGATTTTTGGATGTGGAAAAGCAATGGAAGCAGTTGGATGGTCATGCCGAAAAATTTCATCAGGGTTGGGTAGTAACCAACACCCGCTTTTCAGAAGATGCCGCTCAATACGGAAGGTGTATGAATATGAATTTGGTGGGTTGGGATTACCCGAGAAACAACGGATTGAAAGATTGGATTGACAGTTCGGGCTTACATCCCGTAACCTGTTTGACCACCCTTACCCATAGAGAAAAGCAAGAATTGCTGGATAAAAAAATAGTACTGTGTAAAACCCTGCATCACAATCACACTGTATTGCAGAGTATCGGCATCGGTTCACCGAGATTGGAAAAGGTAATGGATGAATGTTCGGCTTTATGTGAAACATTTTCATATAAGAATAAATAAGATGATATGAAACACAAAGAAATCATAACAAATTGGAATGTAATTACCGGAGGTCCCTGCACGGGGAAAACAACGGTAGTAAACCTGCTTGCCCAAAGAGGTTACAAAACAACTATTGAACATGCACGGCACTACATTGATACACAAAAAATATCGGGACGAACAGTTGAAGAAATCCGACAGAACAAAAAAGAATTTCAATTAGCTGTCTTAAACATGCAAATTGAGGAAGAAGGAAAACTTGATGTAAATGAGTTGGTGTTTTTAGACAGGGCTTTACCCGATGCAATGGCTTACTATCAGTTCTTAGGATTGGAATATGACGACAGATTAATAGAGCAGTGTAATAAATATTGTTACAACAGAGTATTCATTTTAGCTCGTTTGCCCTTAATTAATGATTACGCCCGTTTAGAAGACGAAGCAGAACAAATCCGAATTCATAACCTGATAATAAAAGTGTATGAATCCTTCCCTTGCCCGATAGTTCATGTTTCTGTTCTTCCACCAGAAGAACGGGTTGATTTCATTTTAAAAAATCTTTAAATCATGAAAAAAATAATCATAGCAATTGGATTTGTTTTCGGTCTGCAACCAATTCAGGCACAGGATACATCTTACATATCACTGGAAAAATTGTTGCAGCAGGTGGAAACTAATTACCCGTCCATTATTCAGTACCAATACAGCATACAGTCTATTCAGGCAAAAGCAGACGGAGCAAAAGCATGGATGCCACCAACATTTTCAACCGGAGTTATGAGGTGGCCATATAACCTGATGATGTTGAATGAAAAAAATGACCCCATGAACCAGGCGGGTATTGCTTTCTCCCTTGAACAAATGATACCCAACCAAAGCAAACTGAATGCAAAGAAAAGCTACTTAAACTCATTGACTGAGATTGAAAAAAGTAAAAGTGAATGGACAAAAAACGAATTGAGGCGTGAGGCGAAAATTTTGTATTACAGCCGATTTGTGACTGAAAAAAAACAACTCATTTTAAAGGAAAGCGAGGAAATACTGAAATTATTAATTACAACATCAGAAGAAAAATTCAGTAACAATCAATCACAACTGCAAAGCATTTACAAAGCGAAAGCCCGTTTAGCCGAACTGAAAAATATGCAATACATGCTTTCCGGTTTAATTGCCGAAAGCAACATTGGCTTGAACATCCTCATGGTGCGCGATGTAAACACGCCTTTTCAGGTTGACACAAGTATTGCACCGCACAACTATTCAATCAATATTACTGATACAAGCAGTGTTTCTAACCGAAGTGATATAACTGCCATGTCAAATTACATTCAGTCCATGAAGTTGGAACAGAAAGTAATGAAAATTGGAAACCGTCCTGATTTTGGAGTTCGAGTAGAACACATGCAAATGTTTGGTATGCCCAATCAATGGTCAGTCATGGGTATGATGACACTTCCAATCGTGCCTTGGGCCTCAAAAATGTATCGGTCAGAAACAAAATCCATTGGCTTTCAAATCCAGTCAATGGAACAGGAGAAACTAAGAATGGAACTGATGGCAAAAAGAATGTTATCCGAAAAACTCGCCATGCTCAATTACGAAAACGAACAATATCAGAGCTACATCAAAAACATTATTCCCGCTTATGAAAACAACCTGCAAGCCAACCTGCTTGCATACAAACAAAACACAGGCGATTTTTTTGTATTGCTTGATGCTTGGGAAATGTTGCTGATGAAAAAACTGGAAGCGTATGACAAATTGTTCAATATTTTAAAATTGGAAGCCGAATATGAATACGAGAGGGAAATTAAATAGTCAAATAAGCATCATGCTGTTTTTGCTATTGGTATCGGTGTTTTCATCGTGCAATAACAAACAAAGCGAGCAAGGGCATGAAAATCATGTTCAGGACGAAGGCGATTATATCTGCCCCATGCGTTGCGAAGGCGAAAAAACCTATCCCCAACCCGGCAACTGTCCGGTTTGTAAAATGAAATTGGTGTTGGTCGAGGAGGAACTTATTCAAGCCATATCTCCAAGCAAACAAGTTTTATCAAGACAAGCTACTGTAAAATTGCAGTCAGGTAGCAACGGTGATATTATAAAAGCACAAGGTTACATCACTACCGACCCAAACAGAAACAAATCTGTTGCAGCCCGTTTCAGTGGCAGAATTGAAAAACTCTATGTTAAATTCAGTAACCAATATGTAAAGCAAGGTGATAAGATCATGGACATATACAGCCCCGATTTATGCACCTTTCAGGAAGAACATCTCTTTATCCTGAAATCTAATAACGAAAATAGTTTAATAGAAAAATCAAGAGAAAAACTTCGTTTGTTGGGAATTACCGACAATCAAATTACGCAGTTAGAAAAAAATGGAACGGTAGCTTTAACTATTTCTGTTTACAGCCCTGCTAACGGTTATGTATTTTTCTCAGAGCAATCACAACAGCAAAATGCTGGCACAAAGAATAACCCGGCCATGAACACAATGAATATGAAGCAAAACGCTAATAATGGAAGTTCTTATGATGCATCCGCTTCACAAATTCGTGAAGGCATGTATGTAAACGAAGGGCAAAAACTTTTCAGCGTAAATGATTTGCAAGAAGTTTGGGCATTAGTTTCAGTTGCAAATCAATATCTAAATCAAATTCACGAAAACCAATCAGTTGAAATAATTGCAGAAACCAATCCTTCAAAACCGCTCAAAGGAAAAGTTGCTTTGATTGAACAAACTTTTGAAGAAGCCAGCCAGCGTTTTGCAAGAGTTAGAATAGTATTGCCTAATTCAAACAATTTATTAAAAATAAATTCGCTTGTTACAGCACAGTTTTTATTAACTGAAAATAATAATTTACAAGTTCCTTCATCGGCAGTTTACAAAACCGGATTGAATGCCTATGTGTGGGTTAAAACTGGTACTACCCAAAACGGCACAGGAATTTTTCAATTGCGCAAAGTTATTACAGGGTCGAGCAGCAATGGGATGACAACAATTAAAAGCGGTCTATCATCTGATGAAGAAATTGCAGTACAAGCAGGTTTGATGACCGACAGCGAAACATTTTTAAATGAAAAATGATATGAAGCAGATTATTATTTCAAACATTTTTCTTTCTATACTCATTCTTGCGGGTTGCAAGAACGGACACAAAAATCATCAAACAACATCCGATAGTTATTACACCTGCCCCATGCATCCAAGCGTTATGAGCAGCACACCGGGGGCTTGTCCCGTTTGCAATATGTCTTTAATTAAAGTAGAGAAAAAAGAAAACAAACACGCAAGCAAACAAGGCAATTTCATTACCATTGAAAAACAGCAACAGCAGTTAGCAGGGATAAAAACCGACACGGTAAAATTTCAAAACATATTTTCTTCTTCAACCATTTTGGGAACAGTTGCCATTGATGAAGAACAGGTAACAACTATCAGCAGCCGCGTGAAAGGAAGAATAGACAAACTCTACATCAAAACATCAGGCGAATACATCCGAAAAGGAAATCCCGTTTACGCCATTTACAGCGAACAACTTTTTGCTGATGAAAAAGAATTTCTTGCCCTGTCGGAAAAGAGAACGAACAACACCACTGAAAATAAATTGTTGGACGATATGCTATCGGCATCCAAAAACAAATTGCTGCTTTGGGGGCTTTCCGAAAAGCAGATTGAGGAATTAGAAAAAAGTAAATCTGCCTCACCTCAAATTATCTTTTATGCACAAATCGAAGGTTATGTTACCGAAGTTCTTGTAAAAGAAGGAGAATATGTAGAAGTTGGAACGCCCCTTATTAAACTGACATCTTTAAATCAGATTTGGATTGATGCACAGGTTTACTCCAATGAAATAGAAAAAATAAGCGGTAGTAATTCCTTTCAGGTTTTTTCTGAAACCTATCCCGATGAAGTATACACAGGTCGACTTGTGTTCAGCAATCCAAGTGTGGAAGATGGTCGCAAAGTGCAACTGTTGCGCCTTAAAGTTGACAACTCCAAAAACAAACTCATTCCGGGTATGATGGTATATGTAAGTCCCAAACAAAATTCAAAACCCGTTTTAGCCGTTCCAAAATCTGCTGTTCTGTTAGAGAAAATGAAAACCGTTTGGGTATTAGCGCATAACAACACCTTCGAGCAACGCATGGTTGAAACAGGCACAGAAAATAAATACTGGATTGAAATAAAATCGGGTTTGAAGCAGGGAGATGTTGTAGTAACAGAAGGCGCCTATTTAATCAGCAGTGAGTTTATTTTAAAAAGCGGTGCGGGACAAAGGCATGAGCATTAAACCCAACCGCACAGGTGTAAGCACATTTGCAAACCGCTACAAGCCAACCCGCAGACCAAAGTTTGCAAAAGAGCTTCCACCTTGGCCACCCAAAGAAGAATTTCAAAACTTTTTCTCCCCTTCTTTTTAAAAATACTAAATTCAACTAATAAATGCAACTTTTGGAGTAAAAAAATTATATTTTTCAAGGAAAGGGAGAAAGAAAATATTCTTTCTCCTCTTTACCCTGATGGAGAGATATTATTTTTGTCCC
>Ga0116166_1002604_pt1 | contig 14784 bp, 8 predicted proteins | sample AD_JPNMR2_MetaG_FD_89884 | JGI IMG/M metagenome (GOLD analysis project Ga0116166, IMG submission 89884) | Active sludge microbial communities of municipal wastewater-treating anaerobic digesters from Japan - AD_JPNMR2_MetaG | ecosystem: Engineered > Bioreactor > Anaerobic > Digestate | place...
ATGACAAGATACTTACCCTCTGCACGTTGGAGCGCGGCAAGCTGAACGCGGTGGCGAAGGGGGCGCGCAAGCCAATCAGCAAGCTCGCGGGCGCCACCGAGCTCTTCACGCATAGCCGGGTTCAGCTTGCCGTTGGCCGCAGTCTCGACGTGATCACCCAGGCGGAGATCACCGACTCTTTCCAGGGGATTCGCAACGACCTCACGCGGATCGCGCATGCCTCGCTCATGACGGAGTTGGTGGATCGCTTTACCGAAGAGCGCGACCCGCATCCTCAGCTCTTCTGGCTCCTGGTGAACGCGCTGCGGGCGCTAGAGCAAACCGCGCACCCGGACCTGGTGACGCATTGCTTCGAGATGCATCTCCTCTCGGAGGTTGGCTACGGGCCGCACCTGGCCGATTGCGCCATCTGCGGCACGGAGATCCACGCAGATCCTGCGCCATTCAGCCCCGCGCTGGGGGGCGTGCTCTGCCCGGCGCATCGCCGGCGCGCCGCCGATACCATGCCAGCGGGCCTGGGAACGCTCTCCCTGGGGCGAACACTCCTCCACATCTCGCCCAGGCGCGAGGATGCACTCGAAGCCCTCGCCGCTCATACATCGCCGGAAATCCGGCGCGGGCTGGAACGCCTCCTGCGTGCGCACATGCAGTATCGCCTGGAGAGGCCCCTGAAAAGCCCAGATTTCATTCGCGAGGTGACGGCGCTCTATACCCCCCCGAGCAATGGGCGCTGAGGCGCATATCCGGGACTACTTCAATGCGACCGCGCACAGCTCACGGGGCCGCCGCGGGCGGCGTCAGAGAGACGCCATGCTCCTGGAAGGCTGCCAGGATCTCTTCCTTCGGCAAGAACCCGACGTGCCGGTAGATCTCTTTCCCCGCGGCATCGAAGAAGATCTGCGTCGGGATGATCTGGATATCGAACTTTCGAGCGACCTCTGTCTCCTTCAACACATCAACGAAGTCGATCTGCAGCTGCCCGGCGTACTCGACGCGCAGCTCCTCAAGAATCGGCTCCATCATCTTGCACGGAACGCAGCTGACCGATCCAAGCTCGAGCAGGCGGGGAATACCTGCCTGCGCAGAGGCGTCGGGCCCGGACGGCCGGCGCATAGCCACGACTGCGACCACAGCGACAGCGAGCGCGGCCAGCACAACGGCGCGGTACTGCTGGCTCTTCATTCGCTGAGTATCCTCTTGATCTCGTCCGGCGATAGCACCCGCCCGGCGGATTTAACCTTGCCGTCCACCGCCAGCGCGGGCGTGATCATCACGCCAAACGCTAGGATGGCGGAGAGCTCTTCCACCTTCTCCACCTGGGCATCCAGCCCTGCCTCCGCGACTGCTTGCTGCGCGTTGGCATACAGCGTCCGGCACTTGGCGCAACCCGTTCCCAAGATCTGAATCGTCATCTGCCACGTTCTCCTCTCGCAGCTCTGCTGGCGCTCCCATCATAGCCTAGCGCGCCTCTATCCGGGTACATGCCAGGTGACAAGGGCGGGGGCGCTCCAGTTGCCGGCGCCATCGCGGGCGCGCACGCGCAGGAACCACATTCCCGGCTTCAGGCCGGTGATCTTCGCCTTGCGCTCGGTGGTCTCGGTACCACCCTGCTCGGCGAGGCCCGCCTCTGGGTCGGCATCGATTCGATAGCTGAAGGCGTGGATCCCAGTGGGATCCGCGGCACTCCAGGTGACTTCGAACTCTGGAGTTCCGGAGCCGAAGATCTGGAAGTTGTCGATATCGTAGAACTGCCCTCCGCCGCTCCCCTGGTGCCACAGGGCGAGGTGGGTGATCGGAACGCTCTCGCCCCCCATCTTGGCGGCGCGTAAGATATCGAGGTAGTTGAACGCGATGGTGTGCCACTTGCCGTCCGGATTGAACCCCTTCACTGGGCCCAGGTTCGGGTGGGTCGGGTTCTTGCCACTGAGCGGTATGGTGTACCATCGCCCCTTGATATGGAGCGCGAGGTGGAGGTTCACCGTCTGCGGGCAACGATAGTCAAACGAGATGAACGGCGCCTTCACCGCATCGAAGGCGCTCATGCGGATCCAGTAGCCGTAAGAGCTGCCCGATGTCGACAGGCGCGCGCACGTGTCGCCCCGTTCCGGGTCCAGATGGAGCGTGACGCCGGGCAATCCGCCGCCGTACGGTGCCCACTGGCCCACATCGCGAGTGAAGGTGTCGTAGCAGATCAGGGTGCGCCCCTGCGCGTCCACTGCCGGGGCGCGTGGCGGCTCCTTGTCCGACGCGCGGTCCACGGTGTAGCGGAAGGTGGTCGGCTCCGCAGCGTTCCCCGCGAAATCCTTGACCGGCGCCAGCGTCATTTCCACCGCCTGCCCATCGGGGATCGGATCCGAGAAGAGTCCGGTTGCGGTGGACCAATCCCACGTCAGCGTCCTCTTGGTGTGGGCATACGTGGTGACGAACTCCGCCAGCGGATACTCTTTGCCGTTCACGGTCATCTTCAGCGACCGAGGATCGAACCCGGAGCCACCGGTGTCGCTGAGGCGGATCGTCCACTGCGACGTGGCGATTTTGCCGGGCGCGGGCGAGGGCGCGCTAAGGCGCGGCGGCGTGTTATCGATCAGGAAAGGCGTATGCGAGGGCTCGCTCCAGTTGCCAGCGCCGTCCTGAGCCTGCAGATGGAAGTACAGCCGCCCCTCCGGGAGACCCCGGAACGTCTGCTGGGTGGTGCTGCCAGGGAGCACCGTGTCCGGGATATCATCCGGCTTGTCGCTCCACTTATAGCGGTAAGCCTGAATCCCGGTCACGTCCGCGGCAGACCAGGAGAGCGTGATCCCCGCGGCACCACTCGCCGTCGGGATCAGCTGGAAATCATCCAGCGAGTAGGACGCGCCCGCGGGCGCTGCGGTGTAGCCGCGATCACCAAACACAAGCTGGACGGCGTCGAACTGGTCTGGCCGGAAGCGCAGGCCTGCCAGCGCCTGCTGGAGGTTGACCTCAGCCGTATGCCATTGGCCATCGCGCATCGCGTCGCGAATGAAGCCGGTGACCGGATAGCTATCGTGCCGGTCGGTAAAGCGGATGCCGACCGGGGTTTCGCGCGTGATGACCGCCGGGTTGATGCAAACCCCCTCGGGAACACGGTAAGCAAAGCGGAGGAGGGGAGTGCGCCCAACATTGAAGCTCTTCCCGATAGCAGTGACCGAGAACGAGCCGGCGAGACTGGTGTTGGTGATCCGCAGGCTCGCTTTTCCGCTGGCTGCGGTAGAGGTATCTCGGGTGACAAGAGCGCCTGCCCCCCTCCAGGACCCGGTGCCCTCTTCGAAGCCCTCGAAGAGACCCGGCGATGCGACCACCGGGGGATCCGGCGGGCGCGTATCGGCAGAGGCGCTGACGACGACGCTCAGTGCCGTCTTGTTCACCGGTCCGTCAGCAGTAGCCGCCTGCACCTCTAGCTTCACCTTCTGCTGGTCGGCCAGAGTGAGGCTGGCGCGTTGGAGATCGAGCGAGAGCTGCCGCTTCACTGGATCGTACTCGGCGATGCGCGCCGGGCGATCGATTTTGCGACCGTTGACAGTCACTGCCAGGCGAGAGAGGTCAAGGTGCGGGCCGGTGGCAGGCTGCACGCGGAAGCGAATCGGATCGCCGCCCCAGGGAGCATCTTCTCGAAGCTCAGCCGCTTGCAGTGAAAGCGGCTGAACGACCACGTGGATTGGCAGGTGAGCGGTGCGGCTCCAGGCGCCATCCGGCTGCAGCCAGCGGACATGCGCGAACCACAGGCCCTCGCCCAGATCCTTCAGCGTGGCCTTCGTCTCTGTCGTCGGCTTCGTTGGCTGGGGCTCTGCCAGCGGGTCGCGATCGACCGAGAAGAGGAAGGTAGGCTTATCTGTCTCTGGGTTGGCCGCTTGAGTGGCCGACTTCGCATCCGCGGGCACCTGCGGAGGCGACCAGGTGAGCACGGGCGTTGTCGCGGAGGCCGTCGCCACGATGAAGTTATCGATGGCGTAGGAGACGCCCGGCCCATTGCCGCCAATACCGGCGCGCAGATAGCCCTCATGGAAATGACCGAAGAGCATCTCGCCAATGCGGAGTGGCCGCTTGCCCGGATAGAGCCGCGAGACGGCATAGCCCAGGTCGAACCGGGCGCGATGCCACTGGCCATCGGCCCGGATGGGAATCTCGCCCAGCAGCGGCAGAATCGCGTTGTCCGGCTCGGTGCCCGTGAGGCGCACGAAGTGGCGCTGGCCGTTCAGCGTGACGTAGAGATGGATCTTCGCGTCCTTGGGGATGCGGTAGTCGAACTCCACCACGGCGCGCGAAGCGTCGATGTCGCTCGGGAGAGGCACCGCGGCACCCAGATCGCCGCCGGGGGCGATGTTGGTCACGCGCAGGCAGCCCCGGCTGCCCGCCGGACCGCCGGCAACGCGCTCCACCACGACATCGCGCGCAGGCCCAGTCGGCTTCCACACGGTTTCCGGGCTCTCGAAGCACTCCACGAACCCGGGGTGCGTGCTGGACGCCAGAACCGGGAGGGGGCCCTTCGGTCCTCCGGGTTCAGGAAGAGGCGTGGGCGGAGTGCCCCGCGTCAGAAGCCGCTTCGGCGCGTAGCGGTGCTCGTAGGTGATGCTCGCACGGGCAAAGACGACCTCGTTCATCTGCGTCCAGATCGCCAGGAAGCGCCCGTCTAGCGGCTTGCCGTCCTCATAGGTGAGCACTTTCACGTTGTCGAAGTAGCACTCCACCCGGTTGCCAACGCGGCGGATCTTGATGTAGTACCACGCGCCATGGATCGGGCGGCCTTCGGCGGTCCAGGGCACCTCAATCTGGCGGCCACCGGATGACTCGCGCACCCGCGGGGCGAGATAGCGGTCGGTTTGCTCAACTACCTCCGTGCCACGGAGAAGCTGCGTCCATTTCTCTGTCCATCCCGGGTCCCACGCGCCCACCACGTAGGAGTAGCCGCTATCTAGGCGCCGGCCATCGCCGCAGATCGTCACATTCATGTCGCCAATCCGCGGGTAGGAGAGCGCCTTGTTGGTCTGGCGCATCCCGGCATAGAACTCCACGGTGAGATCGCCGCTGAAAGCGTACTTGTTCCACATGGCGCAGGCGCGGTCGGCGAGGGCGCTCAGATGCGACCACGTCGGCGTGCAGGAGAAGCGGTTGGTCACAACCCAGTTGCCATACTGCTCCCAGTCGCAGCCCGCCTCCTCGAAGGGGTAGTCGGCCACGTTCTCGCGGCGCACCTCCACGTTGGCCAGATCGAACTTGGCCGGCGTCGCGATCCCTACGCGCCGCCCCGGCAGCGGCCTGGGATCGTGGAAGCTGAAGAGCTCTCGTGAGCCAAGCATGGCCCAGACGACATCACCGCTCCGGTGCAATGTCAGCTTCGGTGCCTTGCTCACATCCTGGATCTTCGCCGTCTTGACAATCTGCTCCAGCCGGCTCAGGTGAACCCGGCAAGTTTCCTTCTCCCCCTTCACCGGCTCGATGCTGACGCGGTATCCCTGGCCAAAATCCTCACCCTCGGTGGCGAACGCGAGGACCAGGCCGGGCGTGATCGGCATCGCGATCTGGTAGCTGTTGAAGAAGTCGCCCTTGTTCCAGTATACGTTCGGGACCTGCTTCACTGGAAACCACTGGCCATACGAGGACGACCACAGCTTCATGAAGGGGTCGTTGCGGAACACCTCGTTGGAGATCGTCTGTTCCACCTGCACATCGCGCGCGAGGCGAAACGCCGTATCGGCAAAGCGCGCGCGCGTGGCCCCGAAGGAGTAGAGGCCGGCCCGTCCCTGAGCGGGCACCGGATCGGCGACACGCAACCGGAGCCGCCCATCGAGATAGATGTGCGTATAGCCCTCGTTGGTGCAATCCACCAGAAGGTCGTGCCAGGTGCCGTTCTCCAACGCGGCGGTAGACTCGGCGGCGATTTGCTTCTTCCCGTCGATGCACCGGATGTACTGGAGCCGCGCTCCGGCGGCCGCCGTGCCACCCCCTTGCGCGGCAGATCCATCCGCCACGCGCCAGCGGGCCAGGCGCCAGTTGCGCTCGTCCTGATAGCCGAAAAGAACGCCCGCCCAACCACCGGGCCCTTCCACCTGCACCCGGGTCTGGATGACACCCCCCTGCCACCCGGGATCGCCAAGAACGTAGCGCGCCAGCTCCGTGCCCTCATGCACAAGGTGGTGCGGGCCGGTATCGCCCTGGATGCGCTCGCCGGGCGCCGCAATGAAACGCCAGCCCTCGCCCAGCGGCCGGCCATTCCGGCGCAAGGAGTAGGCGCGATCAAACGCACAGACGCCCGTCGGCTCCACCTTCACATCATCGAAGAAGCACTCGGCTTCGCCCTGCGCGTAGAGGCCTACCGGACCGCCAATGCACCCCGGCTGGATCAAGTCGAACAGCACGTCGCCGTCGAGGATGGCTTGAACGCGCGGGCCGTCGGTCCGGACGCCGAGGCGGTACCAGTCGCCCGAGGCGGCGCGGACAGTGCCGGAGGCGAGGACGCGCGGACCCTGGGGCGTGATGCGGAGCAGTTCAACTCCAGAGGGGCGCGGGTAGGGCGCGCGCAAATCCATACGCAGGAGGAAGTAGTCTTCCTCCCCCTGATAGCCGAAGACGAGGCCGGCCACGCCCCCCTGGCTCTTGACGGAGACGCTGGCGGTATAGTCGCACCAGAAGGGGAACCCGACGGTGACCACCGCGCCCTCGGGGTCTTTTCCGCCCAGCGAGAAGGGGTTGACGCTGAGCCGGAAGTCGGCATGGACGTTTGTCTCCTTGACGGAGTGGAACTGCCAGGTGCCGCTCACCTTCGTCCAATCGCCGAGCTCCTGCTCCTTCTCGGTGCGCATGAAATCATCGCTGAAGAAGACCTCTTCGGCCGGCTGGAAGCCAGCGGCCTCCAGGTTCTTTCCTGCGACGGGACCTCCCGAGAAGGTGGAGTCGAGGCAGTCGAGCGCGATCTGCCCGCGAGCGATCACGTAGAGGGCGTTCGCGCGCCGGCGCAGTGTGAGCGGCATCGGCTTCCGGGCCTCAAGGAAGGCCCCGGAGGCGCTGGCGAGCTTTTCGACATGCCCGCCACGCACCCGGTAGAGCGCCATCTGCGAGCGAGTGATATCGAGGCGGTAGTGGTTTCTGGCATCCTGCCATGCCCAGTAAATCCGCGCGTCCTCGCCCGCGAGCACCCGGAGGGAGCAGTCGTACTGCTCCGCGTCACACACCGTGACGACGGGAATGCGGCTTTGCCCTAGTGCGATCTCTTTCGGCTCCTCCGATGAGCTCTCGTCGGCGCCCAAGCCCACGCCGAGCGCGAAAAGCGCTCCCATTATTGCAAGAAGACGGGCAGCTCCTGCAAGCCGCTGGCCGGCCAGCTTTACCAAATGCATAACTCTTCTCCATTTCGCGGCGCCGGAGACTCGCGCCGCCCACCGCCCTCGTTTCTCCTATACTATAATCATGCAACCGACCGCTTGGAAGAGCCGCTGGATCTCCTTCGCCCCTCCGCGCTCGTGACAAGCGGTGTGATACAGCACCCGGGTCAAACCGCCTGCTATACGTTGGAGTCCTCTCCGGGCGTTTCGGTTTCAGACACATTCCCAAGGGAAAGGGGGCGGATGGAGATGTGTTCCTCTTCCGGCTCCACCAGGCGCGGGCGCGATGCGCGCGGGCGGCGCACTCGAGCGAGAATTTCTGCTTGACAACGAGGAGACGGGCTGTTATAATAGGCAGTGACAGCTTATCAAGAGTGGCCGAGGGGAACGCACCCGATGACGCCCGGCAGCCTGCGGAGAAAGTGCCGTAAGGTGCTCTTGCGTTGAGCAGAAGAGTTCTGCAAAAGATAAGGGAATAGCCTTTACCGGTGGCCTCTATCTTCTTGCAGAAGGGGGCCTTTTTTTGTTGTAGGGGCCCCGCTCGCGCGGGCGCGTCTGCCGGTTGGCACCACGGAACCCCACGGCGACGCTCTTGCGTCCCGAAAAGGGGACGAGCGTGAGTATGTAGGGGCGCCCAAAGCGCCATGGCCCGGATGCCCCCGGGCCGAGAGGCTACCCGGAAGGGATGGAAGCATGGGGAATCAGTATCACCCAGAGACACTCGCGCTGCACGCCGGCCAGCAGCCTGACCCAACCACCGGCTCGCGCGCGGTACCGATCTACCAGACGACCTCCTACGTCTTTCGCGACGCGGACCATGCCGCGGCACTCTTCGCTCTCGAGGAGCTGGGCAACATCTACACCCGCATTATGAACCCGACGACCGACGTCCTGGAGAAGCGGGTGGCGGCGCTGGAAGGGGGCACCGGCGGGCTCGCCGTCTCCTCCGGCCAGGCCGCGATCTCCCTGGCCATCCTCAACCTGGCGCAGGCGGGAGATGAGATCGTCTCATCCTCTACACTCTACGGGGGGACTTATACTCTCTTCCGCTATACCCTCGCCAAGTTCGGGATCACCGTGCGCTTCGTCGACGCCAGCGACCCGCGCAACTTCGAGCGGGCGATCACGGATCGGACGCGCGCGCTCTACGCAGAGACCGTCGGCAACCCGCGCCTCGACGTGCTCGACATCGAGAAGGTAGCGGAGATTGCCCACGCGCATGGCGTTCCCCTGGTGATCGACAACACTTTCCCCTCGCCTTACCTGGTGAAGCCGATCCGGTGGGGCGCGAACGTAGTGGTCCACTCGACGACGAAGTTCATCGGGGGGCATGGCACGTCCATCGGCGGGATCATCATCGATGGCGGCAACTTCAACTGGGCCAACGGGCGCTTCCCGGCTTTCGTGGACCCGGATCCGAGCTACCACGGCCTGAAGATTTGGGAGACGTTCGGAGACTTCCCGGGGGCTGGCAACATCGCCTTCGTCATGAAGGCACGCCTCCAGCTGTTGCGTGACCTGGGCCCGTCGATGAGCCCATTCAACGCCTTCCTCTTCCTCCAGGGCCTGGAGTCGCTGCACCTGCGTATGCAGCGGCACAGCGAGAACGCGCTGGCCGTGGCGCGCTGGCTGGAGAAGCACCCGTGCGTCACCTGGGTGAGCTACCCTGGCCTGGAGAGCCACCCGCAGCACGCGATCGCGAAGAAGTATCACCAGGGTGGCTTCGGCGCGATGATCGGCTTTGGGATCAAGGGCGGCGTCGAGGCCGGCCGGCGGCTGATCGACCACGTCAAGCTCTTCTCGCACCTGGCCAATGTGGGCGATGCCAAGTCGCTTATCATCCACCCGGCGAGCACCACGCACCAGCAGCTTTCCGAGGAAGAGCAGCTGGCCAGTGGGGTGACGCCCGACTTCGTGCGCCTCTCCATCGGTCTGGAGCACGTGGACGACATCATCGCGGACCTGGACCAGGCGCTCGCAGCGGCGTGCGCGTGAAACGTGGCCCGGAAACCTGAGAGGACCTATGGCTGCCAAACCTGAACCGGGCCGGGACGACCGCTCCGTTGGCCTGGTGGAGACGCAATATCTGACGTTTGCCGAGCCGCCGGACGAGATGGTACTCACCTCCGGCGCAAAGCTGGGTCCGATCACGCTGGCCTACGAGACGTATGGCCAGCTCAACCCCGCTCGGAGCAACGCGATCCTCGTGCTGCATGCTCTCTCCGGCGACGCGCACGTCGCCGGCCGGCACACGCCCGAGGATCGCAAGCCCGGGTGGTGGGACGAGATGGTGGGTCCCGGCAAGGCGTTGGATACCAACCGCTACTTTGTCCTATGCGCCAACGTGATCGGCGGGTGCAAGGGCTCCACCGGGCCAAACAGCATCAACCCCGCCACCGGAAAGCCCTATGGGCTGCGGTTTCCCGTGGTGACGATTCAGGATATGGTCGCGGCGCAGGTGAAGCTGGTCGATCACTTCGGGATCGACCAGCTCTACGCCGTGATCGGCGGGTCGATGGGGGGAATGCAGGCGCTGCAGTGGGCGGTTGCCTATCCGGATCGCGTGCGCCACTGCATCCCCCTGGCCACGACGCACCGTCTGACGGCGCAGGGGATCGCCTTCAACGCCGTCGGCCGGCAGGCGATTATGTCCGACCCGGGGTGGGCCGGCGGCGATTACTATGGCGGCCCGGGGCCGACGCGCGGCCTAGCCGTGGCGCGCATGGTGGGGCACGTCACCTACCTCAGCGAGGAGGCGATGCGCCTGAAGTTCCACCGCAAGCTGCGTCCTGATCAGGAGAGTTACCACTACGCCTTCGAGAACGAGTTCCAGGTAGAGACCTACCTGGAGTATCACGGCAAAGGCTTCGTCGGGCGGTTCGATGCCAACAGCTACCTCTACATCACGAAGGCGATGGACTACTTCGATCTGGGCGCCGATTGGGGCGGGCTGGGCAACGCGCTGGCGCGGGCAGATGCGCGCTTCCTGATCGTCTCGGTCAGCTCCGACTGGCTCTTCCCCACGAGCCGGTCGCGCCTGCTCGTGCAGCACCTGCAGGCGGCCGGTAAAGACGTCACCTTCGTGGAGCTCCAATCGCCCTATGGGCACGACGCGTTCCTGCTCGAGGTGGAGGCGCTGACGGCGCTCATTGAGGCGTTTTTCGCGGCTGACCCGCCCCGAGAAAGCTAGTGAAACCAATGACGGACGGATCCTCAAAACCAGCCGCGTTCGGCGAGGTGGGCGCTGCCCTCCACAAGCGCGGTGACCTGCAACTGATCACGGAGCTCGTGCCTCATGGCGCGCGAGTGCTCGACCTCGGGTCGGGCGATGGGCTGCTCCTGGAACACCTGCGCCGGGAGAAGGGCGCGGATGGCCGGGGAATCGAGCGCGATCCCCAGGCGATTCTCGCTTGCATGCGCCGGGGCATCCCCGTCGTCCAGGCCGACCTGGATGCAGGCCTGGCGGACTTTCCCGACCGGTCGTTCGATGTCGTGATCATCAGCCACACGCTCCAGCAGGTGGCACGGCCGCGCCACCTGCTGCTGGAGGCGGGCCGCGTGGGCAGGCAAGTGATCGTCGGTTTCCCGAACTTCGGGCACTGGCAGATCCGCTCCGCGCTGCTCCTCACGGGGCGCATGCCCAAGTCGCCCATGCTTCCCTATGAGTGGTATGACACCCCCAACATCCACCTGCTGACTCTGGCCGACTTCGAGGATTTTTGCGCCCGCGAAGGCTTCGGCATCCTGCGCCGCATGGTGTTGCGCTATCCTTGCTGGAGGCAGGTGCGGCTGCTCCCCGGGCTCCGCGCCGCCTACGCGCTCTATCTTCTCGACGCCACGGGAGTACACTCCGACCACGGCGCTGGCGCTTCGCGACAGGAAGCCGCGGAGCAGATTCTCGTCGTCGAAGAGTAGGGGAGGGTGCCCCGCGTGATCGGGAGGAGAGAGATGGACCCCATTCGTATCGACCGCATGAGCGACGAAGCCCCCGTGCAGTGGGCCGTTTCGGAGCTGCAGAAGTATCTAGCCCGCGCCACCAGCAGGCGGGTGGAGGTCGCGAGTGGCGCGACCGGCGCCGGCCCGGCGATTCGCGTCGGCACCTTCGAGGCGTTTTCAGAGGGCGTGCCCGCGCGCGCTTCCGACCACCCCTATGACGACGAGATCTTCATCGAGGCGGGGCCCGGCGGTGCTGTGATCGCCGGTGCGAACCCGCGCAGCGTGGTCCTGGCCGCCTACCGCTATCTCACCGAGCTCGGCTGCCGGTGGGTGCGCCCCGGTGCCGATGGTGAGTACATCCCCCGGATAGACGACCCCTTCGCCACATGCGTGGCCGTGCATGAGCGCCCCTCCTACCGGCACCGCGGCGTCTGCATCGAGGGCGCGGTGAGCCTGGAGCACGTGTGCGACATGGTCGACTGGCTCCCGAAGGTGGGGATGGGTGCCTACTTCATCCAGTTCCGCGAGGCGTACCAGTTCTTCGTGCGCTGGTACCACCACGAGTTCAACCCGCTGCAACCTAAGGAGGCGTTCACCATCGAGGATGCCCGCGCCTACACGCGCCGCATCGCCGAGGAGATAGAAAAGCGCGGGATGATCCTGCACATGGTGGGCCACGGCTGGACGTGCGATCCCTTCGGCGTGGCCGGCCTTGGCTGGTTCCCCTACACCGACCCGGTACCCGAGAGCTATTATCAACACGTGGCCGAGGTGAACGGCAAGCGCGACCTGTGGGGCGGGATCCCGCTGAACACCAACCTTTGCTACGGCAACCCCGAGACGCGCCGGATCGTGGTCCAGGCCGTCGCCGACTACGCGGCGGAGCACCCGGAGGTCGATATCATCCACCTATGGCTGGCCGATGGGAGCAATAACCAGTGCGAATGCCCCCTGTGCCGCGACCACCTGCCGTCCGACCTTTACGTGAAGCTGTGTAACGAGGTGGACGCCGAGTTGACCGCGCGCGGCCTGCCCACCAAGATCGTCTTCCTGATCTACGTGGACCTTCTCTGGCCACCCCGGGAGGAGAAGCTGGCGAACCCGGACCGCTTCATCCTCATGTTCGCGCCGATCACGCGCACCTACTCCTCTTCTTTCACCGCCGGAGCAACCGGCGAGGGCACCATCCCGCCGTTCGAGCGGAACAAGCTGAAGTTCCCGCGCACGCCGGAGGGGAACCTCGCCTTCTTGCGCGGCTGGCAGAAGAGCTTCGATGGAGACAGCTTCGATTTTGACTATCACCTGATGTGGGATCACTTCCGGGATCCGGGTGCCTGGGCACTGGCGCGCGTGCTCCACGAGGATATTCGTGGCCTGCGCTCCATCGGCCTGAACGGGTTCATCAGCTGCCAGGAGCAGCGCACCTTCCTCCCCAGCGGCCTTCTCATGGCGGTGATGGCGCGAACACTGTGGAACCGCGACGCTTCGTTCGATGAGATTGCCAACGACCACTTCCGAGCCGCTTTCGGCGCCGATTGGGAGAAAGCGAAGGAGTACACGCAGCGCCTCTCCGAGCTGTTTGACCCACCGTTCCTGCGGGGCGAGCGTGACGAAGCCGGCCGGAAAGACGCCGCCGCGAAACTGGCCCAGGTGCCGGCGCTGGTGACCGAGTTCATGCCGGTGATCGATAGGAACCTCAACCTTGCGGTGCAGTGCCACGCGCAATCGTGGCGCTATCTGAAGGACCACGCGGAGATCTGCCTCCGGATGGCGCCTGCCGCAGAAGCCCTCGCGCGGGGCGATAAGGAGCAGGCGCGCGTGCTTGCGCGGCGCCTGATCGACGTAGTTCGCCACCTGGAGCCGCAGGTTCACCCCGTCTTCGACGTGGCGCTCTTCATCCGGACCATCGGCGGGGCGCTCGGATTGACGGCGGAGGAGATGGCGCGGTAGCCCGCGCATGGCTTGCCTCCACGGCGCTATGTGCCGTACCAGATGATGAGTGTGCTCAGGTTCTCGTACTGACTGAGGAAGCGCAGCCGCAGCCTCTCCGTGCGCATGGAGAGGGCCACCGAGGTGCCGTGGGGGCGGTCCACCACGCGGATCGCCTGACGCACATCCTCCGCGTCCACCCGCTCCTTGCCCTTCCCGATGGCAAAGAGCCGGGCAAACCAGAGGATGAGCGGGTAGGTGTGGAAGAGGGCGCCGGCGCCTTCAAGGAAAGGCCAGCCATACATCGCGCGCCCGCAGAATCCGAGGGCATCCAGCTTCACCCGATAGTAGCGCGCCAGCACCTCGGCGCACTCCGCGTCTGGGATGCCGAAGGGCCGCTCCAGGGCCGACCAGCGCACCCGGGGTAGCCCCTCGCGCACGGGGGGCACCATGCCCCAGCCACCGAGGAGGCGCACTGCGTGCGAAAGCCGGCGGGCTACGCGCGCCAGCCGGGTGGCGACGCTCTCTTGCGTCTCCGCGATCCGGTCAAGCCGCGCATAGAGACCGGCGGCCTGCCGGAACATCGGCAGGACTCCCGCGGCAGGCCGCTTTCGCTCCAGGGGGTTCGCCGCGACGCCCTCCTTGAGCCAGCGCGTCAAGTTGCCCAGGAATCCCTCCAGCTTGCGGCCCTTCAGGTCCTCTATCTTCGCCTGCTGCAGCAGCCCGACGAGGTCGGCGCAGGCGAGGAGGCGCCGGGTGATGTCGAGCGATTCGGTGGCGACGAGGCGGTCGAACGCGGCCGCGACCAGACATAGCTCGTGCCATTCGAGCGTCAGCCCGTCTCGGAAGGGGGGCGGGGCGGGTGCGCGAGCGCCTTTCGGGAGGGCATGCGCTGCCAAGGCCTGGAGGTGCGCCCGATGCTGGGGGAGAGGCCGGCCCTCGTTCGCCACCACGGCGGGGCAATCGAAGCGCAGGCTCGCGCGCACCTCGCCACCCACCGGCAGCAGGATGAAGGGGTAGGGGCGGCAGGCAAACGGCTTCGCGTCCTCGCCATACTTTGCGTGGATCCGGCAGAGACCGTCGTCTCCCAGGAAGAGGCAGGCGCCATCCTCGCGCTGCCCAACCACGTATTCGCCTCCTGGGCCCCGGACGAACAGCTTCTTCCCCTGAAACTCGGGGAGCTGCTCCCATCCCTGGGCACGGATGCGCTCTCGTTCCTCCTCGGTAGTGACGACCGCGAAGCCGGCGCGGCAGCAGGCGCCGCACAGCTGGCAGTCGTAGCGCTGGAATCCCGGCGGCAGGTACAGGGAGATCGGCTTCCTCATCGCGTCCGTTGCTCCAGGAGAGACGCGAAACCGGCGAGCGGCAGCATGGGGTATCTGTTCCTTCCCGACGCCACGGTGGCGTCGCATTCAATGTACCCCAGGCAGGCGAAGCCTGTCAAGAGTCGGCTGGCCTTCTGGGATTCCGACATAAGGAGAAGGCCGCGCGCACGCGCGGAGCTCGAAGCTCCGCGCTGCTTTCCGGCAAAGCCCCCTCGGGGCTTCTCCTCCCAGCCACCGCCGTTTTGAGACATCTGGGA
>Ga0116166_1002611_pt1 | contig 14760 bp, 19 predicted proteins | sample AD_JPNMR2_MetaG_FD_89884 | JGI IMG/M metagenome (GOLD analysis project Ga0116166, IMG submission 89884) | Active sludge microbial communities of municipal wastewater-treating anaerobic digesters from Japan - AD_JPNMR2_MetaG | ecosystem: Engineered > Bioreactor > Anaerobic > Digestate | place...
GGAGCTAAACTCTGGTATTGACAATGGTGTGCGATAGTGTATCATTAGGACTATGGAAAACACTTTTAGCACCCGCTCGGCCAAACGGCTCGCAACCGTAACTGCGCTACCCGTGGCGAGACCGTCCGGTAACGGCGGCGCTACGACAGAGGGGGTCTCTGCCGTAGTCGGGAAAGTCACGCCTGTCAGACACGAAGTCGGCCCGCAAGGCGCTTCGGGGCAGGAAGAGAACTGTGCGCACAATCGCGCACTTTCTTGATAGCAGAGGACGTTTATGTCGATGTTGATGTACACAGTGGCAACTTACTTATTGCACCATATGACAACTGCATAGAAGCTGCCAAAGAGGATGGCACAGAATAAGAACATCAGGCATGACATGTCGGCCACTCGTCGTGGCTAGTTTTGTCAGGGCATATTCTAAAGTTCAGGCTATGTCTAATAGCTAAAAAAAGCACCCACACTTCAGTGTGGGTGACTCTGGAGGTTTGTCAGCCTTCTTGGTTTACCCAATCCAGCCGTTTCCATCTATACAATATAAGCTCGTGAATTTTTAACATTATTATGAACAATATGTGCTAAAGTAATGGCCTCAAACGAAACTCTCTCTTCAGCGCTTGCGCGATTCTCTCCTTTTTTCGTTGTCAAGTACTAAACAGTTTATTCTTCTTCCCAGGCCGTGCTCAATCCTGATGTGGTCCAATACCAATAAACTGAGCCCGCCCTATTAACCTTTGCAGCCGCAATAAGCTTACCGTCCAGAAAAGCCCCGTACGTCCTGTAAACTTTCAGCCCTCCACTCCGTGTAGCAACTTCCGCTTTTACTCGTTTCACGTAACAACCAGGCCATCGTCTGGTCGCAGACGCTGCAATTTTTTCAAGGAAATCATCAGGCGCATAATCAATCACCGTTTTGTCCATTATGGAACCTCTTCATCTCCGTTTAGGTCTTCCTCATCCTCGTCCTCGTCTTCATAATCACCACTTAATTCACGAATAATAATTTCGATTCCTTTTTCGTGATCCCCGACACAGGAGATTGTATCAAGATACTCCAGGATAAGCTTTTCTTCGAGATAGCCAATAAATTCTGCGTCCGGGAAAGAAAACACTTCCTTAAGCCGGTCACCACCTGGCAAAGCTGCCAGAAAACGCAAAATAATTTCAGCAGATTCTGGCGATAGAGACATAATGTGATCTGCTAACGCTTGAGCAGCTTCACGAATTTCATCAGATGTTGACAGAACGTTCTACCGATCAGATCAGTAACTTCAAACACGAGCTCGCACGAATAGGTATAAGCATCTACAGCTTCCTGCAATGTGAGCGTTTTGCTTTCTATATCATTCTGTAACACATTTAGAGCCTCTTTCAGAAATTCAGTCAACGTTTTCATAATCCAAAACCTTTACTATCCGCGATCTCAGCCAGAATCTGCATAATTTCCATGAGCAATTCTACCATCTCAGGGGCTGCAGCTGCCAGCTGTGCATCAGCGCTCTTAGCGAACTGGCCTCGTGTTGGTCGTGGGACCTCGTCAATCTCCAACCCCAAGCAAGCCTGCTCGTCATGATCAGGAGTCAGTCCAATGTGCCTATGCCTGACATGCCATGGACCAGGAGTTGCTTTGTCGGCCAGATCCTTTAATTCTTTAACTCGTTTGGTTATTTTCTCCAATCTGTCAGCCAGATCCCTTAGCTCTTTAACTCGTTTAGTTATTTTCTCCAGTCTGTCTGTCATTACCATTTTCCCTCTTTCTGTATACCTCATCCAGCCTTAACCAGAATTTAGCTGGGACATTTGTAACAGTCTCCAGACCTTCAGCCAGCTCTGGCGTAAAGTCGGACTTACCATATACAGAATCCCTGAACTGTTCAAGAGACATTCCTAAAGTACTGGCTACATCCAAGAAGCTCAGACCGAGTTCGAACAGTGTTTCACAAAGGACCTCTCCAACCGGAATACGCCAGTCTGGCTCGAATGGATAAGCGTCATTGTCGGTCATAACCTCACCTATTTGTTGCTATTTGGGATACATATCAGGATACCGATATTATCACATTTTGAAAGGTTTTCAACCGTAATTTGTAATATGGTATTTCGATCGAGACCACCGGCACCGCACCCCAGAAGTGGAAAAACAATCGAAGTGATTCCCCAGTCTTGATATGCGTCCGTGAAGTAGCGCAACCCCAGCTCAATCCATTGACAGGCTCATCGCACTTTCCTTTTCGTATAATTTTGATATTCACAAACGGTGTACATGACGGCGACCTGTCAAGTCGCCGTCATGTACTGAGACAGTGTTGCCAGTTGATTGTTTGCTAAACGATCGCCTTCATGATTGTTGTTTTGAACTAATGTGTCAAGTCAATATTGGCGGTTCATCTGACTAGAGCCCAAAGGCCCAGAGGAAATAAAGAGCTGCCGTGCTGAACAGCAGTGATAATCCACCTAAAAACAAGTAGAGCATCACTGCTAGCAGTAACAGAACCTTAAACCACTCCTCTAACTTTTCGTAAAGCATACAAATCCTCCATAACTAAAAAATCAGCCCTGATTGGCGGCACCGGCGCCGCCAATCAGGGCTGAAGTAACTGCCTTAATAAGCTGTTTGTTTATTTAAACCAACTCTTCCACCTACCGGATCGGATATCCAGCATCAGCACATAATTGATAAGTACATATATCGAAAATAGCCAGTTTCCCTTGACGAATCCACTAATCATCGCAATTGCGACGATTAGTCCAATGACCGTCTCTATATCCGTAACGACACGCGCTACTCTCTCGCTACATTGGGTCCTCCCTCTGTCAAACCTTGGCCGCCTACGACTCATAGAAGTTTCTCCGTGGTCTGCTTAACCTCTTCCCTAACCGTATTCTCAAATGTGTTAAATAATTCCTCAAATGCGCTCCTGACCGATTCAAATTCTTCGGTAAGTAGCTCTTTGGCCGATTCCTCCTCTAATCTCCGTTTCAGGACTGTTGCCAGCGCAGCAACGGTGTTCTTTAGAACTGCTGTCCACACAGCACTCTCATATGGGCACGGCACCGGAACTACAAGGTTTCTAACGAACAGGAAGGTAGGACAGACCAAGCCTGCTCCGCCAGCAACGTAGCATAGCAAAGAGTCGAAATCCTCACCATTCAACACCAACAGGTTGCCCTGAAAATTGCACTTAGCACAGTCTTCGGGCGTGTTTATAATATCCACCTCCGGTACAAATGAAAACCGTTCCTTAATGTACTCCTTAATCTTTTCTATGTTTTCCGGATTTTTGACGTTAGTGATTACCTTCATTCGCGCTTCCTTTTTCTTTCCGGCTGTTGACCAATTCTTAACGACCCTGCGGTATTTCTCCTGTTACTGGTATCCTGGATGAATACCGTTCGTGTAACATCCTTATGTGCCATAATTGCTATCCAGGCCCCGCCGGGACAGGAATACACACCAGTGTATACTCCCGGAACTACCAGAAGCCTCCCATCCAGCGAATCCCAGGCCTTTCCCTTAACCAGCTTACCTAAAGTCTTTATCTTTTTAGTCTGTTTGTCAGACTTAATCTGAATAGTAACCGGAACGATGTTGTAATCTATGGAAACGTATCCCGGTGCAATCCGAGTACCTTCCTGTTTAGTTAAGACCCTGACAAATTCTTCGGGGCCTTCCTTAATCTCTTTTGGTATAAAGTCAGAAAACGTTACCTCTGCCATTTTTTGTCCTCACTTGATTTTTATCCAACCCGGGACATTGGTCACATTAGCGTATGGTCCCACCGGGACATACACGCATTCGGCCCGCGTTGGATTTTCAGGCCATGCTGTCTCGCCGTCAGAAATAAGGATGATATTTGTATAACCGTAGGAGTCAACCTCTTTGATAATCTTGTCCATGCTTGTACCGAGTCCAATCGGCAATGAAGATAACTGACGTGTGGATGTGACACCAGTCTTTTTCTCTAGGATCGTAGTATCTCCCACGTATACATCAACATTAGCGCATAGTTTAATTGCCTTTGCAGCTGCTTCATAAATGTCGTCCAGGAATGAATGAACACTTCCCGAGACGTCAATAATCACGGCTGTCTTGCCGAACCCCTTCCTCGAGTATTCCACGAGGTCCGGAGAACCTTCTGGCAACTTCCGCCGTGGCTTCCTTCCTTTACATATAACCCCTGGACCCTTCCCAGACATTGAACGCAGAAGGCTCAATAACTTCCGAGCGTCCCTATCCAACCTCGGATCCAGGTTCTTGGCATGATATCTTATCTCTTCACTAATCGAGTACAAACCACGTCCGACGGCGTCCCTGATAATATTCTGCAGTGCATCCTTGCTAAGCGAATCAATGTCAACGAGATCGCCACTATCAGGCTGCTCGGCGGCGTTACCATCCTGGTTGCCATCCCGGTTGCCAGCGCGCCCGTCCAGAGTGTCACTGCCCTCAAAATCAGCCGCTTCGCCGCTTGCACCAGGCGCTGCGGCTTTATTGTCAGCTGATTCCCCGTCTTCGATCTCCATACCATCAGACTCAAGTTTATTGTTAAGCTTTTTCTTAACTTCTTCTATATTGTCCTTTAGAACGCAGAAATAATACTCGACGCACTTCTTTTCTAGTGCGCCGATTGCTGCGGCATTGAAAAAAAAGTGGCCACCGCGCGGGAACATAGCATTTAACAACTCAGAGATAGCTATCTCAGACGCTAAATTCCATAATTGACGTGATTCAGGATCGGTTACATACACCTTGGACCTTTTTTTATGCTCCAAGATGTAGTAAAACAGACCCTGAAGTACCGCTCTAACCAGTTGCTCCTCGTCGCACTCTGAAAAGAGCTCCTCGTTGAGAATAAGAAGCTTATCGAGAATTCTGATCTTTGTCAGAATCTCGCCGACTTCAATCGGCATGCATAATGCGAACCGAGCAATGCCTGGAAGCTGCTTTGCACATTTAAACCTTAACTTTGTAATAACCTTGCGCATCCTTTTGGGATCTTCTATCATTCCAGGAACTCCTTGAGCTTTAGCATTTTAACTGGAACTCTAGCCTTTGGATAGTTGGCAATGATTGTCTTCGTTAATGGCACTATAACTTCTTCAGCGCCCTCGTAGCTTCTCGCGAGGAATTCCATAATTTTATTAACAGTCTGAAGCTTTTCATTTGCGTCGTCCATGTCCGCAACGAGTGCTAACACGTCAGACATGGAAACCAGCATTAAATACGGGCTGGTGTACTTTGGCGTTCCGCCGTGTACTATATCCTTTAAGACGTCCACCGGATTTGGCAGCTTAAGGTGCTGTCTCCAGCCGATGAATTCAGTAGCGAAGGCCGACCCGACAGTGGCCGCGAGTACGTCCTCTTCCAGGTCCTGCCGTTTTACCGAATAGCACGCCGCGAGTCCTTTCACGGCATTCTTATAAATTGTTCTGGGGCAGGCCCACGGGCGATTCTGGACATTCAGCCGTTCCGCCGTGATTGCCGTCGGCCTGTGTTGCAGAAAACTTGCAATCCGCATACGCGCGATTGGCGCGTAATCCGCCCAGTTTTCTGGTAACTTCTGGAATTTCTTCTCCGTGGTATATTCCCCGCTGATAAGTGCATCAAGCTCCTCTTTGATCTCGATTGCACACTCGAAGAACGCAAATCTGGATATAAGGGCCTCATTTAACTCAAATGTGCCGAGGCCGTATTCGTTCATCGTAGCGAAGATTAAACACGAATTAGGCAGATTAAACTGACCAAGCTCGCGGTCAACAACCGTGGATATAACATTTTGCAGAGCCTCGTTAGCCCTGTTAATTTCGTCGAAGATGACTACCGTCTTTTCGTTGATTGAAATCTTTGCAATATCCTCGTGTGGAATATTGCGTGTAACCATGCTGCCATCTTCTAATTCGACGATCTTCGGATAACCTACAAGGTCTTCCGGGACCGCACCAAGAATACGGAACCGGATCCGGTTATACCCAAGCCATTTAGTAAAAAGGCTAATGACTGTTGTTTTACCGAGCCCATAATCTCCAACTAAAACGACCGGGACTCCGGTTTGCGCGGTAAGAAACGCAGCATCAGATATTTTCATACGCTCCTCCACTGGATACCATTAGGTTCTCCTAGAACCAATAACCGTGTCATAAAGCGCCGCCGCGCTGCCAGTTCGTGCGTTAATTCTGTAAGACGTTTTGCTAACAGATAGCTAAACAAAAAACAGGAGCCTATGCTAAGGCTCCTATCATGTTTTAATGCCGAAATTTTGTGCAATTTACAACGCGGCACCGGCTGGCTATTAATAGAGCGCGTCGATAAGATCGTCCAGGGTGCCCTTTCTGGACTCCTTGTGTGTCGTCCTAAGCCGTAGGAGTTCTTCATTGACATCAATGTCAAAGCCGAGCTGTGCCAACTGAACCTGAATCTCGTTTATGTGTTCCGCCACAATGCTGTCGTACACGTGTCTCTTCGCCTCATGCGACTTTACTATTACCTCGTACAGCTTAGGGTCGTCTGCCCAGCTTGTCAACACGTCCGAGCTGGTATCCATACGAATCCCGAAGAATTCCAGAATGTCTGGAGTCCTTGCCAGACCGGACCCCCTTATGAGGGTACTGATATAATCCAAAATTTCTGGCGACATTACGTCCCGTAGAGGGGCCTCAACTGGGTCAATAAGGTTGGCTTCCGTAATTGCGATACAGACGGCATCCAGTCTTGCAACATCGTTATCCACAGTTCCGCTACTTAATGCATTTGAAAGTAGCACAAATTTGCTAAGAATAGTATAGAATGCGTCTGTTGTAAGGACGTTGAACGCCGCGAAAAGTTTGTTGAATGTCTGCTCTGGGATTTCCCCAAAGGTATCTTCCATGCTTTTGATTACCACCTTTGGATCCCAATCTGTTGCATCCAACCCAAACTCCCGCACGAAGGCGCACAATGCTGCAGTTGCGGAGCACGTTTCGCGTTTCAGGACGCTTGAAACTGTACTCCTATTTGGGTTTTTATGGACTTCTGCGCGAATAGGTCCAATCTGCGTAACTCTTTCATTACTCATCCGGTCGAATCCTTTTTAGGCGTTTTAACCGCATACGGAAAGACCCCGGACATTTTCGCCGCACGATCGAACAGTTCTGCCTGTTTCGTAGTTGCTCCGGACAAGAATGCATTAACATAATCAGGATCAAGATGATCCAGAACTGTCATCGCCTGCACCGTGTTACACCCCAGGTAGGCATCGAGGAGATCAAGATCAATATTTCCGATGTCATGCCGGTTGTAGTAATTTCCAGTCTTCACGTTTGCAATCAGGTCAAACTCCTCATTGATTGCAGACTGTGGTGTGTCAAAAATGAAGTCTTCTGCTAGTCGAAAACCATTTTTATTTGGGGTAATCCTGGCCAGTTTATCGACAGCGTCAATTGTGCGAGCGATCTTCCTTGCCGTAGCGCTAGAGTACAAATCGGCAAGGTTTGTTTTGTTGAGAATACCCTCAACGCCTTCCAGAATTGATGCCAGCTTGTCCATCCCGCGATTTATAACATAATGCTTCCTAAGTTCAATTTGCTTTTTGATGTCTTCGATTGTTGAGAATCCGAGCCCTGCTGACTTTTCCAGCATTTGCAACTCTTCTGGTGGAAGTCTTCCGTATTCACTGGCCTTTTTGAGAAGTTTACATGCCAGCTTTCTGCGCTTTTCATACGGAAGTTGGTGACGGTATTGCATAAACCAATCAATTGCTTTTTGCAATTCCGTCGGGTTGCGGACAGGGTACTCCTCCTGATTTGCGGCTGTTTTTGTCTGCCGGATAGGCTCATCCGCCAGAACCGCTTTCAGTTCATAGTGCATCCCGAACCGACGGGCGTTGTTAATCAACCAAGAGGCCTGTTTCTGGAAGTCCTCCGAGCTCAACTTGTTACGATTATATAAGAGTTCCCTTGTACGGTGGATCAGTTCCTGCGGACTTTGTATAGTGGTAAGCATGATTCGACCTCTCGATACCATTCGATGCCCAAATTGTCAAGCCGCTGTTACGATAACGTCGGGGTTATATCATTGTACATGCGGTACGTTTCCTATCGAAACTATAGTCACTCAGCAGTGTAACAACATTCCATTTTGCCAATCCCTTCTACCATATGTCCATAAAATAGACCTTGCCACTCAGCACAGAATTATCTATTACATGCAGGAGGCGTCCAAACGCCTGGCTGCAACGAACAAGTTTCAATACCTAGCATATATCCCATCGGAATATCTTCCGTTCACGGCTGGCCTGGGTTCGTTAAAATCCATAAACAATAGTCTATCCAATCCTGATATTTCCGTCGACGGTAATAATCTAGTTGTACCGACAACCATCTACGGAGAGTTTGTGGCTGGCATACACGAGCTATCTGGAAGAGAAAGACCACTCCGTACACAAATCCTAAAGACTGGTGGTCTGGCCTTTTCTTTTACGCTGCAGCAATCCAGATACATGCCTCACAGGATGTTTATCTTCCAGGATGCCATGCTCGCACTCAGACTAATCGCTGAAGGCTGCTATACGCTCGGCACTACACCCCCAATAACTGCTGATTACTTTCTCTCCCTAGACAAAATGATCGATTGGATCCCGTCTCGAAAAATTATCGTCGTACTCAACCAGTGGGATACTCATCCCTGGAGACACCTCGTAGGATATGACGTACGAGTTGCACCTAAAGACGCTGGGATTGGAAAATCTGTTGTCGATGCACTTTCTTCGTATGTCAAGAGCTCGGTCCCACTTTCCAGGAGGCACCGTATACCAATCGGCGCCACTTTGAAAACAAAAATTGTGGCTGAAGAGGGGAAATGGGTTACTACTCCAGGGGGCGCTGTTGCACTTTCCGTCGATGTCTGGTTTCAGCATTATTATGAGACGCCGGTCGGCAAGGTCTATGTGGGCAAAATCAGATACAACCACGAGAATAAGATACCATTTCAGTATCTCGAACGGGATGATTTCTTTAATACGTTGAAAATGTACTGTGACAGAGCTCGAATCCCGCTCTATGCGCCGAAGTCTGTCAAAAGGAATCTTTTCAACCTTGTTCTTGCTCGGAGTGGCAAGATTCGCAGTAAGCCCCTTAGCATTGTAAATCGTCACAAGCAGCAAACCATTGTGTTACCCACTCTGATAATCACGCCTGAAGGTGTGCTCAGACAACCAGTGGATCCGTGTCCCATGATTCCAGCCGGGGACCTCCTGGGAAGCCCAATCAAACATTCATTTCCAAAGTTGCTCCACCGGGCTGAGAGGAACCAATTAGTTTTGCTGGCCGCGGCTGCTTTACACATCGCAGCTGCTATCCGGCTGCACAACTCCGCTGTCACTACCGTACTCCTGGGGAACTACAACACTCTGGCTGAGGAGTTTCTTTCTCGGCTTTCCATTCCGGCTACAGCGCCACCGCATAAATCAACTAGCTGGTGGCCGGTATTTTATCAACAATTTCCAAGGTCTGACTACTTCAAGTTTTGTGATCGTGGGAGTATTATCGCATTTGGTGAGCCGCTGGATGTGTACGTTGCAGCATCTCAAAACCCATGTTTCGCCGTTTATTTGACAGACGAATATGTTCCATTATTTCATAAGCCAGTGCTCCAGGACAATCTTGTTGCCTGGCTGCAGCACTTTGTGTCGAATTTTACCCCACAGCGTACTACGCCACTTGTCGATCGGATCCTGACGGAATTCATACAGTTTTTTGATCTTCCAATTAGTGTGGCCGGAGAGATAGCCTCCAGAGTTAAATGTCTTCAATTAAAAAGTGGGAAACGATATCTATACGGTATCGTTTCCCACTTTCTGCGCACAGGAAAATTGGCTCTGCGGGACAGTCCAAGCAATACGTATTACTATGCCGATCCTAAAAGTTTGAATTTGTTGCTGAAAGAAGCGGGGTATCCTGCTATCGTACCGGATAACGGTCTCCTAATAAAACTCAAAAAGTCGGCGTTATCCGCATCAAGCAAGTTGTCGTATGTCGGGTCGCTCGTCATTACTTGATATAAATGTGGTATTCAGCGCAAAAACCTGCTAGTTTCTTCTGCCAGTCTGGTTTATATGCTGCTCCAGAAGTGAATATTGGGTTTCCCTCACTATCGACTGGGTATACTGGATTATCTATTTTCATTGCATCCACAACATGTCCCTGCCCCTGGACGTAATCAAATACCTGCTTTCGTGTGTCTGGAGTTACCACTTCTTCTCTGGTTTTTCCGCAAACTTTAACCACCACATACTGACCTTGTTTAGTCATTGTCATTCTCATCTTCTTATCCCTCCTATAGTTAGGAAAATTGAGTAAACTCCGTCCGGACCAGAGTTATTATGCACGAAAATAGGACAAGCGCTCGATATGTTACAGCTCCGACTAAAAACAAAACAGGACGTTTACATTGGGGATAACATTCGCATTGTTGTTATCTCGATCGATCCTTCTGGAAAGTCAGTTGAACTAGGTTTTGCTGCACCTAGAGAAATAAAAATTTTACGCGGTGTTCTCCTCCGTGATCAAAACAACGCATACAGTAAGCAACAAGAGTCACCCTAAGACGGTAGTCAGAAACCTGCAGTGTAAGCTACAATATGATCTAAATTTGTGGTCAGACACAAAAATCTTTCCACAGCATTTACACACTGCAAATTTGGGTTGACAGAGCCTGCTCAAAAATCGACACGTATCGCTGCAGTATACCGATCTTGTAGATTTGATGTACGGTCTGCCACACCGTCTACACAGGGGCGGGTCCTTAAGAAATCGCATTATCTGGCGAAATCGCAGTTCTACAGAAGACCTACTGGTCCCCAGTTGGGATGCTATCCCGATGTATGTTGTTTCTCCGTCGGTCAGTCCAAAGCGACCGAGTACTATCCTTCTATCGTCTTCGTCTAGATATGCGAGGCGAGCCCGAATTTCTTCCAGATTCAGGTTGAAGCCAACCTCTTCGATTACTTGATCTCTGACCTCGACATACTCACCTACTGTTTCTTCTTTTAACGGCTCCTTTTTCATTAAATATGTACGATCCAGCCGTTTGATTAACTTACCGAGCCGCTGCCTGATTATACAGGTTGCAATCGTTGTTAATCTCCCGCGTCTTGGATCCCAACGGTTTATTGCTTCCGCCAATGCGATTACTGCCTCCTGTTTCAGGTCTTCCCTGAGTGCATTAACCTGGAACGAGTCAGCAATGCTGTGCGCCAGTCTTATATATTGCATCAAAAGTTTGTGGTACGCAGCCATGTCTCCATGGCATCTGTACCGTTGAAATAGCTCTACTTGTTCCTCGTACGGAAGAAAGTCGTCTGGATCGTATCGCCTGCGACTTTTTACCTTCTTGCATTCATACTGGTTTTCTTCTGACATAACAACTAAGGGCTTTGATCTAGGATTGTTCTTGTTCTCCACCCCAATACCCTAATGGGCATTCTTCATGCTTCCAATGTGCTTTTCCAATTCCAAACGGCCCATCGACCAGAAAACACCCACATACCGAGCACCTCATCTTTTCATCCTTATGGATCAGGTGCGGACAGACTTCGCACCGGGATAGCCTTTGTTCCAGGATCTGTTTTGAGACGGTCTTCGCTCCGCTCATAATATGCTTAGTAACCGCTTTCAAAAACCCTGGAACTGTAACCTTGAGGCTTGGGGCTACAGGCTTATCCACATCCAGCCTGCTCAAGACAAGAACTCCTAAGCCTTCTTTGTTGTATTCCACGATCGACCAATCTGGGTTCTCCTTTCTAAATCGTCTGATACCACTCAAAATCCCGTCATGTTTATCCTGCGGATCTGCGGATACATAGGCATACTTATCCGCCTTCATAACCACAAATCTTCCGGTCACCGCGTTCTTACCCGCATTCAGAATCTTGTACAGCTCTGAACCAGACGGATTTATCATATCGATGAATGCAACGTCAACGTCCTCTGCGCCTGCCAGGTCAAAGGTATCTGGGGAAAGAACAGCGGTTATCTGGTCCTTGCGATCGAATTTCTGCCAGATAGCGACCAGTTCTGGAACATACTTTTTATCGTCTGTATGACAAACGAATGTTGCGTCCTGCTCTGCATGGTTCAGAACCACAACCGGAACGCCCAAAGGATCATCTGTTAGAGCAACGATTTTTTTGGCGCCCTTCAGATACTTTTTAACAATCTCAACGTGGGATTCCTTCAGATCCCGGTATTCCTGTGGAGCATTCATCAGGTCCTTTGTGCTGTTAACCCTGTTGATATAGTCCAGGACTTCCTTTCTGATTTCCACCTTAGATTTACCGCAGCAACCGCCTCCTGCGCTTTTGCGCTGCGCGTTATGTATGTTTCGACTATTTTTCACGGTATCAGCCAGGTTCTTGATAATCTCGGCACGTCGTGCGCTTTCAAGTTGGGCTATGAATAACTTTGTATCAATCGGAATCTTTTGCAGCTCTTCCTGTGGCACACCATTGGATACTGCTTCATTGTCAAACTGAACTAGTAATTCCGCTGCGGCCTTTTCGTCATTCAAATTCACCGTTTGCTGCTGCGGCACCTGGACATTTGCCACTGGTTGCTTGTTTAAAGTTCCTTTTTTAATGAAACTTTCCACAGCAGCCCGGTCCGGCTGGGCCACAAATGGGATCATTGGCGGATCTACATTATTTACCGGGTCAGCAATCAGGATTTCCCACTGATCCAGCGGCATGAATCCGCCTCCCACGAAATATCTTTTCAGTTCTTCAACATCATACCCTAATTCCATATATGTAATTATGTAATTTCTGACCTTATGCCAAATTTGTAACGGATACGTGACTCCGTTCGGGCGCCCAAATCTATGTACCCAGCGAAATCCTGGAATGCAGATCGCTCGACCGCCCTGCCGTCGGAATTTCTCATGAATATACATTTCTTCCGCGCCAAATCCACGCATATTTGGGTTGAATCCTGGCCAGACGGCCTTCCTTGAGCAAAAGACGCCCATTCCGCATCCAGCTATTTCGAATGGCTCGTTGTCCTCTTTGGTTCCTCGCGGATCGGTGGCCCAGGTCCCGAGCATCTGCCCTCTCCACTGCCACTCAAAGTGTGTGCTGACACCAATTCCGTCGTCGTGCAGTAGAGGTCCAGTAATGATATCAATACTTTCCGGGTTCTCTTCGATATATTTGAAGAGATAGTTAAAGCTATTTTGCGGGAACAGCACGTGTGAATCAAAAACTAGGCACCATTCTCTGGTCGCTTCATCAATAACCCGCTGCTTTGCCGGTGCGGTCCCAACGGGCTCCACCATTGGGACATATTTTATATTTGTAACTGCTTTCAATTTCTCTACAAAGCGTTTGTTCTCCAACCCTGTCCGTCCGTTTGGATTGTTATCAACTACGACTATCTCAGCATTATAAAATACTGTTGGATGATAAAGTTGCAACGACTTCAGAGAGAAGTACAACCCGTCGAAGTCGTCATAAGTTGGCGTTCCGATCGTTAGCTTTGTCGCAACGTGTTCCATAGTCTAATCTTCCTTTTTTATGAACAGCCTAATGTCATGTACTCACCGTCTTCACAGAACGGACTTAACGCATCAATATACACCTCCGGGCAATCTTTATCAACTGTACAATTCTTGCATAATCTCGAATAGATTCCACCGGTGCACCTGTATAAGCAAATACCATTCGGATATTCTCCTGAATCGTAACTACAGTCTGCAGTAGTAGTTACCGGCACCTGAGGTACAACTGGTGAAGGCCATTGCGGTTCTCCCCATTCTTTATTTGGCAGTTCATACTGGGTTTCACCACACGTTCCCTCTCGCGTAATTGACTCATCTTCTGGACCATCTCCTTCTGGCGGATAGCAGTTACACGAACACGTCGATCCGTAGAGCAACCACAGATCCTGCTCCGGATCCCAAACAAAAAGACAATTGCCGGGGCATGTTTCAAATTCTGGTTCTGGTGTGGCTGCTGATACCGTTATTGTACCGCCACCAACGAGTATTTCTCCACTGTCCAATGTGATCGATATTGGTGCAACAGTAGTTACCTGTTGAACTGCGAATGAACCACTGTCAACATTTACTATTCCACTTTGGGATACAAAATAGCCGACAAGTCCCGATGCCGTGCATGCAACAAATATTTCATCGTCAATGCACTCTGCATCAATTCTATCCGGGCACGAAAACCCGGATGCGCACGAGTATTCCTCAAGTACATATACATCGTCTACGCAGGAGTACAGGCAAAAACCTTCCGAGTATGAAGGTGTAGTTGTTGGCGCCGCTGTTGTAGTCGTAGTAGTTGTCGTAAGATACGTAGGCGGCTCACATGGAAATGTGAAGATGGACCCCTCAGCAAAGCACGCATTTCCGACCCTATCGCATGTGCAGCCTGCAATGCAATCCTGCGAAATTAATGTAAATATTCCGTTTATACAGAGTAGGTCGCAACATCCACAGTCCGGAGCAGCTGTTGTATATTCGGGGATACATCGTGAAGCATACGTGGAGCATACCAGCTCTTCAGAACAGCTCCCCGGCGGTTCTGGACATGTACAGCCGGTCGAGCACGGTGATTGAAGTATCCATGAAAATTCTTGGGTAAACTTGTTATATGAACATAACCACCTGCAGAATGTTTGCCCACAAGTTGTCTCTGGGGTGCTCGTAGTCGTAGTCGTCGTGGTGGTTGTTTGATATTTAACGCACGGGCGCAGAACCTCATAACACAGGTCGTCAATTGTACA
>Ga0116166_1002616_pt1 | contig 14745 bp, 15 predicted proteins | sample AD_JPNMR2_MetaG_FD_89884 | JGI IMG/M metagenome (GOLD analysis project Ga0116166, IMG submission 89884) | Active sludge microbial communities of municipal wastewater-treating anaerobic digesters from Japan - AD_JPNMR2_MetaG | ecosystem: Engineered > Bioreactor > Anaerobic > Digestate | place...
GAAAAGGGTGTAGGGGTAAAAAAAGGGAGATAGAGGGGGGAGTGGGGGGAGAAAGAGGGAAACATTAGGGGACGAGGGAATAGGGAAGGGGGAAGGAAGAGGGACGGGGGGAGGGGTTTTCGTGATACTTGTGCAAATATGCAAATATCGATTGTGTACCTTTAATGCGCAGAGCCGCCAAAATTCATGCTCGTTTTGTGCAGTTGGCTAACTGGTCAAGATAGACCGCCTCCATGCCCCAAATAGGAGTCCCCTTGACAAGCTTCCAGAATAGACTAGACTTCACAAGTGCTACGTTTGTCGTGGTGAATTGAGTCTAATTGTCGTGAGATTCTGAATCCCATGCTCAGTGCTGTGAAAAGCTACCTGTGATGCTGGTGTACAAACATTCAAACTGTAACCGAACTCATTTGTTCCACTCAAAGAACCGTTCACAATGAGATTGTCGTACATTGCCGGTACGTGAAAGTGCCCCAGTACGAAATAATCAGGACGAGGACTTCCCATTTCTGCATGTCTGCGATATATGCCGTTTTTGAATTTTTCAAGTGCTGTGATTGGTGTTGCTCCGAATGCTGGTATGCAGTCTCCGTGCGCACATAGGTATGTGTGTTTGCCGATCTTGAGGAAATCGTAAATTGCGGTACTGAATGACATTTCGATTTTTTGTGGTAGTGCTTGTTTGAGGCTGTTGACGAGTGTGAGATTGTGACTGAATGCCCCTTTTGCTTTGTAGATTGGTTTCTTGTAAAGCCTTGAATGATTGTCTGGTACGATTGCAAATACCTCGACCTTGTAGCGTTTGGAAATTGTCAATAGCATCTTTTCGAGGAGCTGTTGCGCGATAATGCATTGCTCCTGCGGGGATGTTGTTTGTGTAAGTTGATACTCCAAATGGATATCCCCGGAGATTATATCTCCCAGGATAAGGACTACTACGGATTCAGGCCTTTTAAATTGGCTCTGCCAGGAGGTGAATCGTTCGGTTAGTGCGTTAACCCGCTTTTCAGCAATCTTGATGTTATACTTGTTCTCTGGCATACTGATCACTTCCCCTATATGCCAGTCGCTCAGTACGAGTACGGAGTGATATGCCATGCTCAGTTCACACGATCTAGAGGTGGTAATGGATAGGTACGCCCAGATTCTTAAGTCGTTTATCGCTCGCAATGTGGACGAACGGCTTTCTGGGCTTGTCGAAAAAATTATAGATTCCTCGTGCCGTGACCTGATACAGGATTGGGCGCAGGGTAATGGTAACCTGTACTTTGTGCTGAGCCTGGGGCAAAAACCCGAGGATTGTTTCGTCACCGTCGAACTAGTGGGAAAGCCTATGCGGATATTTAACCACAACGGTGATCTTCTGATCTCTGACAGCGAGTCTAAAATTGCCTCCAACGTACTGGCGATGTTAGTTGTGAATTGCAATCAGGTAATCAGGTGCTGGATTGACGCCGTGCAGGATCAACTTCTGCATAGCTAAAAAAAAACACTACGGTACGCGCGGTGCGTACCGTAGTGCGACAAGCCACGGAGGCTTGTCGATGCTGTCTTACAGCAGCATCAGAATTGGGATGAGCGCTGGCAATGCCAGCAGCAGCGACATCGATTCAACGATGACGCGCACCAGAAACCAAATCGTCAGCAGGTCTCCTCCTCTTTCCTTAAGCTTGTCGACGTCCATTTTAAGCCTCCATAAAACAAGTAAAGCGCGCAGTTTCAGCGCCGTGACTACGCCGTCAAGCGCTTAGCTGCAGCAGATTAAAGAGCTTATCTTTTCTTCCGCTTTAATTGGTGTTCCCAATAAGATTGAATGAGAACGTTAAGAATGAGCGACCATATGAGAATTCCCCACCATCCCCTTATTACGCACACTACGACCAGGGTCATGAAGAAGTAACCCCAGACCTCCATTGTGTCCAGGATTCCGTCGACTTTTATTTCTCTGTAACTTCTCATAAGATTTCGTCCGCCATATTCTTAACTTCTTTTCTGACGGCTTCTTCAAATGCTTTGAAAAGTTCATCGTAAGCAGTCCTAACCTCTTCCATGCTCTCTGTTAGCAGCTCGGTAGGGGCGTCTTCTTCGATCCTCCGCTTAATTATACGTGAAAGCGCTAGTACGGAATTCTTCAATACTGGAGCCCAAATCTCCGTTCCGTACGGACACGGAATTTCCAATATTGTATCTCTAACGTACAAAAACACCGGACAGATCAGACCTGCCCCGCTTGCGACATAGTAGAGCAAAGACGAAAAGTCTCCTGAATCTAGAACGAGAATATTTTCACGAAATTCCTGTTTAGCACACTCTGCCTCGTCCTTAAGAACGACTATTTCTGGTGCTAGTGAAAGTCTTTCCTTAACGAATTGCGAGATAACGTTAAGTTTCTTTTCATCTTGGACGTTAGTGATTACTTTCACTGTTTTCCTCCTTTTGGCTCGATCCGTAACGATCCGTTAGTATTTTTCCTATTCTTCTCGTCTTGGATGAATAGCGTTCTAGTGACGTCATCGTCGTAGGTGATAAGGGCAATCCAGGCCCCGCTGGGGCAGGCATAAATTCCCGTGTATTTTCCAGGGACGACTAGCATCCTCCCATCCAGCGCTTCCCAAATTTTGTCTGTAATCAGTTTTCCATAGGTGGAGATTTTCTCTCCGCTCTTTTTCTGGATAACTACACGTACGATCTTATAGTTGATCGTTACATAACCAGGCATCAGCCTGGTCCCTTCCTGCTTGCTAAGAACCTTAACAAACTCCTCCGGTCCTTCCGTGATGGCCGTTGGTATAAAATCACTAAACGACACCGATTTTTGTTGTTCTGCCATTCTGCAGCTCCATTATTTTATCTTGATCCAATTAGGAACATTAACCACATTTGCGTCCGGACCTACCGGAACGTAAATGCACGTCGCCCTCGTAGGGTTCTCCGGCCAAGCCGTTTGGCCATCGGAGATCAACACGATGTTGTTATACCCATACGAATCAATCTCCTTGATAATCTTTGCCATATCTGTCCCAAGACCTATTGGTAATGAAGCAACCTGCTTCGTGGACGTCACGCCTTTCTTCTTTTCCAAAATTGTCGTATCGCCGACGTACACATCCACATTAGCACAAATCTTGATGGCCTTTGCAGCAGCCTCGTAAATATCGTCCAGGAAACTGTGGACGCTGCCGGAAACATCAATAATCACAGCAGTTCGTCCAAAGCCCTTCCGTGAATATTCGACCAGGTCTGGCGCATCTGTTGGGATCCTCCGTCGAGGTTTACGCCCCTTACAGATTACGCCAGGGCCTTTCCCGGCTATCGATCTTAGTAAACTGATAAGCTTGCGAGCGTTTCTATCTAATCTCGGATCAAGATTCTTGGCGTGGTAGCGAATTTCTTCGCTTGCCGAATAAATTCCACGCCCAATGGTCTCCCTGATCATATTCTTAAGGGCTTCCTTGCTTAAGGAATCCATATCGATAAATTCGTCCGGTGATGTGCCGCTCGACTGCTCGTTACCCTCCACATCCTGTTCGGCGGCACTATCACTATCCTGGGACTTGGACTCTGTGTAATCCTGTGATTCATAATTCGCAGCCTGCCCGGCTTCTTGATGTTCGCCCGCATCTTCGCTGCCGGTTTCGGCGGAAGTCGTTTCAATGGACATCCCGCCTTCTAAGTCTTCAGTATTCTCCATTTTATCGAGGATAACCGAGTAATAATACTCAACACACCGTTTTGGTGGGGCATCTATATCGTTTGCCCGCAGAAATAACGGCTTTGTAGTCGGTATCATTTCGTCTAAAAGTTCAGAAATCGCAATCTCCGAAGCAATATTCCAAATAAATCTGAGTTTAGGATTTCCAGCAAACGGTTTAGAACGTTTCTTATGCTCAAGTATGTAGTAAAATAACCCTTGATAAACAACTCTTACAATCTCGTCCTCTGTTAATTCTTCGAATATATTTTGGTTGAGGACGAGCATTTTATCCAGGATTCTAATCTTTGTTAATATTTCACCAATCTCGATAGGTACGCATAATGCAAACCTAGCTGCTGCTGGTAATTTCTTAGCGCATTTAAATCTAAGCTTGGTTATTAGTTTTCTGGTGTCCATCAGCTGAGGAACTCCTTCATCCGCATGAGCCGGACTGGTACCCTAGCATCCGGATAGCTGCTCAATATGGATTTTACCAGAGGAATGACAACCTCTTCGGAACCCTCGTAGCTTTTTGCGAGGAATTCCATTACCTTATCCACCGCGTTTTGCTTCTCCTCGCGGTTCGCCATCGCGGCGATAAGTGCTAGTACGTCTGAAATTGAAACGAGCATAATGTACGGCGATTCATACCGAACCGTCTTCCCGTTAAGAATGTTCTGCAAAACTTCATTAGGATCAGGAAGATTCAAATTCTGCCGCCAGGCCACGAATTCGGACGCAAATGCAGCCCCGACGGTAGCCGTTAGGACGTCTTCTTCCAAATCCTGCCGTTTAACCGAAAAGCAAGCCGCAATGCCCTTTACCGCATTCTTGTGAATTGTTCTAGGGCATGGCCAGGGACGATTTTGAACGTTCAATCGTTCCCCTGTAATTGCGGTAGGTCTTCGCTGCAAGAAACTGGCAATACGCGTCCTTGCCGTAGGAATGTATTCGGTCCAGTTATCCGGGATCTTCTGAAATTTCTTCTCAGTTGTGTAATTCCCCTGGATGAGGGCCGTAAGTTCTTCTTTTAGTTCAAGTCCGCATTCGAAGAATGCAAATCTGGAAATGATGGCCTCGTTAAGCTCGAAGGTGCCGAGGCCGAACTCGTTCATAGTCGCAAATATAAGGCATGAATTTGGTAGATTGAACTGACCGAGCTCGCGGTCTACAATGGTTGAAATAACATTTTGCAGAGCCTCGTTGGCTCGGTTTAGTTCATCAAAGATGACGATAGTTTTTTCGCTAATAGCGATGTTAGCAATATCCTCATGCGGGATATTCCGCGTAACCATTCGACCATCTTCGGTCTCAACGATTTTAGGATAACCAATTAAATCTTCGGGAACCGCACCGAGAATGCGGAATCGAATTCTCGAATAACCAAGCCATTGTGCAAACAAACTGATAACAGTTGTCTTGCCAAGTCCATAATCTCCAACTAATACGACAGGAACTCCAGTCTGGGCCGTCAAGAATGCCGCATCCGAGACTCTCATGTACTACCTCCACTGTCCTTTCTTGTAGGTTTCCTTAGGATCATATTAACACATACGCCGTAAAAGACCAACAGCTAACACATGGCTAAACAAAAAGGGATCGAGCCTGTAATAGCAGGCTCGTATCAAGTATTAATGCCGAAATCTGCACCGATTTACGGGGTTTAACATTCCCCACACGTGGTGTCAAACGATCATGGTGGTGGAGGTCCCGGAAATGCTCAAGAAAGCAACGTTACGACCGCCCGTCAAGTGGCACGGCGGTAAGCATTACCTTTGTCATAAGATAATTTCCCTTTTCCCGCAACACCATACCTACGTAGAGCCGTTTGGTGGGGCCGCTTCTGTACTGTTGAACAAACCGCCGGCAAATGTCGAAATTTACAACGATCTGGACGGTCGGATCACTCGGCTGTTTCGTGTCCTTCGCGATCACGGTGATGAGCTGCGTCGGCGTTTAACGTTGACGCCGTACAGCGAAATTGAATTTTTGGAGTCTGCAACCCCGGTCGCTGACGATGAAATCGAACAGGCACGTCGGGACTTTGTACGATGGAGGATGTCCATTGGCGGACGCGGCGATACCTTTAGTTACACACTACACCGCGTTCGCCGTGGAATGGCAGATGTTGTCTCTGGTTATTTGTCTGCAATAGATGAACAATTACCAGCGATCATTGACCGGCTGAGAACTGTCCAAATCATGTGCAGACCAGCCGTTGACGTGATTAATAAATGGGATAGCCCAGACACGTTGTTCTACTGCGATCCCCCATACCTTGCCGAGACACGGCATGAAGGGAGTCGCGACATTTACGGGCACGAGATGTCGGACGAGGAGCACTGTCGCCTAGCAGAAACTCTTCGCAATTGCAAAGGTATGGTAGTCCTTAGCGGGTATCGATCCCCATTATATGACGAGCTTTATCACGACTGGCATCGACAAGAATTTGAGATCGCCAATCACGCCTCTGGAGGGACCATAAAACAGCGTAAGATCGAATGCGTGTGGATGAATTATCAACCCCGCGGGACGTAGCGTCTTTAATAAAGAGCGTCAACCAGATCATCAAGCGTCATCTCGCGTGGTTTTCGTTTTCGCTTTATGCGAAGAAGTTCCTCGTTTACGTCGATGTCAAACCCTAATTGTGCAAGCTGCACCTGAATCTCGTTGAGGCGTTTTGCTACTATCTTGTCGTACTCATTCCGACGTTCCTCGTGGATCTTGACGAAAGCATGATAAAGTTCCGGGTCGTCAGACCAGCTAGATAGTACGTCTGCGCCAATATCCAGATCCAGACCAAAAAATTTGAGCATATCTGGCGGCTGCGTCAAACCAGAATTTTTGATCAACATCTTAATGTAGGTGAGAATCTCTCCGGACATTACGTCCTGGAGTGGCTCTTCGATTGGATCGATCAAATTCGCCTCCGCTATTGCCAGGCACACGTCTTGTAAATCGGCAACATCTTCGTTGATTGTGCCAGTGCTGATAGCATTCGTAATCGTCACAAATTTTCCAAGAATTGTATAGAATACGTCCGTAGTCAGGACGTTGATCGCCGCAAATAGTTTGTTAAACGTCCGCTCTGGAATTTCGCCAAACGTATGCTCCATGCTCTTGATTACCACGTGCGGCGACCAATCTGTGGCGTTTAGGCTGAATTCGCGCACAAAAACACATAACACTGCGGTCGCTGAGCACTCTTCGCTCCGTAAAATCCGCGAGACTAGAGCACGATTAGGATTTTCCCGTATGTGCGCGTGTACGGGGACAAGCTGCTTGACTTTTATTTCTGTCATCCTACGGAGTCCTTCTTTGGCACCTTAACGGCATAAGGGAAGACACCAGACATTGCAGCCGCACGGTCGAATAGCTCCGCTTGTTTCGTAGTTGCCCCAGACAGGAACGCATTCGCGTAATCCGGGTCCAGATGATTGAGAGTTGTCATGGACCGCACTGCGTCGACTCCAAGGTATGCGTCCAGCAGATCCAGTTCAATATTTTGGATATCCTGCCGATTGTAGTAATTGCCGGTCTTGACATTTCCGACCAGATCAAACTCCTCTTTTACGACGGATTGCGGAAGCCCAAAGATGAAGTCCTCAGCGAGCCGAAAACCGTTCTTATTGGGCGTAATTCTGGCCAGCTTATCCACGGCATCCACTGCACGAGCTATCTTACGCGCGGTACCGCTGGAGTAGAGACCAGCAATAGAAGTCTTATTAATAACATCCTCCAACCCGTCCAAGATCGAAGCCAGTTTGTCGAGTCCGCGAGTTATAACATATTTTTTACGGAGATCGATCTGGTTGCGAATCTCCTCGACGGTCGAAAACCCAAGTCCTGCCGATTTTTCCAGAATTTGCTGTTCAGCGGTGGGCAGCTTCTCGTATTCGCTTGCCTTCTTCAACAGCTTGCAGGCCAGCTTTCTGCGTTTCTCGTACGGCAACTGGTGCCGATACTGCATAAACCACTGTATGGCCTTCTGCAATTCAGTATGATTACGCACAGGAAACTCTTCCTGCTCAGCAGCCGTTTTTGTTTGGCGTATGGGCTCGTCAGCCAGGATCGATTTCAGTTCATAGTGCATCCCGAATCTCTTGGCATTGTTGATCAGCCAGGAAGCCTGTTTTTTAAAATCTTCCTTGCTTAATTCACTACGATTATGTAACAATTCCTTTGTACGCTGGATTAATTCTTGTGGACTTTGTATGGTGGTTAGCATGGTTCGACCTCTTGATATATATCGCTGTCCAAGCTGCCAAGCCTCTGTTACCGTAACGTCTGGTCTATGCCATTGCGCCTGCGGTACATTTCCCATAGAAACTATAGTCGTAAGGTATTCAGATAACATCCAATTTTGTCAATCGCTCCTAGCGCACAGCCATACAATAGATCTCACAGCACAGCATCGACTTATTTATTACATGCAGTCAGCCTCCAGTCGGCTGATTAATAGCAACAGTTTCCAGTATTTGCCATACCTTCCAGATCAAATTTTGCCGTTTACTGCCGGTCTCGGTTCGTTACAGTCTCTAACTGACAGTCTAACTGGTCCAGAAATCCGTGTCGATGGTAATAAACTCCTGATTCCATCCACGATATACGGGGAATATTTCGCAGGTGTATTTGAGCTAACCTCAAGGGAAAAACCCAAATACCTGCAAATCCTGAAGACTGGTGGCCTGGCGTTTTCGTCCACACTGCAACATTCGAGATACTTACCGCATCGGATGTTTATTTTCCAGGATGCATTGATGGCCTTGCGTCTGATAACGGAAGGCTATTATACGTTAGGGACTCCTCCACCGATTACTGCCGACTATCACCTAAGTTTAGACCAAATCGCTGGCTGGCTGCCGTCCAGAAAAATTGTCATTGTATTGAATGATTGGGATTTGCAGCCTTGGCGGCATCTTGTAGGCTACAACGTGCGGATGGCTCCCAAAGATGCAGGCGTTGGTAAGCCCGTTGCAGATGCGCTCACGGCTTATATAAAAGATTCAGTACCGCTGTCGCGTCGCCAGAGAATTCCAATTGGCGTTACGCTAAGAACAAGGATTATCACTGAAGAGGGTCGCTGGATAGTTGTTCCTGGTGGGGCGGTTGTGCTGTCGGTAGATGTCTGGTTTGAGCACTACTATAACACCCCCGTAGGTAAGGTTTATGTCGGTAAAATTAGGCATGGCAGCGATGGCACCAAAGTACCTTTTCAGTACTTAGAGCGAGATGACTTCTTTACCACGCTGAAAATGTACTGCGATAGAGCCAGAATCCCACTCTACGCAACCAAATCGGTCAAGCGCAACCTGTTCGAGCTCGTTGTAGCGCGGAGCGGCAAGATCCGGAATAAGTCAATAAATGTTGTCAATCGGCACAAGGAGCGAACCCTTGTCCTACCAACGCTGATTATCACCCCAGAGGGGATTCTCAGACAGCCTGTGGAACCGTTCCCTATGGTCCCAGCTGGAGATCTTCTTGGAAGTCCCATTAAACACGACTTTCCAAAATGGCTTTACCGCGCAGAGAGAAACCAGCTGGTCTTGCTGGCCACAGTAGCACTTCATATTGCTATGGCCGTTCGACTACACAATTCGGCGGTATCCACAGTCCTCCTTGGTGACTATAGTCCGCTGGCCGAAGAATTTCTATCACGGTTGTCCATTCCACTCATGGAACCGCCGCACAAATCCACAAGCTGGTGGCCCGTGTTTTATCGGCAATTTCCACGTACCGATTACTTTAAATTCTGCGACCGAGGTAGTATTATTGCCTTCGGGGAACCTCTGGACGCTTACGTTGCAGCGTCGCAGAATCCGTGCTTAGTGGCTTACCTCACAGACGAATATGTTCCACTATTTCACAGGGCTTTTCTCCAGGATAACCTTGTTGCCTGGTTACAGCATTTTGTTGCCAACTTTGTCCCACAACGATCATCTGCCTTAATCGATAGGATTCTCACGGAATTCGTACAATTCTTCGACCTGCCGATAACGACTGCTGGGGAAATTGCCGCAAGAATCAAATCGTTGCAACTGAAAAATGGAAAGCGATACCTATATGGCATCGTTTCCCATTTTCTACGCATTGGAAAACTTGATCTGAAGGATAGTCCCAGTAATACCTACTATTATGCAGACCCAAAAATTCTTAATGCCCTTTTGAAGGAGGTTGGCTATCCACCTATTGTTCCGGATAATGGGCTACTAATACAACTTAAAAAATCTGCATTGCAGGCCTCTAGCAGGTTATCCTATATCGGATCGCTCGCTATCACTTAACATAAATGTGATATTCGGCACAGTAACCGGCAAGTTTCTTCTGCCACTCCGGGTTGTATTTGGCACCAGTTGTAAAAATTGGGTTATCGTCACTATCCACTGGATAGATAGGGTTGTCCATCTTCATTGCATCGACTGCGATACCTTGTGATTTAGTATATTCGAGCACTTTTCTTCTGGTTTCTGGGTTTACAACTTCCTCCCTCGATTTGCTACAGACTTTAACCACTACATACTCACCTTTCCTCGTCAGCGTCATCCTCATCTTACGTCTCCTCCTATAGTTAGGAAAACAAACCGTAAAGTTAACTGTTTATATTGAACGCACGAGAATCAGGTGACAACGACATGCTGCAACTCAGGCTGAAAGCAAAACAGGATGTTTACATTGGCGACAACATTCGTGTCGTTGTTGTGTCTATCGACCCGTCTGGGAAATCCGTCGAGTTAGGTTTCGCTGCACCGCGGGAGGTTAAAATTCTCCGTGGCGTTCTACTGCGCAATCAATCAGAAGGCCATAATGCCAGTAATCCTTCATCGAACAGTAATCACGAACCGACATCGTAAGCTACAATACGATCTGAAACGATGGTCTGATACGAATACTTTGTTACAGCATTTGCACACGGCAAATTTTAATGGGTACAGTTTGCTCAAAAATCTGCAGGTTTCACTGCAATACACAGATCGTGTGGATTTTATATAGGGCTGCTTGCACCAGCGACAGAGTGGCGGGTCTTTTAAAAACCGCATTAGCTGACGAAACCGCGATTCTGCAGCAGATCGGCTGATATTCAGCTTTATGGCTATTCCTGAGTATGTCGTAGCGTCCGTACCAAGTCCAAATCGACTTAATATAATTTCTCTATCGCTTTCGTTTAGATAAGATAACCGTCTTTTCACTTCCTCCAGGTCTAAGTCGAAGCTTGCCTCCTGAATTACAGGACTGTCAACATTTTCTTTATCGTCTCCAAGCTCATCCTTCAGTTGTTCTTTTTTTGTCAGATAAACATGGTTTACTCTGGTAACTATCTTGCCTAACCGTTGACGAATGATCCTGGTAGCGATTGTGGTCAAACGGCCACGGGACGGATCCCAGCGATCAATCGCCTCTGCTAGGGCAATTACGGCCTCCTGTTTGAGATCATCTCTAAGCGGATTCAGCCGAAAAGCATCTGCAATGCTGTGCGCAAGACGGATATACTCCATCAACAACTGTTGATAGGCATCCACGTCGCCAGATTGCTTATAGCGATTAAACAATTCGATTTGCTTCTCGTACGGCAGGAAATCGTCAGGATCGTACCGCCGTAAGGCCTTCTTCTTCATCAGTGGAGTATTCTCCAACATCTCTATTTCAGATAGATGTTGTGAAATTCCAATACGGCAATCATCCAGAATCAACAATCTATTGCTCTTCGCCACCCCAGTATCCAAGCGGGCACTCCTCGTGTTTCCAGTGCGTCTTTCCAATCCCGACAGGTCCATCTATCAAGTAACACCCGCATACCGAACAGCGCATTTTCCCGTCCTTGTGGACAAGATGAGGACAAACCTCGCAGCGTGCCAGACGAGTTTCCAGAACCTGTTTTGAGACTGTTTTCGCACCAGTCATAATATGCCGCGTAACAGCCTTCAAGAATCCAGGAATTGTAACTTTGACGCTCGGTACGGTTGGCTTGTCTTTGTCCAGCCTGCTCAGTACAAGCAAACCCATCCCTTCTTTGTTGTATTCCACAACCGACCATTCTGGGTTTTCTTTCCTGAACTTCCGAATGCCGTCAAGGATGCCATCTCGTTGAACCTTTGGGTCGGCTGATTGATAGGCATACTTATCTGCCTTCATGACGATAAAGCGACCCTTAACGGCATTTTTCCCGTTGTTCAAGATCTTGTAAAGCTCCGTACCAGACGGATTGACCATATCAATAAACGCCAAATCAATGTTTTCGGCAGCTTTCAGGTCAAAGTTATCTGGGGAGAGGATTGCTGTAATTTCATCCCGTCGGTGAAACTTCTGCCATATAGTAGCCAATTCGGGCGCATACTTCTTATCTTCAACGTGGCAGATAAATGTTGTTTCTGGCTCTGCATAATTCAGAACCACAACTGGAACGCCGAGCGGGTCGTCTGTTAACGCAACAATGTTCTTTGAGTCTTTCAGGTATTTCTTGATGACCTCGACGTGACCATCCCGCAAATCGCGGTAATCCTGTGGAGCATTCTCCAAATCTTTCACGCTGCTGACTTTGTTGATGTAGTCGAGTACGTCTTTTCGGAGTTCGACCTTATTCTTTCCACATCCGCATCCACCGTCTCCATTCTTTTTAGTTTTCTGTCTGGTATTGCTGTTTTTTATGGTATCGGCCAGATTTTTCAGTATCTCTTCCCTACGCTGCTCCTCCAGTTGTGCTATATACAATTTCGTCTCAATAGGAATCCTTGAAAGTTCTTCGTTCGGTACGCCAGCGGCTGAAGCCTCGTTGTCAAAACGATTGAGCACTTCAGCAACAGCTTTTTCATCGTTAAGCTGGATGGTCGTATTCGGAACGACCTGCTGCGGGATTACCTGTGGAACGGTTCGCACAACTCTGGTATTACCTGAGGACTCGTTCTTGATATAATTCGCAATCATCTCTCTTTCAGACTGCGCTACGAAAGGAATCATAGGCGGTTCGGTATTGTTAAACGGATCAGTAAGCAAATAATCCCACTGATCGGGCGGCATGAAACCTCCGCCGACGAAGTACCGCTTGAGTTCCTCCACGTTGAAACCAAGTTCCATAAACGTGATCACATAATTTCTGACTTTGTGCCAGATTGTCAGCGGATATGGAACTCCATTCGGACGACCGAATCTATGTACCCAACGGAAACCCGGGATACAAACTGCACGTCCCCCATTTCGCCGGAATTTCTCATGGATGTACATTTCTTCGGCCCCAAAACCCCGCATTGCCGGATGAAAACCAGGCCAAACGGCCTTTCTGCAGCAAAATACACCCATTCCGCACCCAGCAATTTCAAAGGGCTCGTTTTCGATCTCAATACCTCTCGGATCGGTAGCCCAGGTTCCAAGCATCTGCCCGCGCCATTGCCATTCAAAATGGGTACTGACAGTAACCCCATCCTCATGTTGTAACGGACCGGTTAGAAGCTCGTTACTATCTGGATGTTCGTCAATGTACTTGAAGAGATACTTGAAGCTTTCTTGTGGAAAGAGAACGTGGGAATCGAACACTAAAACCCACTCTCTGGTAGCTTCATCAATAATCCGCTGTTTTGCTGGTGCTGTCCCGATTGGTTCTACCATCGGTATGTATTTAATATTGATTACCGATTTCAATCTATTTACAAACGCCTGATTTTCAAGACCAACCTTTCCATTTGGGTTATTATCGACAACAATTACTTCTGCGTTATAAAATACAGTCGGATGATACAATTGGAGCGATTTGATCGAAAAATAAAGTCCATCGAAATCGTCATATGTCGGGATTCCAAGCGTAAGCTTCGTCGCTACGTGTTCCATTGGCAGCTTCCTTTTCACGAACAATCCAAAGTTAAATACTCTCCGTCCTCGCAGAATGGACTCGATTCATTAATGTACACATCTGGACAATCTTTATCAAGTATACAATTCTTACATAATCGTGAGTAGATACCTCCAATACATTGATACAAACAGATGCCATTAGGGTGTTCGCCAGAGTCGTATTCGCAATTAGGCGTCGTCGTAGTTGTTACCCGCGGTTGTACTGGCGATGGCCACTGTGGCTCTGTCCACTCTTTGGCCAGTAATGCATACTTACTCTCGCCACAAATACCTCTTCGTACCGTAACTTCGCCGCTTGGTCCATCACCTTCCGGCGGATAACATTCGCAGGTGCACGTTGAACCATACGGCAACCACAATTCTTGATTCGGATCCCAAACAAAGGAGCAATCTCCCGGACAGAGCTCGAATTCTGGCTCCGGTGTAGCTCTACTAATAGTTAATTCGCCAGCGGAAAGGTAGACTTCTCCGCTGTTCACCGTAATAGAAATCGGTGCAACAGTCGTAATTTGTTGTACACTGAACGACCCGCCGCTGAGATAAACAACCCCACTTGACGTTACGAAATAACCGACATTTCCTGAAGCTGAGCACGCGATAAATATCTCGTCATCTGTACACTCCGCATCGATTCTATCTGGACAGGAATAGCCACTCTCACAGGCGTACGATTGTAAGACATAGACATCATCGACGCATGTATATAGGCAAAAGCCTTCTGGATACGACGGTGTTGTCGTCGGCGCAGCTGTAGTTGTGGTTGTTGTCGTGGTAACATACACCGGTGCGGAGCAAGCAAAGGTGAAAATCATGTTTTCTGCGTAGCACGCTTGGCCGACTTTCGCACAGTAGCACCCAGCAATACAATCCTGAGAAACTAACGTAAAGACGCCATTCAAACAGAGGAGTTCACAACAGCCGCATGTTGGCTCTTCCGTGGTATATTCTGGGATGCACCTTGCGGCGTAGGTTGCACATACGTTTTCTTCTGTGCAATCACCGGTCGGTTCAACACAGGTACAACCTGACGGACACGAATAGTGAAGTACCCAGGCAAATTCCTGAGAGAATTTATCATAAGCACAGACCCACCTGCAGAATGTTTGCCCACAAGTTGTCTCTGGGGTGCTCGTAGTCGTAGTCGTCGTGGTGGTTGTTTGATATTTAACGCACGGGCGCAGAACCTCATAACACAGGTCGTCAATTGTACA